>Ga0138256_10003084_pt1 | contig 17762 bp, 21 predicted proteins | sample KNB2016incub_MG_FD_105486 | JGI IMG/M metagenome (GOLD analysis project Ga0138256, IMG submission 105486) | Active sludge microbial communities from wastewater in Klosterneuburg, Austria - KNB2014incub_MG | ecosystem: Engineered > WWTP > Activated sludge > Unclassified | place: Austria... | reverse complement strand
GAAAAAAAAATAGACAAAACTATACAAGAAAGCCACTCTAATTAAAATTATGAATGGCTCTTTTTCTTTTTTCTTTACTCTATTTTCTATTAAAAAGGTAAATCGTCGTGTTCTTCTTCGTTAAAGTTAGTCGCTGGTGGAAAAGCTTCTGCTGCTGGCATTGGAGGCATTCCAGCTACTGGTGCTTCTGCTTGAAGTTTTTCTACTCTCCAACCTTGAATATCGTTAAAATATTTAGTTTCTCCTTGTGGATTAACCCATTCTCTTCCTCTTAAATTTATCGAAACTTTTACGGCATCACCTGCTTTATAGTTATTCAATAAATCGCATTTGTCTTGTACAAAATTGATACTAATAAACTGTGGATATTGCTCTTCTGTGACAACAACCAATTCTCTTTTCTTAAATGAAGCGGTAACTTGTTGTTCTGCACCTACTACTTTAATTTTTCCTGTAACTTCCATAATTATAATTTTGCTAAAAGTACTTTCCATGCCGAAAGCACATCGTTATTATTCAAATATTCTTTAGCTTTGAGATGAATTTTATCGGTATCATCCGAACTCAAAACACCTTTTACAGCGGTATTATTTTGTACAAATATAGTAATTTCTTCTTGTGTAGGCAATGCTTCTACATTTCCTAATTTGCCCAAATCATTCCCATCAAAAACAGGACTTTCCATGATAAAATCGGGAATACTATCCACTCCTATTCCAAGGGTTGACAACGGTTTTTCTACTTCAAACAACCCCTGATTGGATCGCGAATACCAATTACCACCAAGACGTGCCACTAAGTCAATTTTACTTTGATCAATCATGCCTTTATCGTCTAAAATAGCTTCACTAATATGAATTTTAACTACTTCACAAATAATCAAATTCCCCGCACCGCCTTGCTCTCCAAGTGCAATAATCTCATTGACTTTACATTCCATTTGTACCGGACTTTCTGCTACTCGATAAGGTTTTACCATTTCGGAAGGCAACATGGTCAATCCCGATTTTAAAAACTCATTTACACCGTCCAAATATTCGGTACTAGACAACGAAGCTTGCTGTACAATATCATAATTTACAACGTTTATAACCACTTGTTTTGTGGCTTTACAATTTTCAAGCGTATGCTTAGTCGTGTTATTTCGAACTCGACGCGCTGGCGAAAAGACTAAAATTGGCGGGTTGGAACTAAACACATTAAAAAAACTAAAAGGCGATAAATTGGGTCTTCCTTTTTCGTCTATAGTACTTGCAAAAGCTATAGGCCGTGGAGCAACAGCACTTTGAAGATAGCCTTGCAACTGCGCAGGCGAAAGAGTATGTGGTTCAAAACTAAGCATGATTTTTTATTTGCTCAAAAATACAATTTTAATTGATTTTAGAAACCAAATATCAAAATTTAGAAGTTCTATTTTTGATAACCTTCAATGCTTTTGAAAATCTTTGAGGTATAAAAAGAATAACTTTTTGTCTATATTTATAAAAAATTTCTAAATGCAATTTTCAGAAAGAAGAAACAGTATTCGTTGGATCATCATTATCACCTCATTTGTGATTGTCTCACTTATTCTTTGGAACACATATTCGTTCTTTCAAATCTTCAAAAACGAAGAACGCATCAAGATGGAATTGTGGGCAGAAAGCATGAAAACATTGATTAATGCTGACCCAGAAACTACAGAGTTAGAATTGCCTCGCCAAATCATGAGCAACAACACTACCATACCAATCATTTTGGTAGAAAACGGACAAATCATCAATCACGTCAATATTGACGAGGAAATAACCAGTGACAAAGTAAAGTTAAAAGCTTATTTAGAGAAATTAAAGAAGGAAAATGAGCCGATAAAAATAGAACGCGATAAAGGCATTTTTCAATACCAATATTATGGCAATTCCTCTTTATTGAATAAATTAAAGTATTATCCAATCGGTTTATTATTGATTATTTTCTTGTTTGGCGCAGTAGTTTACAACTTCTACCGAAGCACTAAAATGGCAACCCAAAACAAACTTTGGGCAGGAATGGCAAAAGAAACAGCACACCAAATAGGAACACCATTATCCTCATTAATTGGTTGGCTCGAAATTATGAAAGCCGACAATGTAGATCAAACGTTTTTATTTGAAATTGAAAAAGACATCACCCGATTACAAACCATTACCGATAGATTTTCGAAAATAGGCTCCGAACCCGTGTTAGAAATCAATGATATTGTAGCAGAAACTAGAGATTCTTTTGATTACTTAAAATCTCGCTTTTCTAAACAAATTGAATTTTCGTTTACTGCACCTAACGAAGCTATTTTAGTCTCTTTCAATCCTGCTTTACACAGCTGGACGATTGAAAACTTAGTGAAAAACGCTATTGACGCAATGAAAGGCCGTGGAAAACTTGCATTATCTATTAGAAAAGAAGGTGATTTTGTTAAAATAAAAGTTTCTGACACGGGAAAAGGCATCCCAAAAAAGGAATTCAAAAAAGTTTTTGAGCCTGGGTTTACCACCAAAAAACGTGGTTGGGGTTTAGGTTTGTCTTTAACTAAACGCATTGTAGAAGATTATCACAAAGGAAAGATTAAAGTTTCCGAATCTGAAATTGGCAAAGGAACATCGATGCAGATTTCGTTTAAAAAAGTCGAAAAAAAATCCTGATTGCTCAGGATTTCTTTTTATAAATTAGAACTTATCGTCTTTGCCAGACTTTCAAACGCTTCTTTTTCTAAAGTTACTTTTCGTTGAAAACGCATATCTTCCATTTCTTGTAGCGGAATTAGATGCACATGAACATGCGGCACTTCTAAACCAACAACAGCAACACCAACACGTTTACATTCGACTGATTTTTCTAATGCTTTTGCCACTTTTCTAGAAAATTTCATCAACCCAAGATACTGTTCTTCTTCCATGTCAAAAATCTTGTTGATTTCTTCTTTTGGAATACAAAGCGTGTGCCCTTTGGCGTTTGGATTAACATCAAGAAATGCCAAATAGTTTTCGTCTTCTGCTATTTTATAACTTGGAATTTCTCCGTTTACTATTTTGGTAAAGATACTTGCCATTCTTAGTCTCTTGTTATTTCAATTACTTCAAATTTCAAGGTACCGTTTGGCACGGTGATTTCAGCAATTTCTCCAACCGATTTCCCTAACAAACCTCTTCCAATAGGAGAAGTAACGGATATTTTACCTGTTTTTAAATCGGCTTCACTTTCGGCAACCAGCGTATATTTCATTTCCATTCCGTTAGATTGGTTTTTAATCTTAACGTTAGACAATACCAATACTTTTGAAGTATCCAATGTAGATTCATCAATTATTCTGGCATTTGAATATACTTCCTCCAATTTAGAAATACGCATTTCCAAAAGTCCTTGTGCCTCCTTTGCAGCATCATATTCTGCATTCTCCGACAAATCGCCTTTATCTCGCGCTTCTGCAATATCTTGCGAGGCTTTTGGTCTTTCTATGCTTTTTAAATGCTCCAACTCGTCTTTAAGCTTTTTTAATCCTTCTGCGGTATAATACGATACTGTACTCATAATTTCACTCTTTTATATAAATAGAAAAAATCCCATCATCACGGGATTTCTTTTTGCAAAGATACTATTTTTAAATTATTTCAAATTTGTTATTGCTAAATAGCGTTTGCCAAAGTTAAATAATTTATTTTTGTTTAACCAATATTTAGAATTAAAAAAACAAATGAAAAAGATATTCCTAGTTTTAATAATCATTACAGCTTTTTTGGGCTGTGATTCAGGAGCAACAAGAGTAAACAACCCTAATCTTCCAAATTATGCAGTAAGTGAAGCTTTGACTTTAAGTTTACCCCAATATTCGCAGTTACAATTTGTAAGCAACCCTATAATTATCAGTGCCGGAATATCGGGAATAGTAGTCATGAACACCGGAACGAGCTATACCGCTTTTGATTTAGCCTGCCCTAATATGCAATTTGGCACGTGTCCGTCAGCCATGACATTGGTAGGATTAAATGCTTATTGTAGTTGTGACGAATCTACTTATAGCTTGTTTACAGGCTTAAGCGATGGGCAACAATATCCAATGAAACAGTATAGAGCCGAGCTTAGTGGCGGTGTTTTATACATCTCTAATTAAAAAATAATCCCGATTGAATCGGGATTATTTTGTTTAAAACCTCAACACAACTCCTGCCAAGAAATTTATTCCCGCTTGCGGATACAACCCTTTTCCTTCCACAGTACTTATATTTCCCGGATTGCTATAATCGTCATTGAATGTATAAAAATAGCCGTTTGACTCATATTCTAAATTGAAGATGTTGTTTACTAATGCCGAAAACGTAATCGATTTCAATCCTTTGTTAATCTTCCAATCATAAGAAACATTCAAATCGTTTACAAAATAAGCGTCTAGCTTTGAATTGTTAGAATCGATGTTTCCCATAAATTGCTCACCAACATATTTAGACAGCAACGATATTTGAAAATCTTTCACAGGCAAAAAAGTTATTCTGTTTCCAATAATTACATCGGGTGAATAAGCTATATTGGTATTACCTAAGTTTGCCAAAACTCCATCGCGCTTAAAATAGAAGTCTTGGTTTTTGTTTTGACTTACCGTAATGTTTGGATTGATGATTATTTTATCGGTAACCGCAATCACCGACTCAACCTCAAGACCAACGCGGTAACTTTTTCCGCTGTTGGTGAATATTGGCGAACCTACATCGTTCAACGCGCCCGTTAAAACCAATTGATCGTTGTAACTCATATAAAAAGCATTGGCCGAAACCTTCACTTTCTTCGAGTTGTATTTCCAACCCAATTCATAATCTATCAAACGCTCTGGTTTTATGGCACCCGCTTCATAATCATCGCGGCGCGGCTCTTTGTTGGCAACTCCAACGTATCCATAAAACGAGTTTTTAGCATTCAACTGATAATTTAAACCCGCTTTTGGATTAAAAAATCGGAAGGTATCATCAACGGCATCAAACTTAGTACTCGTGGCGTTATAAAAAACCATTCGGTATTGCATGTCGGCAAATACATTGACTTTCCCAAACTGTTGCGATGCTTTGGCATACACATTTACATCGTCTTTATTACCAATGTCATTATAATAACGGTTGTTATTGGGCACATAATATTGTGTCCAAACTACTTCTCCAAAATGTTTCCCTAAATAGCGGTTAGCGGCTCCACCAAAAAGCAAATCAGTATCTTTGGTTTTATAATTTAAAGAAAATGTTGCCCCAAAGAAGTCATTATCAAGCCATCGTTTTCTAACCAAATCGGTTGTAGTATTGCCTTGATAATTTGACAAATTATAGTCTACAAATTTTTGATCTTCTTTGTATTGCTCAAAATAACCTTTGCCTTTTGTGTAGTGCAACGCCGCATTTGATATCCATCGGTCAGCCCATTTTTCGGTCCAAAGCAACTGAAAATGATTTTGCCAATAGTTGTCGGTTTCGTTGTCGTAGAATTTCTCGTTATTGTTTTCATCAAAATAAATTCCTGCAGAATTATAAGTTCTATCGTCTTTCAATTTCTCTGGATCTTCAATTCCGTTCCACGCCTGATAGGTTTTTTCTTTTCCGCCAAAGGCAATAAATTTTATCAACGACGTTTCGGTAACATAATTGGCATTAAAAAAATAGCCAAACAAGTTAGACGATGCTCTATCTACATAGCCATCGGAAGCAATGTTTGAAAGGCGCGCATTCATTTCAAAATTGTTGTGCAACCCAGTGCCAAAAGCCAAGGTGTGTTTGCGTGTGCCAAAACTTCCAACAGAATTTGCTACTTCGGCAAATGCTTTTTCTTGATACGATTTGGTTTGCATGTTTAAACTTGCGCCAAAAGCACCCGCACCATTAGTTGATGTTCCCACGCCGCGTTGCAACTGAATGCTTTCTAAGGAAGAAGCAAAATCGGGAAGATTGACAAAATACGTACCTTGACTTTCGCTATCGTTAAACGGAATGCCGTTCAAAGTCACGTTAATTCGTGAACCGTCCGAACCACGCACTCTCATATAGGTATAACCCACTCCGTTTCCGGCATCGGTAGTAGTAACAACCGACGGCAAATAGTTGAGCAAAACAGGAATATCTTGCCCAAGATTTCGTGGCGCAATTTCTTCTTTTGAAAGATTAGAGAACGTAATTGGGTCTTTTCCTTTGGCTCTTACCGCAGCAATAGTTACTTCTTCTAGTTGATTGACTTTGGTGCTGTCTTGCACTTTTTCTTGGGCAAAAGAAGTTAGAGTAAAGAAAATAGAGAATAGAGAATAGAGAATAGATTTTGAAGGAAAGAAAATAGAGAATAGATAATAGAAGATAGACTTTCTTCCAGCTTCAAACTTTTGACTTTCGACTTTCGACTTTCGACTTCCGTCTTTCGTCTTTCGACTTTTTTTGAATAAAATTTCCATCCGTAAATAGTGTTACGAATAAAAAGAGGTAATTATTCTTTGTTAAAAATAAATAAATGTTTGTTTCCTGTGACAAAGTTCAGCGTGCACGCTAGATTTGTCACTTTTCCCTAAACAGCATTACCTGTTCTAGGTTCATTGGGTATAATCTCAGCTCGTTATTTAGAGCACCCCTTTTTGAGACGCGGCAAAGATAAGTAAAGAATTAAAGTAATTGCAAATTTCAATGGCTGTTTTCAACCTATTTAGTTTTTTGATAAACAGTAACCCAAGATTTTTCAAAACCTAGTGCTTTTAGAACAACATCTTTATCTAGCTTTTCAGGTTGTTTAATATTTATAATCAAGCATTTTTCGGGAACTTCTTCAACTATCGTAAATTGTGAACCGTGTGGTTGCCATGTAAAACAATGTTCATCCGTTTTTATATTTGTTCCAATTAGATTGTTGTTTTTGTTCCATTCCCACCTATAAAGTTCGTGGTCATAACGAATAGTATCAAACTCAAAAACTGCAACTTCTGATAAATCATCTGATTTTAAAAGCACAACAGTTCTTAAATGTTTATATTTTTCTCGAATTGAAGAAACTCTCTCATTCCAAATTTCAAGTACAAGTTTACCGATTAACTTAGGATCTGCTTTTTCATCGCTTCGCTCTCCAAATGAATAATTTGGAGAATTTCTTCCAGAAATTAATCTAACTTTTTTCTGTTTGGATGGATATTTTGCTTTAACTGTTTTTGCTCCCCAAGCTGTATTCCCCATTACAACATCATCAAGACCAACATTTGATGGTTTCCAATCTGCTCCTATACAATTTGCAAAAATATTTTCCCAATCAGAACCTTCCAATTCTGGCTTCCCTTTTGAAGCAAGTAAATAGACTATTTCTTTGCCCAATAGATATGGAAAATCTTTAGGAAAACTATTAAGTGGAAATGCGGAGACAGACTTGTTAACTGTTCTTAATTTAGGTGCTTGATTATTCTCCATTGTTTATTGCATAATCACTTAATACTATAGTTTTATCCATTGAATTTGAAACGTAAGGAAGAAGTTTTAAAATGACGGCTTTAACTAAATTTACAGGAACAGCATTACCAGCTTGTTTTTTTGCTTGTCCATCAGAAACTACAATTTTGTATTTGTCTGGAAATCCCTGTAAGCGAAACATTTCTCTTGGCGTTAATCTTCTTTCGCCATTTACAAGTAAATAATTATGAGAAGCTCCTGAACGTAAGGCGCAAGAATATGGATAAGAACAAATATTACCCGATTTGTTTTCGTGCCAAATAGAAAGATTATAAGCTGATTTATGTTTACTTCTTCTTTTTTCTAATATCATTTCTGAAGCATAATATTTTGAATCTACTTTTTTCTCTAAAATTTCAGTTAATGGTATAAAAGGTCTTATTGGAGATGGAAAATTAAATAATATTGGTTCTTTATGTCCTACTATTATTATTCTTTCCCTTTTTTGAGGAAGACCAAAATCAAGTGCGTTTAAAACAGCAAATCTTACGCTATAACCCAACTCTTTTTCAAGAACATTTACAATTGTTTTTAATGTATTTCCACCATCGTGTCCAACAAGTTGTTTAACATTTTCTAAAACGAAAGCTTTTGGTTTTTTGTGTTTTAATATCCTAGCAATATCAAAAAACAAAGTTCCTCTAACATCATCAAATCCTTTCATTTTACCGATTATACTAAAGGATTGGCAAGGAAAACCCGCAAATAAAATATCATGATCTGGAATATCTTTCTCATCAATTTTTGTAATGTCTCCAAAGGGTCTTTCACCAAAATTTGCTTCATAGCTATCTTGACAAAAACTATCTATGTCGGATGAAAAAACACATTCTGGTATTAAGTCGTTTTCAATACAGGCTTCATCCATTGCAGTCCTAAATCCACCAATTCCACAGAATAAATCAATAAATTTTATGTTTTCCATATTATTAATAATTTTAATTCAAAAATAATTCTTTTAACTCATTTTAAAAAAACAACATAAATTAGTTGTTGACATCTTTTTAACCGAAATCATTTATACAGTACTGGTAAATAATGTCTAGCTCATACTATCTTTCTCTTCCTGCTAATGTATAAAATTATTCTCAACTCACCATCACGTTATTCTATCTAGAGCAAAAAACCATCAAAAGTGTCGAGAGGCTTCCGTAGCACTACGAAAGGTTCTCGACATTCTATTTGGGTCTTCCGTAGCACTACGAAAGGTTCTCAGCAATTCATTTGGAGCTTCCGTAGCACTACGAAAGGTTCTCAGTAATTCATTTGGAGCTTCCGTAGTACTATGAAAGGTTCTCAGCATTGCAGTTGGGCTTTGCGTAGCGCTATTAAAGGTTCTCCTCGGTTTTATTGGGATTTTTATTTTTGGCAGTATTTTTTTCTTAAATTTTTCTTAAAACAATAACAAGGTATTCTGAACTTTTATAATTTTAATTAACGTAACCAATTAAACTTATAAACATGAACCAAGTAAAAACCATTAGTGTTTCAAAATTAAACAACGGCGATTTTTATCAATTTATTGAAAATATTGTAACGATTGTTTCTCAAGAACCCCTTGCTTCTGACGTTATCGCTACGCTTGCCACAGACCAACCTATCTTGCTCAATTCCTATAAAAAAGAAGTGCTTACTATAGAGACTCAAAAAATTGTTCAACTCGATAAAAAAAGAGACCGCGCTTATCTGAAATTTAAAACCCTGGTGGAAGGTTATGCTTTTGATGACGAAACTCCAGCAAATATTGAAGCCTCAAACAAACTGCAAACCTTCATCAAACAACACGGCGGCACCAAGCTGACGAACTTTGATTATAATAAAGAAACGGCTAGCATTAGTAGTCTTGTGGGCGATATTGATGCGCATGCAGCCACAGCGTTGGCGGCTTTAAATCTTGGTGGGTCATTAAACTTTTTAAAGGCGCGCAATAATGAATTTAAAGATTTTTATGCAGCTCGAGGCGATGCGGCTAGTATTTTGGCCAATGTGCCACCGTTTTATAAACTACGAAAAGAGGTTGCGGTGCATTACAGAACTTTTGCAAGCGATTTAGAAAGTTTGCAGCGTTTCATCCCAGCAAGTGCAACTACAATTGCCAACTTGATTACCCGTGTAAATGTAGAAATTGATAAATTTAGATTGCTAGTGCCATCTACTCCCGAAGCGGACGAACCAGAGCCAACGCCGGAAGTATAATAAACAAAAACCGTTTCGTGAGTGAAGCGGTTTTTTTTTATGGTTTTAAAAATCGGGTTTCTTTCTATTTTGTTTTATCTCCGAAGTATTTCTTTTGGCTTTAATTCTTTTCTCGATTACGGAACGAGGAATTCGGGTTGCTTTTCTTTTTTTCGGAACGATTAAAGCGTTTTTGATGATTTCTAGAAATCTTTTGGTTACGATTTCTTTATTTTTTCGTTGGCTTCTATCTTCATCGCAGTTTAAAATCAGGAGATTTTCGTTAGAAAGTTTGTTCGCTAATTTTGAAAATAGCAGTTCTTTTTCGGCATCCTCAAAGGCTTGTGAGTTTGCCAAATCGAAAGTCAAGACTACTTTTGAGGAAACTTTATTCACGTTTTGTCCGCCAGCGCCCGAGCTTCGGATGGCTTTGTAACTTAACTCTGTGAGCAGTTTAGTCGTTTCCATATTGAGGTTGGTGCGCGGGTTTTAGCAAATCGTTGACGGTTTTTACTGGGTTGAAGGTTATTAAAGGCACTTCGACAAAAACGGTAATCCATTTTGCCATAGCGCCGTTCCACAAACCGGGTAGTTCGTATGATTTGACTTCATTGCCATTTCTGTTTTTGGTTACAATAAAGCCTGTATTAGCATCTATAAACTGTGTCAAATCGAATTTAGCACCTTGATAATTTTTTATACTACACACCAAATCTACGGGGTTAAAATGAGTAGCCGATTTTAGAATGTTGTTTTGCTTTTTATTATCGGTATCTACTTGTGAGCTTTCCACAATTTGTAGCGAAAGATTTCCTCTTGAACTTTTTACCCAAAACGGTCCGCCACCGGGTTCGCCTTCGTTTTTTACCATGCCACACACTCTAATTGGACGGTTTAATTTCTTTTTTATCGATTCAATTTTGTTGTCGATGGTATATTTATCAAATCCTTCATAGAATCTAATATTGAGTTTATGTTTCATAAAATCAACGATTTCAGGAAGGTCAATTTCTGTTACTTGGTTTGCAGAAAGGGCATTCAAATACGTGAAAATTTGTTGTTGGATGTACAACAATTTGCCGGCTAAGGCTTTTTTATACAAAGAAGTTTCGACCACATGATTTTGAATAACGTTGTCTATGTTTTTGATAAAAATAACATCGGCCTCCAGGTTATTGAGGTTATTAATTAGCGCGCCGTGGCCTGCTGGACGAAAAAGGAGTTGGTTTTGCTCGGTTCTAAAGGGTTTATTTTCTTTGGTAACAGCTATAGTATCGGTTTGTTTGTATTGAAAAGAGAACGAAATATTGGTTTTTACTTCGGATTGATTATCGTTTTTTTGATTGGCTTGTTTAATAATTTCTTCAAATAAAACTTGGTGATTTTCGGATACCGTAAAATGCAAATTGGACACGTTATTGGCGCTTGCATATATCATACATTCGTTTAAATGCTCCTGAATTGGCGTGGCAAGATGGGTTTGATACTTGTGAAAATCTAGCGCGCCTTTTGGTTTATTGGCAAAATCAAAGTTATTTTGACACATCATGGTCTTGATAAAGCGATAACTTTTTTCGTGACTTTCTAGCGAATAATAATCGGGATAAAGTTCTTTTAATCTGTTTTTAACTTTTTCATAAAAGGGGAATTTTTCAATTCCGGCAAGGAAAATGGGTAAGTTTTTATCGTTTTTTCTGTTAATATAGGCATTAATAGATTCGTTTTGATAGTCAAATTCATTGAGGAATTCGTTTAAAAACTTAAACATTCTAGTAGCTGCTCCAGATGCAGGCACAAATTTTTTGAGTTTTAGGTTTTGTTTTTGGACATCAAAATAATTGGCAAGATTTTGAAACTCTTCTTTAGAAAGTTTTATAATTCCGTCGTCAATTTTAGCGGGTCTATCAAGAATTATTTTAGCAATTCCGGTTTGGAAAATCGAAAGTTGGTCAATAATTTTATCCAAAGCAATGCCGTGACTTTTGATTTGTTCAAAGTCGGCCTGGTTAAAACCGTAGTGCTCTATTAATTGTTTTTTTTGTGTTTGATTTTGTTCCATTCTAAATATCCGTAAACGGCAATAATAGTAAAAATAATATATTGAATGCTAGTAAAAGTGTATCCTTTGTAAAAATATAAAGGTATCGAAATAATATCGCCAATAATCCATAAAATCCAGTTTTCGAGTTTTCTTTTTGCCATTAACCACATGGCTGCGAAGAAAATTCCGGTGGTTAGTGTGTCAACATAGGCCGTCCACGATGTAAATTTATCAAAATATTTGTAAACAAAGACCACAAAAAGCATTGCGGCAACAAAAAGTATCCAAGCCCAAAGCTGTTCTTTTTTTGTTGTTGTTGAAATTGGAAAGGCAACCACCTCGTTTTTTTTCCGAGACCAATGATACCAGCCATAAACGCTCATGATTACATAATAAATATTGATTGTCATGTCGCCAAGCAGTCCCCATTTCCAGAGTAAATATACGTAAATAGCGGTACTAATCAACCCTGTTGGAAAGACTAGTATGTTGTTTTTTTTGGCATACCAAACGCTTAGTAAGCCAAAAAAGACGGCAGTTATTTCTAAGAAAATCTGGTGCGTTGGATATTCAGAATATTGGGCAAATAGAAAATCAAACATTAATCAAAAAAAGTTAAATCGTTTTCAAAAGCGGTACCAATAACTACTATATCTGCTCCGTTTTTAAAGGCCTCCTCGATTTGTTTTTTAGAGCGAATTCCGCCACCAACAAGCAACGGAATGGAGATTGTGTTAGATACTTTTTTAATCATTTCGAGCGGAACAGCGTTTTGTGCGCCACTACCCGCTTCGAGGTAGATTAATTTGTTGCCGATATATTGGCCGGCTTTGGCGGTTTGGGCAACATATTCGAGGTTTGTTCTTGACAAAGGTTTTGTTTTACTCACGCGTTCGACAGCTGTTTGATGGCCGCTTTCGATTAAAATATAACCTGTAGAGATGATTTCTAGATTGGTTTTTGCTAAAATTGGCACCGCGTTTACTTGATGTTCTATTAAATAATCGGGGTTTCTACCTGAAAGTAACATTAGAAACAAAATGGCATCAGCTTCCGCGGAAATTTGAGAAGGATTTCCAGGAAATAATACAATTGGTAGTTTAATTTGGGTTTTAATTTTTGCGATTAATTGGTCTAAATGTTTTCCTTCAAACGAACTTCCGCCAATAAAAACAAGAGTTGCCGGTGTTTTGTTGATTTTATCACAGATAATTGATAGTTTATTTATTTCTATCTTATCTGGATCAAGGAGAATGGCAATTTGTTTTTTATTTTGCTTTTTGGCCACTAAAATTTGAGGATACAACATTGTTTTACTTCTATATTTAATAGAATTGTAAATGTAGTTCTTTTTTAAAATTCCTAAAATTATAATTGTAAATTTGTGATAACCGAAGAATTTACAATAATGATTGCTGAAGAACTTTTAGAATTATATGATGCGAAAAGAAAAAAATTTCAAAAGGGCGAACTTATTTTTGAAGAAGGAAATGAGCCGCATCATTACTATCAAATTATTACTGGTGAAGTAAAAATGTGTAATTTTAATGATGTTGGCAGAGAGTTTATTCAAGGATTTTTTCAAGATGGACAAAATTTTGGCGAGCCACCATTGTTTTTAAACAGAGCCTATCCTGCCAACGCGATAGCTGTTACCGATTGTGAAATAATGATAGTTCCAAAAAATAGTTTTTTAGAGTTACTTAAAAATAATAATCAAGTTTCGTTAACCATTATTGAATATTTAGCCCAACGATTGCATTACAAATCGGTCATGGCGGCCGAAATTTCTTCACAAGAACCCGAGCATCGATTGTTGAAACTAATAGATTATTCAATAAAATTCTTTAAAGTTCAAAAAGGAAATGATGGTTTTCCTATCGATTTAACAAGACAACAAATGGCAGATTTAACCGGATTAAGAGTAGAAACTGTTATTAGAGCAATTAAATCATTGGAGAAAAAAAAGGAATTAAAAATCATTAAAAGGAAAGTTTTTCGTTAACCCATTTGTGATTTAAGTCATAAAGATTTGTAAACCACCCAAAGTAACTTTGTAGACTAAAATTACACAGTTATGATACTTTACAATAAATCACTTCAATCTTTTCAGAAAAATTATATTGGATTTTCTGCTTTGGTCGTTATTGGTCAGAGCTGTCTTGGCTCAGCTGCAGCGATGTATGTTTTAAAAAACGGAGTAGGTCTTATCCAGATGATTCAACTCGGATTGGTTGTTACTACCTGCATGTTAGTCAATGTTTCGATACTTTCGCAAATGACACCCAAGTTTGTTTTTAATTTTACACTATTTAGTGTTCTTTTGAGCATTTTGCTAATTGCACTAAACACTTTGGTGATTTAATTATGAAAAGAGAAATTCAAAATCGTACGGATGTATCATTATTGGTTCATGCTTTTTATGATAAAATAAGAGCTAATGAAGAAATTGGACCTTTTTTTAATGAAACCATTCACGATTGGGATAGTCACTTGGAAAAGTTAACCGATTTTTGGGAAAACAACTTGTTTGCTGTTCGGAAATATTTTGGAAATCCTATTGAAGCGCATAACAAAGTTGATGAAAAATTTAACCATAGTATAAACCCAAACATTTTTGGTTTGTGGTTAAATCTTTGGTTTGAAACTTTAGACGAGCTATTTATAGGAGAAAATGTGGACATTCTAAAAAGACGTGCTCGCAAAATGGGAACATTTCTTATGGTCAATATTTATGAAAACAGAAAGAAAATCTAATTTGCTTTAAACGCTATCACTAAAATATAACTATCCACTTTTTGATATTGAATATTAAAATGCTCAACTTGATTTTCAAATCTTAGTTCAGCATCACATTTTCCTACTGAAAGTTCGAATTTTTTTTCAAAAATATGGTCTTTAAAACTAATTCCTTCTATGTTTTTAATTTTGAAAATAGATTCTTTTATACCCCAAATAACTGTTGCTTTCTTTAAAGCTTCTTCTTTTGAAAGATTCTCAAGATGCGAAACATCCATATATCTTGGTGCCAATTTCAAAGTTTTATCTTTTAGAATTTCTAAATCAATTCCCAAATTATAATCACTAATTGCGATTACTGAGAAATCATTAGAATGCGAAATAGAGATATGTTTTCGGTCGTTCAAATTTGGCTTTCCAAAGTCATCATAGTACAAATCAAAATCATCATAACCTGCAACTTCTAATAATTTACGAACGGCTAAAAATCCTTTTTGATGGCTTTCTGCTTTCATTTTCTCGACTCTTGCTAACGAAACATCTTTTAAAACCACCGAACGAAAAAGTTCATTAAATGATTCGGAGATCTTCCAAACATAAACTTTTGTATGTGATTCTATAGAGAAAATTTGATAAATTGGCATAGAAATGAAATTACTTATTTGTTATTCAGAAATTTATAGTACTAAACAAATCACAAAAATCGTTGAAATCTTTGTTAAATGAATAGCTATTCCGTAAATTTGCATAAATTTTTAGCTAATATAAATAAATTATAGATGAGTACACAAACTTTACCATTCGTAGCTTTCAAGGTTAAAGACATTAATCTTGCAGCTTGGGGAAGAAAAGAAATTGAACTAGCGGAAGCTGAAATGCCAGGTTTAATGGCTTTGCGCGAAGAATTTGGCACAACATTACCTTTAAAAGGCGCAAGAATTGCAGGATGTCTTCACATGACCATTCAAACTGCCGTTTTAATTGAAACATTAATTGCACTTGGAGCAGAAGTTACTTGGTCTTCTTGTAACATTTTCTCAACTCAAGATCAAGCTGCTGCTGCTATTGCTGCTGCAGGAATTCAAGTATATGCTTGGAAAGGGTTAAACGAAGAAGATTTTGATTGGTGTATTGAACAAACTCTTTTCTTTGGAGAAGACAGAAAACCATTAAACATGATTTTGGATGATGGTGGAGATTTAACCAACATGGTTTTTGATCGTTACCCAGAATTAATCGATGGAATTAATGGATTATCTGAAGAAACTACTACTGGAGTACACCGTTTATACGAAAGAATGAAAAATGGTACTTTACACATGCCAGCAATTAACGTAAACGATTCGGTTACTAAATCAAAATTTGATAACAAATATGGTTGCAAAGAATCTGCTGTAGATGCAGTTCGTCGCGCTACAGATATTATGTTAGCAGGAAAAAGAGTTGTGGTTTGTGGTTATGGTGATGTTGGAAAAGGAACTGCGGCTTCTTTCCGTGGAGCTGGTTCTATTGTAACCGTTACTGAAATTGATCCAATTTGTGCTTTACAAGCTGCAATGGATGGTTTTGAAGTAAAAAAATTAAATACTGTTATAGGAAATGCTGACATCATCATTACTACTACTGGGAATAAAGACATCGTTCAAGGTTCTCACTTTGAACAAATGAAAGACAAAACAATCGTTTGTAATATTGGACACTTTGATAACGAAATTGATATGGCTTGGTTGAACAAAAACCATGGTGCTACTAAAAACGAAATCAAACCACAAGTTGATAAATATACTATTAATGGTAAAGACATTATCATTTTGGCAGAAGGTCGTTTAGTGAATTTAGGTTGTGCAACGGGTCATCCAAGTTTTGTGATGAGTAATTCATTCACTAATCAAACTTTGGCTCAAATTGAACTTTGGACAAACATTGAAAACTACAAAAATGAAGTTTATATGTTGCCAAAACATCTTGATGAAAAAGTAGCTGCTTTACACCTTGCTAAATTAGGTGTTGAATTAGAGACTTTACGTCCAGAACAAGCTTCATATATTGGAGTTGAAATTGAAGGACCATTCAAACCAGAATATTATAGATACTAAACTGAAATAAGATTTCAGATTTTTAATATTAAAATTAACCCTTATGAGATTCTCAATCAAGTTGAGAATTTTGTGAGGGTTTTTTACATTAAATAATGTCTTTAGCATATTAAATTGATACAAAATGATAGAAATTACAGAACTTTTAAGAACCAGTAAAAAACTAGAAGGGAATTATTCTGGAATTTATTTTTTATTTAATAACGATGAACTTGTCTATATTGGAAAAGGTTGGAACTGTTTACTTAGAGTTGCTGAACATACTAGGAAAGAGTCTGACAAGGAATTCACATCTTGGAATTATATTAATATTCAAGATAAAAATGAATATAATAATTTGGAAAGAAAATTAATAAAAGAATTTAAACCTAAACACAACAAAACTAATATTAAATAAAACAAAAAACCCGTTTCTTTTCAGAAACGGGTTTTTGATATTTTTCTAAGAGTAATTCTTATGCTTCAAAAGGAATTATAGAAACAAATGATTTATCATCACCTTTTTTCTGAAATTTCACTACTCCATCAACTCTTGCATGTAAAGTATGATCTTTACCCATGTAAACGTTTTCTCCTGGATTGTGTTTTGAACCTCTTTGTCTTACGATGATATTACCAGCGATTGCAGCTTGTCCACCATAAATCTTAACGCCTAAACGTTTTGATTCTGATTCTCTACCATTCTTCGAACTACCGACACCTTTTTTGTGAGCCATGATGTTTAGTTTTTATAAGTTAATACTAAAATTAAACAGCTCTACCGCCGTTTAATTCATCTTGTAATTTTTTTAATTCATCCATTTTTCCGTCAGCAGCTAATTGTGCTTGCTGAGCCCAAGTAGTTGGATCTAAATGTTGTACTTTAGATTCAGATGCATCTAAAATTGCTTTAACTTCTTCAGCAGATGTTTTAGCTAATTTAGCAAAAGTATCAACACCTGCAGCTACTAATGCTTCTGCAGCTTTTGGACCAACACCTTCTACTAAAGTTAAATCATCACCTTTTTTTGATGCTTTTGGAGCTTTCTCAGCTTTAGGAGCTTCAACTTTTTCTGCTTTTGGAGCTGCTTTTTTAGCACCAGAGGCAGTAATACCTTCCACAAGAATTTGTGTTAAATATTGTCTGTGACCATTTCTTTTCTTGTAACCTTTTCTTCTTTTCTTTTTGAAAACGATTACCTTATCACCTTTTAAGTGTTGTAACACTTTGGCTTCTACTGAAGCACCTTCTATAGCTGGGGCGCCTAAAGT
>Ga0138256_10003083_pt1 | contig 17771 bp, 13 predicted proteins | sample KNB2016incub_MG_FD_105486 | JGI IMG/M metagenome (GOLD analysis project Ga0138256, IMG submission 105486) | Active sludge microbial communities from wastewater in Klosterneuburg, Austria - KNB2014incub_MG | ecosystem: Engineered > WWTP > Activated sludge > Unclassified | place: Austria... | reverse complement strand
GAGAAGTAAGTGTCATTATCTACAAGATATATACTAAAGTCTCCATCTGAGCAGGACTATACACAAAAGATCATGAAGAGCAAAGGGTCGTAAGAAAATATCAGGAAAACGGAAAAGGACCGCTGAAATTCGGCGATCCTTTTACAAATATTCTTTTCATAATTTTAGGTACAGCATAGATATTATTATATTTTGTTATATTTTTTTCCCACCATCGCGGCTATGAGTAGAATATACAGCAAATAAAATTCAAGAAACAAGCAATGCTTCCAAGCCCCAACGACTACCAGAGCAACAATAGTGGACACCGTCGTAACCAGGTAGGTCACGTCTCTTCCTCGAGGAACACCTCTTGGGTCCCACCATCTCGGTTTCGTGAACAACACGGTAGGGATGAGTGTCCACATTACATTCAAGGCAGACAGAATAATCGCCGCCTCCGTGGTTACCTCACCACACTCTAATAAACTCATTCCCGAAATAGTCGCAATCATAATGCGCTGGCCGAAAAATCCTCGGCAACGCATTACGATTTCGTTGTACAGAGAGCCAGGTTGTTCTCCACGAGCCTCTATCAAGAATAGCGGGCTGAGAAATAAGATACCCCCAGTCCAGGCAATTACACCACTATAAGACAGATATCCTTCATCTCCCATCCAACCAATCAGATACAAAAGAAATGCAAAAACCGCAGTCCTCACGCGAAAACGAGCGACATACATCCTTATATCGTAGGTATGATCAGGTAAATTGGGTTTTATAATGATTTTCGGGGCAAAAACCCAAAGAGCAACAAGTACAAGAATAAGCACTACTGTTAAGGTCCACATACGGCAAAATTTAAATTTTTTGTTTAACAATCAGAAATAGATATATAATAGGACGTATATGTCAATATAAATCGTGCCTTTAAAAAAAGAGCAACGGTCGTTCCCGTCACCCTTTATCTCTCACATCACGCTACCTTACTACATTATTTACAGATTTTCCCTACCCCGCCACAACCAACTATCCAAGAGACAGTGTAGAAGCAAAAGTAAGAGCAAAATCGTTCCACCAATCCCCACAGATACACCACAAACTCCTAACAAAACAATCAGCACAGAAAAAAAACAAATCCTATGTGCAAGCAGAAGGTTATACGCCTGCCAGTCAGGATTTATAAGTCTCGGCACAATCGGAATAAAAAAACGGTATAACAAGTGCCATCCAAGCAGTACCACTCCCGCCAAAAATCTCTGATCATCCCTCACCCACAGGACAAGTGACGATATAAATAGGCTCCACATCATCACTTTTTTTCTGTAATCTCCTGGCATGAGCCACTCGTAGCCCACAAACAAGTAGGTACACAAAAGAGTGCGAAGCAAATACTTCCCCTCCCTCTTTTCCGTCTCATCTTGCTCAAGCCTACCACCTATGATTAAAAGAAAGAGTATTGTGGCTATATCTTTAACCACCACAACACCAAAAAGAATAGTCGCAAGCAAAAATACGGTGTCCATAATCATATCTTTTAGTTTAGATTTTTATTTAGTTTAGATACGGGGAATGTAATACACAATAAGATAAATATGTCAATACAACCTATGCCCTCCACCCACTCCTAGCTCCTGTTTTTTTGCATTCTTTCCCATCCATCTGTACACTTAGATAACGGCATATGCTGCATTTAGCGCGCACAGACAGGACGAGATGCAAGAGAAACTCCTCAATCAAGTCTACGACACCGACTACACAAGCATCATCAGACGTGGTGGTATGCCCAAGGTAGATTGGTCAGTCATCAAATCTACCGAAAAGAAAAGTCGGTTTGATAGGCTTGTGGGGATGTTCGTCTCCGTCCGTGAAACCAATACAGCTAGCCAACAAAACGGTCAGCAGACCCTCCTCAAGAACAAATCTCTTGAAGAACAGCTCAAGTATATCCTTGCACTAGATGATGATAAATACAACGACAATCTCCTCACTCCCGAGCTTAGAAAGTATATTATTGCGCTCGAGAAAGACTATGTTGCTACGCTGGCTGACTACAAGATGCATATCGCGCCATCACACTGGGAGATCAAGCCAGGGTACTTCAATATGAGTGCACTCCTAGGGAAAACTTACTATGCAACGAGCTATCCGTCATATATCGACTTCCTTTGGACCAGGGATATGCTCGGCTACTACGCAAAGCGAGATATGAGCTGGTTTATCTACCCATCAGACGATGGCGCCATCAAGGGAATGCTCAAAAGAAGGGCAACACAGCTCAGAGCAGAAATCAGCACCAACGTCCAAAAAGGAATCACGCTCGACTCCGAAGTGGATGTCGAATATAGAGATGTGGAGAGCGTGAGACAAAAACTCGCTACCCGCGAAGAAAGATACTTCGAAACAAGTTTCTATACGACCATCTACGAACATGGTGTCGAAAAACTTCGCGAAGAAAGCAAGAAGTTCGAACAAAAAATTAGCGGGTACGGCATTCGTGTCAAAAGTGCCAGTCAAAGAATGGATGAAGGACAAACAACAATGCTTCCACTGGCCCTGGACGATCTTGGTATTTCAAGAAGCATGATTACTACCTCCCTCGGAGGAAGTTTTCCATTTATCAGCAATGATATGATCGAAAATACTGGCATCCTCTACGGCGTCAATCTTCATACAGGATCTTTGGTTATTTTTGATAGATTTTCGCATAGGCTCCCAAATGCAAATAGCATCATTCTCGCTACCACGGGTGCATGAAAGTCATTTGCAGTCAAGCTAGAGATTTTGAGATATCTTTTGCTAGGACATGACGTGATCGTTATCGATCCAGAGAACGAATACAAAACCCTCGCTGCCAAAGTCGACGGCACATATATCAATATATCCATCAACTCGTCACAGTTTATCAATCCCTTTGCACTTCCCCCAAAAATCGAAGATGTCGACTACCAAAAATGAGATCTCCTCAGAAGTCAGATTTTGAATCTCATTGGTCTCATTACGGTACTTGTCTGAGGCGTAGGAGCAGCAGAAGAAGCGCTTCTAGACAAGGCGCTCCAAGCCACTTATGCGCTCAAGGAGATTACCATGGACGATGACGTAGTAGAAGGCAAGACTGTCCCACTAATGGAGGACCTCATGCACGTTCTCGAAAGTATGGACGGCGGCAGCGAACTTGCCCTCAAACTCAGTAAATACGTAACCGGTACATTTGGAAAACTGTTCAACCACGAAACCAACGTGGATCTCAACAATAGGCTCACTGTCTTTAGTATCAGAGATATCGAAGATAGTCTCAAGACATCAGCTATGTACAACGTCCTCAACTACATCTGGACCAAAGTAAGATCTCAAAAGAAAAAAAGACTCCTCGTGATAGATGAGGCATGGATTATGATGCAACAAAACGTCTCTGCCAACTTCTTGTATCAGCTTATCAAAAGAGCGAGAAAGTATGGTCTCGGCGTTACCACAATCAGTCAGGACGTTGAAGATTTTGTGAACCACGAATACGGCAAACCAATCGTGTCCAACTCCGCTATGCAACTCCTCCTCAGACAGTCAACTGCATCCATAAAATCGCTCGAAAAAATCTTTGGCCTCTCTGAAGCAGAAAAACAAAAACTTGTCTCATCCAACGTAGGAGAGGGACTGCTTTTTGCGTGAAACCAACACGTTGCACTCAAAATACTCTGATCCTCCGAGGAAAAGTCATTTATTACTACTGATGTCGTCTAATGACAGAACAAACAGCGCAGACAGCCCAGACATCTCAACAGCAAAACACACAACAGGCTACAGCATCCAAAGAACTTTTTGCCATTATTTCGTTGTTATTTTTTGCGCCACTCATTCGCAAACAGATCAAGGAAGATGACTTTTGATTTTCTGAAAACGACAAAACGTATATCTTGTGATACACACACAAAGGCATGATGATCTTGGGGTACGCCATCACGGGAATAGTGTTGCTTGCCTCTAGTTATCTCCGACGTGAACCCCTGCTGCATACACTATCTACCGTATTGTTTGTTATTGCAGCACTCAGCATACTCATTGGCATCATAAGCGTCGTCAGTCGTCTCAATCAAACACCACTACCGCTAAACACAGATCAAACAGCTATCAAAACATACTCTGTCAGAGACACGCTGCGCGCATATCTTCCTTTGTTTACAACACGACAACGATATGCTCACGATCAAGAACAACAACTCATAACCAAAGAAGGCAGAATGCTTTGGACATGATGGGCACGAATAATGCTTCTGTTTCCTGCTCCTCGAGTACTATTGAGCGGACTCATTATCATCATGATCAGGGCAGCTACTACGCTAGTAAGTGGCTATCAGTATGTACCATTACTTGATAAGTGCATGGTCAAACGAAGTAGCGAACCAGAAGAACGAGCTGCATATCCTTTGGGAATTCTTGCGACATCTCTTGGCGTACATGTACGTCCCACTATCAACCACTCCAACGAGTCAATACCCCAGGAATCGATACCAAACGAAGAGACCTCGTCCTCATCTCTATGATTTTTTGGTCGTATCAAGGAGGCCCAAGAGAATCTATCCCAACGCTATAGAACACTACAATCACCCAGTATAGGATGAGTTTTTGCTCTCCTCTTACGACTTGCAGGACTAGCAGCATTTGGACGACGGCAGCTACACACACAGGTAGATGCACGATGGTTCTGGTTGGCCGTACTACCCTATATTATTATTTTTGGAAGATATCTTCTCATATATATTTTGGTGCAACGCGTACCATATACGCCCCTATTGCAAGACATCTTCTGACGTTTTACAGCTCATGCGCACGCTCATGATCAAGTATCTTCTACACCCGCATCGACTCCTACGAAGGAAGTCGTATAAATTGCTTACAAAGCTCGCACTCGGCATTTGAGCACTACTTCTCAGTGTTCCACTTGTCACGGCCGCAGCAGACAGTAGATTCAAAGACACACTTGATCAAAGCATAGGTAACGCGCAACTCAACCAGAACCTTCCTCAAAAGTTTCAAAAATACGACCCCTTCAAAAGCGCACAGCTTGGCATTGGCGCAAGAGATTTTTTCATTTTCATAGGATTACAGATCATTATTCCGGTATTTGTTTTTGTAGGTATTCTATTTGCGCTTATTGGGTTTTATAAGATGATGACCGCAAACTGAGAAGAAGAAGGCAAAAAATGAGCAAACTATCTCATGCGAGGCGTCGTAGGCACCTTGCTGATGGTCTCAGCGGCCTATATTATCTGACTCCTTACGTGAACAGAGTGATCCGGAGGTATTATTGGAACGATGTGACAAAGCAGTGATCCCAATATGAGCTGAGTAGAACTCGCTCAAAACCTCTACCAACAACTCATGTTCCCTGCCCTCAAGCTTATGATGTATCTTGGCCTTGGCCTGCTTTTCATCATTCTTCTCACAGGAGCATTCAAGTATCTCTTTGGCGGCGGTGACGAAGCGCAAAAATCTGGACAAAGCATTCTCATCTACACGTCCGTCGGCATACTCATTATTATACTCGCCAAGACACTTGTAGAGGTCTCATACGGTAAGTATGCAGACGTCGTCAACAAAAACAACGAGCTCAAAAACCTTGGACTAATTGGTAAATGATGACTAGCCGAGACGAACTTAGGAGTATTCTACACGATTATCAACTGGCTTATCGGTCTATGAACCTTCTTCATTATCGTCATCCTTGTCTATCAAGCATATCTCCTACTCACAAACCCCTCTGATGAAGGAACACTCAAGAAAATCCAAAGCAATTTCATCTATATTTTCATAGGAATTCTTATTTTGGGCGCAGCGTATCTGGTTGTTAATTTCTTCATCATCAACTAAGGATCCCCGCATTTCTCTAGCTACTGCCTCCAAAAACAGTATCATGCAAGCGTTTTTTATACTTGCATAGAGACATAGATGGAAGAACGTATTGTTCTCGTAGGCGTAGGAGGGACAGGAATGTCAGGAGTCGCGCATCTCCTCTTGGATCTCGGATACACCAATCTCATCGGTATTGATAGTACACAAAGCGAATTGACAGACACACTGCAAGCCAAGGGCATGCAAATCATTATCGGTCACGGCTCCTACCAAGGAAACAGCCGCGACATTGTGATCTACTCTGCAGCGGCACACCAAAGCGTCGAAGTACAGTTCGCTCTCGATCATCGAAAAGACGACCACAAGCATCCGTGACTTGTCCTCAATTATTTTGAATTTCTCGGCGAACTTTCCAAATACTTCACCACCATCGCAATCGCTTGAACACACGGTAAAAGCACGACCACCTGACTCACCGCTCAAGCACTTAGCCAGCACCATCCGCTGTTTGGGCTGAGTATTCTCGGTGCTGGCGTCACGCAGCGATGATGAAAAAATGCGCTTTATGCTCCTGCACATCGCTCCGCACTGCGTCGTCTTATCGATCACTGTCTCGGATCACATCGCGCCGATCGATACGACGACACCAAGAAATACTTGTTTGTAGTAGAGGCCTGTGAGTTCAACAGGCATTTTCTCAATCTCGACGTCGACTATGCCATTATTACCAATATAGAGCTCGATCACGCTGACGTCTACTGAACCCTAGAGAACTACATGGCAGCATTCACCACCTTCGCAAAAAACGTCAAAAAAGACATATACATGCTTACATGAGCTATATGACAAGAAACACTCTTCTCATCTCTGATCGAGACAACAGAACCTGCATCTCTACCCACATCTACATCTACACCTACACTCCACGCCCTCTCCACACAACAGTTCACGTTTTCTCACCTCTTGTGATCACATAACCACGGCAATGCGTCCCTTGCACTCGCACTCATTGAAAATCTTCTACATGAGCAAGACCCCTCAACAGCAATCTGAGTAGCTTCCTGAGTAGTAGCTTCATTATCGGGATTTGAGGGACTACGAAGAAGAACTGAACTCCTATGAGAAACCCCATCTGGTGCCGCTGTCTATACAGACTATGGACATCATCCCACAGAGCTACGCTCCACACTCCAATGACTACGCGAAAAATATCCAAACAAACAGGTTACGTGTATTTTTCAGCCACATCAAGCACGTAGAGTTATGGAATTTTGGGATACATTTGGTGAAACACTGCGCACCTGTGATCATCTTATAATCTACGATATCTATGCTGCTAGAGAAAATCTCACAGATCTCAAAAAGCTCTTCACACAGCGTCATTTCGATGACATACATACTATAGAAGATCTATGACAACACTTTGCAGCTCACTGCAACGGCACATACACATGAACATTTGAAAATATTACAAAAACACTCGACAACACATGACCCGACAATGTTATCATTGTATTTACCGCATGAAATCTAGATTATCTTCTGAGAACACATTACACGTTTACGCATCCCAAATAATATGTAATTCTACATACTCCCAAGAAATGCTAAAATAAGCTTAATCTATCGCCCATCTCTCATGATCCTCACCATCTACGAACATGCTATACTTTTTGTAGCAAGCCTCTTTCAAGGCATGAGTTGATTTGGTGGAGCAATTTTGATGACAGCCATATTCTCTCACACTCATTCATTTGCAGAACTAGCTCCATTTCTTGCCTGCTGCGGCATTGCTATCAACGCCACCATACTCCTCATCAGACGCCGCTGATGGTCATACAAGCTTACACTACCGCTCATCTGATGGTCTCTCCTCGGAATACCCATAGGTGTACTCCTACTTCATCGTATCGATCAAACATCAGGAAGAATAACACTACTTATATTGACGGTAGGATTTACGCTCATCAATCAAATTTTAGTACGAAAAAAATATCATCCGCCACGCGCGCTCACTTCACTCCTCGGCGTTTGCGCAGGAGTATTTGGATATATGTTCAATTACAATTGACCGTTTGTTGCTCTGTATACGATGGCAAAACGTTACACCAAAGAAGAAACGATGCTTCTCAGTAGCACATATTTTTTGTTGATATGACTTATTATTGTCGGTGTGCATCTCTACAACAACGCATTGACTACGCAGACACTCCAAAGTTTCGTCTCCACACTCCCTGCACTCATCATCTGAACTCGAATTGGTCTCCTCATCAACAAAAGACTCTCACCTACTGCCTTCCAGTGGTTATTACGAATATTCTTGGTTATGGCCGCAAGTATGCTTATACGATAAATATCGGCATCCTTACAAGATTAGCGCACTCTCAGACATCAACATACTAGTCATTCAAATACTCACGCAACAACTTCAAAAATATCTCTATGTCCTCAGAGGTCGTATACAACCACAAGCTCACTCTGCAGGTAGGTCCTGTAGTGTACGTATCGTGAAATGGTTGAGCGCACTGCCCACCGACCCTCACACATACGTGATGATCCGCCAAGAACTGTCCAAGATGAAAGGGATTTTTATCTCTTCACACAGTAAACGAAAAAACACCAATCCTACTCTCCACAGATCTAGGCCCTATAAGCTTGATTTTTCAGTTATCCTCAAGTTCCAAAAGTCACTCTAAACACTGTGCCATTAGCGGTTTTTCATAGATATGTATTGCGTCATATGCTTGCGATCGACCTCCTACAGCCGAAAGACCCTTCAAATACTCCAACGCTTTCATAAGGCTCACCACTCCTATCAAGTTTGGCGTGCCTGGCTCAAATTTATCAGGTATGTCCTGCAATACATGCGTTTGTTCGGATACACTCACTATTGCAGATCAGCCTCCTAGAGATGGCGTTAGACGACGAAGAAACTCAGCCTTTCACCACAATACACCGATACCTGTTCAAGCTCCTAACTTATGTCAGGTAAGATACAAGGCATCACATCACAACGTCTGTACATCGATATGAAGATGTGGCGCAGCCTGGGAAGCATCCACAATATACAACGGCACACCAACATCATGTTCTCATCATTGCTTACCTTTTCACTGCTTACGCTTCGCAGCCAACCAATCACCTATTTCTTTTACACGATGAATCTTGCCTGTGACATTAGACACATAGCTCAGCGCAACAACTTTGACGCTATCGTCCCAAACACGCTCGAGGTCGACCAACGAAATATCCCGTCAGTCATCTAATCACACGTACACAAGCTCACATCAACACTGCTGTGCGGCCATCTGCCGAGGGACGATATTGGCGTGATGTTCTACAGTTGATACAACAATTTTGTCTCACGCCTTGAGGAGGCCTGAAACCATCAATGATTGCGCCAAAAGATTACTTGCAGCGGTACTATTGGATGTAAAGATTATTTCTTCCTGGCTCGCTCAGAGCCAGTCTGCGACAAGACGCTTAGTAGCCCAATACATATCCTCCGAACGCTGCGCAAGCCCATACAAACCTCTATGAATATTCGCATAATCATGCTCAAGATAAGTTGTGATTCATTCGATAACGGCCGCTGGTTTCTGTGCAGAAGCAGCGCTATCTAGATAGATAAGCTCCGGATGATGTCTAAATATTGGAAAATCGTCCTTTCGTATGTGCATGGTTATTTTCTTTTCTTCTGAGAGTGAGTACTATGTGCAGAAGCCTGTGCGTGTGTCATATGTTCACGGTGAGACTCTGTAGGATCTTTCGTCTTTTCTCTAAGCTTTGCCTTTTCTCCTCCTGACCAAAGATATGTAAGCGGAATAGCCACAAAAATAGAGCTATAACTTCACGAAAGCACACCAAATGCCAACGTAAATGCAAACATTTTGAGCACACCTGTACCAAACACATACATAATAATCACTACCAAAAACGTTGTCATAGACGTCCCAATAGATCTTCTCATTGTCTGCCAAACACTCATCTCAAAGATATCCGCACGAGAGATTTTACCTTTTGAAAGCTGTCCTTCATGCAAGAAGAAGTTTTCTCTCACTCTATCCAAAATAATAATCGTATCATTGATACTATATCCCATAATCGTTAGCAATCCCACTATGAAAATCATATCTACCTGTACCGCCTGATTGACACCCATAAGCACCCCATATGCGCCACTAGGCACAATAATATCAAAAATCATCGTCAACACGGTAATCAGCCCTAACAATCCGGGAGAAACAAAATCTCTCATTCCCGCAAACGCAAAAAGAATATACGCGCCCATAAAAACCATGCCCCAAATAAGCGCTTTTTGGGCACTTTTGGTGATATAATCACCTACACTTGGTCCTATTACAGACTGCTCCAAGATTGCATCTACATTTGGTATAACCTGCTTCGTTAGAAGCGTAGACGTCACTGTTTTTGCAATCTGTTCGACCACTTCATTGCTATCTACATCGGTCTGTATCAAAATACTCGCATACCCATCCTTGGATCACAATCATACGGAGAAGTCCTTATATCACGCCTGAGAAAGCGCTCCCTCTATATCTTGTTGGACAGATGGTTGTACATCCTTGGTGGATACCACAAATTCCATACCACCCGTAAACTGGATCGAATACCTTACCGTCCAGAAAAACATCGCTATAGATCCTGCTGACAATAATCCAGCTATCAAAAGCCATAATTTCCATCTCTTAATAATTGCAAACGGATAGTTCATCTCAACAAGAAAGACTAAAATAAATATTTAGATAATAAGCTGACCATCATTGAGTTTGGTGTACGCTTCTTGAGCTGCAAATTCTTGAGCAGTTTTTTTGTTGGTTCATGCGCCTGCTCCTGCACACACACCTTGTATCCATACTGTACTCACAAATGATATAGATCCATGCACATCTTGTTCTTCACGATCCTCATAGATAGGCAGATCTTTTCGACGTTGCTGCACATACTCCTGAATTAAGTTTTTGTAACTTTTGGTGGGCAGTGTCGGTAACGTATCAAGTAGCGTGAAGATATAGGTTTTCACAATCTTTTCAACAGTATCCCATCCACAGGTTACAAAAAGATACCCAAGAAGCGCCTCCAAAGCATCCGCCAAGATAACATCCTTATCTCTTCCTCACGTTTTCTCCTCTCCATTTGAGAGAAGCAACACCGCGCCAAGATCCAAATGTCTCGCAAACACAGCTAATGTCTGCTCTTTGACAAGGTATATTTTCATCAACGTAAGCTCTGCCTCCGAAAGATCCGGATAGCGCTCTACAATAAGCGCAGCAACCACTCCTCACAAAATAGCGTCACCCAAAAACTCTAGTCTCTCGTTGTGTGCTTGCACTTCTCTATGTTCTGCAGCGTACGACTTGTGGGTGAACGGCACCATCATAAGCTCCTTATCCTGCCGTGCCATTTCAGGACATCCAATACGCTGCAAGAACTGCTCGACTGCTAGGCGTCTTTGTTCCATCACAACCTCTACAAAACAAAAAACTCTCACCAACCAGCTGGCTATGAGAGCAGTTTATGTCAAATACCATTGATCAATTTTGCACTTGCCTCATCTCCATATCTTTTGGCAAGTTCGATCATTTCATTGAGTACAATCTCCCTAGGAGTAGCAAGTTCTTTCCGCTCCATATATCACAACACAAAGACCACTCTATCAATCAAATCCATGTCTTTGTAGCCAAAACTAACAGCTACCGAATCAACTTTTTCCTGCACTTCTTGCTTGTAGAGATCAAACTTTGGTGCCATCACACGGATATATTCATAATCTATCTCATCTGCTGGGAATTGCGCAAAATGCTGCGTCACAATATAGGCTATTTCCTCATCTAGATCACTATAATAACCAGATTCCATGCGTTGTTGCACTTCCTTGGAGCTTATCGCTTGATCATCATCCAAACTCTTTGCGATCTTATCCATATCATCAAACAACTGCTCATGTGCTGCTGCTTCCGACAAAAAATAGCGCTCATAGAAGTAGAGGAGCACTATTTTTCTGGCATTGATTCTCGCTCTGATATGCATTGACCAACCCCTCAAAAATGAAAAGACCAACTCAAACCAACTCAATTCACAGCTACGTTTACGCCTCCAAAATCTGTTGGCGTTCTTTGCTCTTGATGGTCAAAACTTGCTTACCACCGTACCACCCACAATGAGGGCATACTCTATGAGAAAGGCGATATTGGCTACAGTTAGAACACTTTACAAGATTAGTGCGATTTGCAAGTTTTTTCATCTGCAAGCCAAGCCAAGTACTATGTCTACTACGAGTTTGCGTCTTGGAGATTTTCTTTTTCGGTGCAATCATGACACATGATCAGACAATATAAAGGAAAATATAATAATATACGTGGTATGTTATGCTTTCTTAGCCGCAGATTTAGATGCTGGCTTTTTTGCTGTAGGCTTAGCTTCACTCTTTGCTGGCTTTGCAGCAGAAGACTTTGCAGAAGCTGACGTTGTCTTGGTAGTAGTAGAAGTAGCTTTTGGGGATGCTTTTTTAGCCGCAGGCTTCTTGGTTGCCGCAGATGTAGATGTTTGTCCCTCCTCATCAGCAGCTTCATCCGTAACTATCGTAGATGCGTCTACTGACTGCTTAGTTGCCTTAGTGGATGCGCGAGCAGTTTTTGACGCACTCTTACTAGCAACATCTGAAGCATCCGTCATAGGCATAACATCTACAACAGTCTTGAGATACGTACTACCATCAAATCTTTTGATATTTTTCTTCCTAAACATCACAACACCATCAATAGCAGCGTGGATCGTGAAATCACTTCCTTTGTATACGTTCTTCCCGAGCTGATAGAGGTCACCTTTTTGTCTAATAACAATATTACCAGCACGAGCTGTCTGTCCACCAAAGAGTTTCACGCCACGATATTTTGGCTTGGAGGTTCTCAGGTTTTTAGCCGATCAGGCGGCTTTTTTATGAGCCATTTCAAAAGGAATTAGCAAGTAAACAACGTTCTTCGTCACATACTACTGCACCATACGATGCTTGTTACTACTGATATGTCATCAAATTGCAACCAATATCCCACCAATATCCACGCCCCTGCCTACACTGCTTCCTCTTCTACAAGCGCTTCTTCATCTTCACCAAGAAGTTCTGCCTGTTGTAGGGCATACATTCTCTTGTACTCATCACCCACCGGCAACAAGTTACCAATAATAACGTTAGATTTGAGATCATCAAGCTGATCAATAGCTCCCTTAATTGACGCCTCTACCATAACTCTCACTGTTTCCTGGAACGATGCAGCAGACATCCATGAGTCAGACTCTTTTGCAACTTGCGTCAATCCCAAAGCCAATCTCTCTCACTTCGCAGGCTGTTTACCCTCTGCAAGCAGTCATCTATTTACCGCTAGCATATCTTCGTACTTCACGATCGTGCCTGGAATGAAGCTACTTCCACCTGAGTCCGTAATCAACAGCTTAGAGAACATCTGTTTAATAATAATCTCCATATATTTGTCATTTACCTCCTGTCCCTGTGATGTATATACTTTTTTGATTTCTTTCACGATATATCTTTGTGCCTCAAGATCACCAACAACCCTCATGTACTCTCTGATATCTACCGATCCACCCGAAAGAAGTTGTCCCTTGAAGACCTCAGCGCCCTCCTTAACTCTCAACGACGTCCCCGGAGCAAGCTTCTTGAGAGCCTTTTGAACCTCTCAGATAACAATATATTCACCGTTCACCTCCATAACCGTGCCTTCATCTTTGATCTTAAGTTTACTTTTGCCCTTCTGAGCATACGCAGCGCCTCTTTGAAGGTATTCGCCACTCTGTACAATAACTTCATATCCTGGCTTCAAAAGATACGTCTTTGGTTCTGGATCAGATGTAATCTCTACTTCTATCTTCTTAGGTCATTCTTCTATTCTTACCTTACCATCAAACGGAGCAATAATTGATGCTTTCTTTGGAGATCTAATTTCAAGAAGTTCATCAACTCTCTTGATACCCATTGTAATATCTTCTTCCGTACCACCAATACCTCACGAGTGGAACGTACGCATAGTTAACTGCGTACCAGGTTCACCAATAGATTGTGACGAAATCACACCAATCGGTGTACCTATTTCGATGAGATTTCTTGTAGAAAGATCCATACCAAAACACTGCTGACAAACACCACTGATTGTATGACATGTCATAGGGCTTTTTACTTTGATCGACTCAACACCTCTCTCCAAGATCATGTTGGTATGATGTCTATCAAGCAATTCTCATTTCTGAACCAAGACATGACCCTCATTGTCGCGGACATCATCAGCGACAACTCTACCAAAGATAAGGTCAAATAGTGGTTCTCATCTAATCTCTGACTCGTCCTTGGTAAGCACAATATAATCCTCAGTACCACAATCCGGTTCTCTTACGATAATTTCCTGTGATGAGTCAACAAGTCTTCTCGTCAAATATCCTGATTCTGCTGTTCTAAGTGCCGTATCTGCTTTACCTTTTCTAGCACCATGGGCAGAAATAAAGTATTCAATCGGAGTGAATCACTCCAAAAGAGAAGCTTTGATAGGCAACTCAATAATTTCTCCCGATGGCGACGCCACAAGTCATTTCATACCAGCCATCTGCGTCAACTGTCCCCACGTACCTCTCGCTCCTGAATCAATAAAGCTATACACATGATTGCCTGGCTTATACGAGAGTTTGACAAGTTTTTCTATTTCAGCTTTTGCGTCTGACCACAGCGTAACGATAAGTCTATGCTTTTCATCATCTGAGAGCCAGCCTCTAAACCAATGATTGTGTATCTCATTTACCAGCTCACCTGATGTATGCAAGATCTGTTCTTTCTCTTTTGGTACAGCCATATCAAAAACATTGATAGTAGAGGATGATAGTGTTGCAAACTTAAACCCTGCATCCTTGAGATCATCAGCAACGGTAACCGTCATCGCTCTTCCATAGGTATCAAAAACCTTATCAAGGACTTTTTTGAGTCACTTCTTACCTACCGTCTCATTCAAAAATCTAATCTTCTCAGGAAGAAGTGAGTTGAAGACTACTCTTCCTGCCGTTGTTTCAATATATTCGCCATCATAACGCAGACGTATTTTATCCTTGATATGTACGTCGTCACTATAATATGCATGCAAAAGCTCTTCTATACTACCAAATGTTCACTTAAGCTGTCCATCACCACCTGTAGGGTCGGTCAGATAGTAAATACCTAACACCATATCCTGCACATGCGTAATAACCGGTTCACCTGAAGCTGGCTTCAAAACGTTTTGGTCGGAAGCGATAATATTTTTTGCTTCTGCCTGTGCTTCCTCAGAGAGCGGCAAATGCACAGCCATCTGATCTCCATCGAAGTCGGCATTGAACGCAGGACAAACGAGCGGGTGAATTCTTACTGTCTTTCCTGGCATCAACTTAATCTTGAACGCCTGAATAGAAAGCCTATGCAACGTCGGTGCACGATTAAGCAACACATACTTTCCTTCTATCACCTCTTCAAGAATTTTTAGCGCCAACGGACTTTCGTCCTTGATAAGCTTTTCTGCTTGCTTTGGCGTATGTGCAATCTTTCTTTCAATCAACTTTCCAATAATAAATGGCGTAAAGATTTTCACTGCCACGTACAATGGAAGACCACACTCATTGAGTTTGAGACCAGGACCGACTGTAATCACAGAACGTCCTGAATAATCCACTCTCTTACCAAGAAGATTTTTTCTAAAGATACCTTCTTTACCAGAAAGCATATCCGTAAGAGACTTGAACACTTTAACACCAGCGCCATATTTACCTGCATTCGCTTTTTCACCGATAAGCAGGTTGTTTACTGCCTCTTGCAAAAGCCTAATCTCGTTCTTCTTGACTACATCTGGCATACCAACCTGTATCATTTTCTTGAGTCTCAAATTCCTCATAAGTACACGTCTGTAGAATAGGTTCACATCAGACGATGCGAATCTTCATCCATCAAGCTGTACGACTGGTCTCAAATCTGGTGGAATAACCGGCAAATGCGTCAGCACCATCCATTCTGGTCTTACACCAGACACAAACAAACTAATTAGTAATTTAAGTTTTTTGTATGCCTTCTTTCTCTCTTCTCCTTTGAATTTCGAGAACTGCTCCAAAATCACCTTGATGGCCGCACTTACATCAATCTGCTTCAATAACGCCAAAATAGCCTGTGAACCAGACGCAAACGTAAACGTACCCTCATATCTCCAAAAAATATTTCTATAATCACTCTCCAGCACCGTGCTTCACACCTTGAGATTTGCCAAAATAGACTTCACTCTACTATATTCTTTCTCTAATTGAGACTTATTGGTAGTGTATGCCTTTCTAATCTCTTCATCGGCTACTTGCTCATCTTTTGCCTTATCAAACTTTCTTTTCTTCAGTCCTGCTTTCTCATCTTCATAGATCTTATCAAGTTCATTGACTCTATTGTGATAGTCTTTATCAAGATTGGTAATCACGTTTTTGTGTTGTTTTTCATTGATATCCGTCACGACATATTTGACGAAATAGAGGACTTTCTCGATATCGTTCACAGAAAGATTGAGAAGCAGTCCAACTCTACTCGGCGTCGCTTTGACATACCAAATATGTACCACAGGAGCAGCAAGTTCAATATGACCCATACGCTCTCTTCTTACTCTTGACGTCGTCACTTCTACACCACATCTCTCACAAACAATACCCTTGTACCTTACACCCTTATATTTGCCACAACTACATTCATAGTTTTTTTGCGGACCAAAAATTGCCTCACAAAAAAGACCTTTTTGCTTTGGCTTTCAAGTTCTATAATTGATGGTATCAGGATTCTCGACCGAACCATGTGACCATGATATAATATCTTCTGGCGACGCCAACACGACTTGTAGCCCGTCAAAATGCTTTCTAATCATGAAAGGTACAAATAAGAGTAAAACAGTAAACTATTCGTCCATATCACCATGGTCAATCAGGTCCTCTACCACGTTTTCCATAATTTCTTTCTTATCTTCCTCTTCTTCTTCTCTCAGTCTCGCAACACCAACCTCACCCTCGTCAAAGACCTCTTCTCCTCTAATTCCCTTGAGACCTAGATCAACGATCTTTTGAATTCTTTCTCTATGGATTGTATCAATTTGCTCTTTGCTGAGTGGAATAATATTTTGACCAAGTCCCTTGAACAAGTACATAACCAAATTAAATGACTCTGGAATACCTGTAAACTTGATCTTTCATCCCTTCACGATAGCCTCATAACTCTTATTTCTTCCTTGCACATCGTCTGACTTGATCGTCAACATTTCCTGCAAGGTATATACTGCAGAGTACGCCTCGAGCGCCCACACTTCCATTTCTCCAAATCTCTGTCATCACTCTCTCGCCTTACCACCGAGTGGTTGCTGTGTAATAAGTGAGTATGGACCAACAGATCTTGCATGTATCTTATCTTCCACCATGTGGATCAACTTCAAAATATGCATGTATCCAACCGTAACTCTATCTCTATATGCTTCTCATGTTCTTCCATCATAAATCGTTGCTTTTCCATCTTCTGGATACCCAATTTGGATCAAAAGATTTCTAATATCTTCCACACCAAACCCAGAGAAAAGTGGTACCGCAAACTTGGTACCCAACGCCTTAGCAATAAGTCCTAACTGCATCTCAAGCGTCTGACCGATATTCATACGTGAAACAACACCGAGTGGATTGAGGATAATATCTATAGGATGTCCATCCTCAGAGTATGGCATATCTTCTTCAGGAACCACTATAGAAATAATACCCTTATTTCCATGTCTACCAGCAAGTTTATCTCCTACTTCGATCTTTCTAGTCATAGCAACGTATGCTTTGATTTTTTTTCTCACACCAGCCGTCAAGTTGTCTCATTTTTTGGCATCAAGTACAATCACGTC
>Ga0138256_10003081_pt1 | contig 17778 bp, 20 predicted proteins | sample KNB2016incub_MG_FD_105486 | JGI IMG/M metagenome (GOLD analysis project Ga0138256, IMG submission 105486) | Active sludge microbial communities from wastewater in Klosterneuburg, Austria - KNB2014incub_MG | ecosystem: Engineered > WWTP > Activated sludge > Unclassified | place: Austria... | reverse complement strand
TGCAAGGGCCCGCGGCGCTGTTCGAGGCCTGCGTCGGCGCGGGCGTGGCGCGCGTGGTGCAGATCTCGGCGCTCGGCGCCGATGCCGAGGCGGCGACCGGCTACCACCGCAGCAAGCGCGCGGCCGACGAACACCTGCTCGCGCTGCCGCTCGACGCCGTGGCGGCGCAGCCCTCGCTCGTGTTCGGACCGGGCGGCGCGAGCGCGCGCGCCTTCCTCGCGCTCGCCGCGCTGCCGCTCGTGCCGCTGCCGGCCGGCGGCGGTCAGCGGGTGCAGCCCTTGCACGTCGACGACGCCGTGCTCGCGCTCGCCGCGCTGGTCGAGGCCGCGCCGCGCGCCTGGGCCGGGCAGCGCGTGCCGCTGGCCGGCCCGACGCCGCTCACGCTCGCCGCCTACCTGCAGGCGCTGCGCCACGGGCTGCGCCTGCCGCCGGCGCGCTGCTTCGCCGTCCCGGCGTGGGCGATGGCAATCGCCGCGCGCGTCGGCGACCGGCTCCCCGGCGCACTGCTCGACACGGCGAGCTGGCAGATGCTCCAGCGCGGCAACGTCGCGCCGCCGGCCGCGACCCGGCGCCTGCTCGGCCGCCCTGCGCGCGCGCCGACCGATTTCGTCGAAGCCGACACCGCGAGCGCGCTGCGCGCGCAGGCCCGGCTCGCCTGGCTGCTGCCGCTGCTGCGCGCGTCGATCGCCGCGGTGTGGATCGTCACGGCCTTCGTGTCGGCCTTCGTCTGGCCGGTGGCCGACAGCTATGCGTTGCTCGCCCGCAGCGGCGTGCCGGCGGCGCTGCAGCCGGCGGCGCTCTACGGGGCCGCCGCGCTCGACCTGCTGCTGGGCGTGCTGACGCTGGCGCTGCCGCGCGCGCATCGCCGTGCGCTGTGGATCGCACAGGCGGCGCTGATGCTCGGCTACATGGCGCTCATCGCCTGGAAGCTGCCCGAGTTCTGGCTCCACCCCTACGGGCCGTTGCTGAAGAACCTGCCGATGCTCGCCGCGCTGCTGCTGCTCGACACCTTCGACCGCGACGACGACGCGCGATGGACTACCTGATCGCCAAGTGGCTGCACATCCTGTCGTCGACGCTGCTGTTCGGCACCGGCATCGGCTCGGCCTGGTACATGCTGACGGCGAGCCTGACGCGCGACCCGCGCGCCGTGGCCGTCGTCGTGCGCAACGTCGTGCTCGCCGACTGGCTGTTCACGACGACGACGATCGTGTTCCAGCCGCTGAGCGGCCTGTACCTGATGCACGCCGCCGGCGTGCCGTTCACGGCACGCTGGATCGCCTGGTCGATCGCGCTCTACGTCGTCGGCCTGCTGGCCTGGCTGCCGGTGGTGGTGCTGCAGGTGCGCATGAAGCGCATCGCCGCCGACGCCGTGGCGCGCGGCGAGCCGCTGCCGGCGCGCTACTTCCGCTGCCTCAACGCCTGGATCGCGCTCGGCGTGCCGGCCTTCTTCGCCTTCGTCGGCGTGTTCTGGCTGATGGTGCTCAAGCCGTCGTGAACGGCCGGCCGGGTGCGCCGCTTGCCGCCGGGCGACTGGAGTCCCGCCGATGGAAACGACCGCCGCGCCGCATGCCCGCACCACCGCCCCGCCCTCGGTGCGCATCGGCATCTCGGGCTGGCGCTACGCGCCGTGGCGCGGCGTGTTCTATCCGCCCGGTCTGGCGCAGCGGCGCGAGCTGGAGTTCGCTTCGCGCATGCTGCCGACGATCGAGCTGAACGGCTCGTTCTATTCGCTGCAGCGCCCCGAGCACTATGCGCGGTGGCGCGACGAGACGCCCGACGGCTTTGTCTTCGCCGTCAAGGGATCGCGCTACGTCACTCACTTGCTGCGCCTGAAGGACGCCGAGCCGGCACTGGCGAACTTCTTCGCGTCCGGCATGCTCGAGCTGCAGGGCAAGCTGGGGCCGATCCTGTGGCAGCTGCCGCCGAGCCTGCCCTTCGACGCAGAGCGCCTCGACGCCTTTCTCGCGCTGCTGCCGCACGACACGCCGGCTGCCGCGGCGCTGGCTGCGCGCCACGACGCGCGCTTGGCGGGCCGCGCGAAGTTCGACGTCGACCGCCCGCGACCGCTGCGCCACGCGCTCGAGATCCGACATGAGAGCTTTCGCGACCCGGCGTTCGTGCAGCTGCTGCGGCGCCGCCGCGTCGCCCTCGTCGTCGCCGACACGGCCGGCAAGTGGCCGATGCTCGACGACGAGACCGCCGATTTCGTCTACGTGCGTCTGCACGGCGACAAGCGGCTCTATGCCAGCGGCTACGGCGACGCCGCGCTCGACGCCTGGGCCGCGCGCATCCGGCGCTGGAGCACGGGGCGCGACGCGCGCGACGTCTACGTCTATTTCGACAACGACGTGAAGGTGCACGCGCCCTACGACGCGGCGGCGCTGCTGGCGCGCCTGGGCCTGCCGAGCGGGCTAGGCGCCGCGCGCCGGCCGCGGCTGAAGGCGGGGAGCGCGGCCGCGCTCGACGCGCCGCGCGAACGCTGGCCGGCGCGCGGCAGCCGGCCCGGAGGCGCGGCGTAAGGCTTGCCGCTGCGACGCGCCAAGGGCGCGCTGATGGCCGGGCGCGCCGATTCGTGGCATCGTGCGGCGCCATGAAGCTGCCTGCCGCCCCGCTCCCGCGCAATTCGACCGACGAGCAACACGCCGCGCTGCGCGAACGCGAGCCCGGCGCGGCGGCGCTGCCGCATCACGACTGCCCGCTGTGCGGCAAGCCCAACGACTGCGCCGCGGCGTGCAGCGGCGACCTCGCGGCGCCCTGCTGGTGCCGCGACGCGACGTTCACGCCCGCGCTGCTGGCGCGGTTGCCCGTCGATGCGCGCGGCCGCGCCTGCATCTGCGCGGCCTGCGCCGCGGCAGGCGCCTGAGTGCGGCCGCCCGGCGGAGCCGTCGCACGGCGCGCGTGTAGGAGCGCGCCGACGCCACGACGTGCCGCGCGCCGATAGCGGCCGGCGCGCCGCGCTCCGACACTGCGGGGACGTCGTACCCCTCACGGAGGTGTCTCATGAAGATCCCCGAGTCCCGCCTGCTGCTCGCCGGCCTGCTGATCGCGGCGTCGAGCGTCGCGCAGGCGCAAGGCAGTCGCCTGAGCGCCGAGCAGAAGAACGAAATGGAGCAGCGCATCGAGGCCACGGCCCAGGCCGACAAGGAGGCCTGCGAATCAATGCACGGCAACGTGCAGGACGTCTGCCGCATCCAGGCCAAATGGAAGGAAAAGATCGCCAAGGCCGACCTCGAGTTCAAGCACTCCGGCAGCGACAGCGACCGCGCCAAGCTGGTCGACGTGAAGGCCGAGGCCGAGTACGAGATCGCGCGCGAACGCTGCGAGAACCTCCCGGCCAATTCGTGGGACGCCTGCAAGCAACGGGCGCAGCAGCAGCAGTCGGGCGACATCCGGCGCAAGCCGGGCTATTGACGCCCTCGGCTCGGGGAGACGGCTCATGGCCATTCCGCATGCAAGCTCCGGCGAGCCGGTCGACGTGCGCCCCCTCGGCGCCGCGTTGGCCGACACGCGCAACTCGGCGCTGTTCAAGGGCCGCGACCTCGAAGTGATGCGCCTCGTCGTGCCGGTGGGCAAGCCCGTGCCGGTGCACGAAGTGCCGGGCGAGGTCACGCTCCAGTGCCTCGAGGGCCGCATCGACGTCGTCGTCGATGGCCGTCACCGCACGCTGGCCGCCGGCGACCTGCTCTACCTCGCCGGCGGCGTGTCGCACGGGCTGGCGGCGCACGAGGACGCTTCGGTCCTCGTGACGATCGCGCTGCGCGGCTGAGCGCGGGGTCAGCGCCGCCCCGAGCCGAGGCGTGCGAGGTTCAACGAACCGCGTTCGCTGAAGCGCACGCCGCCCGGCATCGGCCCGGCGAGCTTGCCGCGCAGCAGATAGGGCACTTCGTCGAGCGTCTCGCCCGCCGCGAGGCCGAGCGCCTGGCGCACGACGGAGAACGCCGATACCGTCACCGGCACCGACAGCACAGCCTCGCCGTAGCGCGGCACGCTGCCGCTGCGGTCGCTGACGCCGCTGGCCAGCGGCTGGCCGTTGACTTCGAGTTCGAGCGAAACGCCGTCGTAGACCACCGGCGCGTCGTTCGGGTTCTGCAGGCGCAACCGCACGGCGAAGCGCAGTTCCAGCCCTTCGCCCGTCAGCGGTTCGAAACCGGCGACGTGCACCCGCAGCGGGTCGTGGCCGAATGCGGTGCAGCCGCCGAGCACGAACGTCGCGCCCAACACGCCCGCCGTGGCGAGGACGCGGCGGCGCGACGGCGGCGATGGGGGCGACACGGGAAACGGTTTCATCGGCAGTCCCTCGCTGACAGGGGTGGCTCTCGGGTATCGTAGCGGTGCACATCCGCGCCGCTGAACGACATGACGAACGCCGATGAACACAACGCGGCAAGGCCGATCGCCGTTGTCACGACGGTGGCGACGATCGACGAGGCGCGCCGCATGGCGCAGGCCATCGTCGAGCGCCGCCTCGCCGCCTGCGCGCAGGTGTCGCAGATCGAGAGCTGCTACCGCTGGGACGGCGAAGTTCGCAACGAGCCCGAGTGCCGCCTCGTCTTCAAGACGACCGCCGCCGCCTGGGACGCGATCGAGCGTGCGATCCGCGAGCTGCACGGCTACGAGCTGCCGGCGATCCACGCGCTGGCGCTCGACCGCGTGTCGGCGCCGTATGCGCAGTGGATCGTCGACAACGTCGACGCGGGCTGACACCACCGCAGTGCCGATCCTCGTCGTCAAGGTCAAGCCGAACGCTCGCGCCAGCACGCTCGAGCAGCAGGCCGACGGCAGCTGGGTCGCACAGCTCAAGTCGCCGCCGGTCGACGGCCGCGCCAACGACGAGCTGATCGCGCTGGTCGCGCGGCAGTTCGAGTGCCGGCGCAGCGCCGTCACGATCACCAGCGGCGCCGGCGCGCGCTTGAAGCGTGTCAAGATCGATGCGTCGCCGTGAGGGAGCCGTGATGTCCGCAGTCCGCCGTCTCGCCCTGACCTGCAGCGCCGCGCTGCTGCCGCTCGCCGCCATGGCACAGGGCGCGCTGCCCGGCGAGCAGGTGTACCGCGAGACCTGCGCCGCCTGCCACGAGACCGGCGTCGACAAGGCGCCCAGGCTCGGCGACCGCAAGGTCTGGGCGACGCTGATCAAGGAAGGCCAGCACGTGCTGACGGCGCACGCCTGGGTCGGCGTGCGCAAGATGCCGCCGCGGGGCGGGCGCCCCGAGCTGACGCTCGAAGAGTTCTCGCGCGCCGTGGCCCACATGGCGCGCGCTTCCGGCGCAAGCTGGCCCGACCCCGACGCGAAGCTGCTCGCGCGCATCGACCGAGAAGCCGAGAAGCGCCAGGCGCATCTCGCGCGAGGCAAGTAGGCGCGACATGACGAGCCCGCCGCCGCAGTCTGCCGCGGCGCCGCGCGCGGGCTGGCGCGCGCTGCCCGGCGGCATCTGGGCGATGGGGCTGGCGTCGATGTTCATGGACGCCTCGTCGGAGGCGATCCACAGCGTGCTGCCGCTCTACATGGCGGCGGTGCTCGGCGCGTCGATGGTCACGATCGGCCTGCTCGAAGGCATCGCCGAGGCGACCGCCGCGGCGACCAAGGTGTTCTCGGGCGCGCTCAGCGACCGGCTGCGCCGGCGCAAGGGACTGATGGTGTTCGGCTACGCGCTGGCCGCCTGCACCAAGCCCGTGTTCCCGCTCGCCGGCAGCGTCGGCTGGGTGTTCGCGGCGCGCTTCGTCGACCGCATCGGCAAGGGCATCCGCGGTGCGCCGCGCGATGCGCTGATCGCCGACCTGACGCCCGCGCAACTGCGCGGCGCCGCCTACGGCCTGCGCCAGGCGCTCGACTCGGTCGGCGCCTGCCTCGGCCCGCTGCTCGCCGTGGCGGTGCTCGCTGCATCCGCCGACGACACGCGCGCCGTGATGTGGGCGGCCGTCGTGCCGGCCTTCTTCGCCGTCGCGCTGCTGGTCGGCTGGGTGCGCGAACCGGCGCCACCGGGCGACCCAGCCGACGCGGCGACGCCGCGGCCATCGCTCGCCGACGCGCGCCGCCTGCCGTCGCGCTACTGGGGCGTCGTCGCGCTCGGCGCCGTGTTCACGCTGGCTCGCTTCAGCGAAGCCTTTCTCGTGCTGCGCGGGCAGCAGGCGGGGCTGGCGCTGCAGTGGGTGCCGGCGGTGATGGTCGTCATGAGCGCGTGCTACGCCCTCGTCGCCTACCCGGCGGGCGCGGCGGCAGACCGCATCGCGGCGCGCACGCTGCTGCTCGCCGGACTGGCGCTGCTGATCGCCGCCGATCTCGTGCTGGCGCTGGCGCAGTCCGTCGCCACCGTGTTCGCCGGCGCGGCGCTGTGGGGGCTGCACATGGCGTTCACGCAGGGCCTGCTGTCCAAGCTCGTCGCCGACGCCGCGCCTTCAGCGCTGCGCGGCACGGCGTTCGGCGTCTTCAACCTGGCCAGTGGCGGCGCGCTGCTCGCGGCCAGCGTGATCGCCGGCGCGCTGTGGGACGCCGGCGGCCCGCGCGCCACCTTCGTCGCCGGCGCGGCGTTCGCGGCGGTCGCCGCGCTCGGCCTGCTCGCGTGGCCGACGCTGCCGCGCGCGATGATTCGCGGCGAGAAAGAAAGGACCTCATGACACCGCTGCTGCCTGTGGGCTCCGATCTGCGCGGCGCGAGCCGCCTCGCCGTCGATGCCGTGGCCGGCGTCGCGGCGCTGGTCGAGGAGCTGCACCACGGCATCGCGAGCCGCGCGCCGATCGTCGGCGCTGCGCCGGCCGGGCGCACGCGCGGCATCACGGGGCTGGTCTACCGCAGCGTCGGCGGCATCACGCGCGCCGTCGGCATCGGGCTCGATGCCGTGCTGGCGCCGTTGGCGCCGCTGCTCGGCGCGCGCGCGTCGACGCCGCGGCGCGAGGCGATCGTCGCCGCGCTCAACGGCGTGCTTGGCGACCACCTGGCCGAATCACGCAACCCGCTCGCGATCGCGATGCGGCTGCGCGTCGGTGGCCGGCCGTTGGCGCTGGAACGCGAGGCGCTGGCAGCCGCGCTGCCCGGCGCCACCGGCCGCGTGCTGGTGCTGGTGCACGGCCTGTGCATGAACGACCTGCAGTGGCAGCGCGACGGCCACGACCACGGCGCGGCGCTGGCGCGCGAGCTGCAGTTCACGCCGCTCTACCTGCACTACAACAGCGGCCTGCATGTCTCGACCAACGGCCATGAGTTCGCCGCGCTGCTCGAGCAACTGGTGAACGCCTGGCCCGTGCCGGTCGACGAGCTCGTGATCGTCGGCCACAGCATGGGCGGCCTGGTCGCGCGCAGCGCCTGCGACGCCGCACGGCGCGCGCGGATGCGCTGGCCGCGGCAGCTCGACAAGCTCGTCTTCCTCGGCACGCCCCACCACGGCGCGGCGCTCGAGCGCGCCGGCAACCGCGTCGACCTGCTGGCGGCGATCAGCCCCTATACCAAGCCATTCGCGCGCCTCGGCCGGCTGCGCAGTGCCGGCATCCAGGACCTGCGCCATGGCAACCTGCTCGACGCCGACTGGCAGGCGCGACCCGCGTCGCACCCGCAGGATGCGCGGTGGCGCGTGCCGCTGCCCGCGGGCGTCGCCTGCTTCGCGGTCGCCGCCACGCGGCGCGCGGCGCCGGGAGGGGTCGGCCGCCTGCCCGGCGACGGTCTGGTCTCGGTGCGCAGCGCGCTCGGGCAGCACGACGATCCGCGGCGCGCGTTGGCGATCCCGCCGGCGCAGCACTGCACATGCTACGGAATCGGTCATTTCGATCTGCTGTCCAGTCGCGACGTCTATCGTCACCTGCGGCTCTGGCTGGGCCGCGACGACGCTGCCTCGGAAGAGCCATGAAGGCCTGCATCCGCTGGGTCGCCACCCTGCTCGCCGCGCTGGCGTGCGGCGCGGCGCTGGCGGTCGTCTGCCCGGCCGGCATGCGGCCGTGCGGCAGCGGCTGCTACAGCCCCTCCAAGGGCGAAAGCTGCCGCACCGGTGGCGGCGCCGGCACCGGCACCGTGTGCCCGGCCGGGCTGCAGGCCTGCGGCAGCGGCTGCTATGCGCCGTCGCGAGGCGAGACCTGCTCGGCCGGCGGGCTGGTCTGCCCGACCGGCATGCGGCCCTGCGGCTCGACCTGCTACCAGCCGGCCAAGGGCGAGACCTGCTCGCCGGGCGGACCGCAGCCGCCGCAGCCGAGCTGCCCGCCCGGCTACGCGCTGTGCGGCCAGCTCTGCTACGTGCCGGCCGAAGGGGCGCGCTGCTTCCCGAACGGCTTGGTCTGCCCGGCCGGCGCGCTGGCCTGCGGCATGCGCTGCTACCAGCCGACGCTGGGAGAGACCTGCCCCTGAGCGCCATGGCCGAGCTGCGCGCGATCCAGGCCGACATCACGACGCTGACCGTCGACGCCATCGTCAACGCGGCCAACACCAGCCTGCTCGGCGGCGGCGGCGTCGACGGCGCGATCCACCGCGCCGCCGGCCCCGGCTTGCTGCTCGAATGCCGCCAGCTCGGCGGCTGCCGCACCGGCGAGGCCAAGCGCACGAAGGGCTACGCGCTGCCGGCGCGGTACGTGATCCACACTGTCGGCCCGGTGTGGGGCGGCGGCACGCGCGGCGAGCCCGAACTGCTCGCATCGTGCTACCGCAGCTCGCTGGCGTGCGCGCACGAGGCGGGCCTGCGCTCGATCGCCTTTCCCGGCATCGCCACCGGCGTCTACGGCTTCCCGGCCGACCTCGCGGCGCGCATCGCCGTCGCCACGGTGCGCGACGCGCTGGCGAGCGAGCCGGGCGCGATCGCGGACGTCGTGTTCTGCTGCTGGTCAGCCGAGGCGCTCGCGCTCTACGACGCGCTGCTGTAGCGCACGCTCCGGCACGAGAACGGCGGCGCCGCTGCCGTCGCGCCTTGCGCGCCGCGCCGCGCGCCGGCTGATGCCGGTCGGCCGCGCGACACGGCGCGGATAATCCGCGCATGAATCCGCTCTTGTCGCGCCTGCAGCCCTACCCGTTCGAGAAGCTGCGCGCGCTGACGGCCGACATCGTGCCGTCGCCCTCGCACCGCCCGATCGGCCTGGGCATCGGCGAGCCCAAGCATGCGACGCCGCAGTTCGTGCGCGACACGTTGGCCGGCGCGCTCGACGGCCTGGCCGTCTATCCGCCGACCGCCGGAAGCGCTGCGCTGCGCGAGGCCTGCGCCGCCTGGGTGCAGCGCCGCTACGGCGTCGCGCTCGACGCGGCGACGCAGGTGCTGCCGGTCAACGGCACGCGCGAGGCGCTGTTCGCGCTGGCGCAGGCCGTCGTCGACCCGACGCGCGTCAACTCGGCGGCGCCGCCCGTCGTCGTCTGCCCCAATCCCTTTTATCAGATCTACGAAGGCGCGGCACTGCTCGGCGGCGCGCAGGTCGCCTTCGCCAACAGCGACCCGGCGCGCAACTTCGCGCCCGACTGGTCGGCGATCGACGACGCGACCTGGGCGCGCACGCAACTCGTCTACGTCTGCTCGCCGGGCAACCCGACCGGCGCCGTCGCGCCGCTCGAGGAGTGGAAGAAGCTGTTCGAGCTGTCGGACCGCCACGGCTTCGTGATCGCGTCGGACGAGTGCTACTCCGAGATCTTCTTCGGCGACGCGCCGCCGCTCGGCGCGCTCGAAGCCGCGCAGCGCCTCGGCCGCAGCGACTGGCGCAACCTCGTCGTGCTGACCAGCCTCTCGAAGCGCTCCAACGTGCCGGGCATGCGCTCGGGCTTCGTCGCGGGCGACGCCGCGATCCTGAAGTCGTTCCTGCTCTACCGCACCTACCACGGCAGCGCGATGAGTCTGGCGGTGCAGCAGGCCAGCATCGCGGCGTGGAACGACGAGGCGCACGTCGTCGCCAACCGCGAGCTCTACCGCGCCAAGTTCGCGAAAGTCACGCCGCTGCTCGCGCCGGTGCTCGACGTGAAGCTGCCCGACGCGGGCTTCTACCTCTGGGCCGGCACGCCGATCGACGACGTGGCCTGGGCGCGCGGACTGCTGGCTCAATACAATGTGACGGTGCTGCCGGGCAGCCTGCTGGCGCGCGAAGCGCACGGCGCGAACCCGGGCGCGCGGCGCGTGCGGCTGGCGCTGGTCGCCGGCGTCGACGAATGCGTCGAAGCGGCCGAGCGCATCGGCGCCTACACCAAGTCCCTTTGATCACTCACAGCCCCAACCCATGACCGCAGCACTGCAAGCCACCATCGACCAGGCCTGGGAAGACCGCAGCAAGATCACGGCCGCATCGGCGCCGCAGGTCGTCGAGGCCGTCGACCGCGTCATCGGCGACCTGAACGCCGGCCGCCTGCGCATCGCCGAGCGCCAGGGCGTGGGCCGGTGGCAGGTCAACCAGTGGGTCAAGAAGGCCGTGCTGCTGAGCTTCCGGCTGACCGACAACAAGGTCATGCGCGCCGGCGACCTCGGCTTCTACGACAAGGTGCCGACCAAGTTCGCGCACATGGACGACGCGGCGCTGCGCGAGGCCGGCGTGCGCGTCGTGCCGCCTGCGGTGGCGCGGCGCGGCAGCTACATCGCGCGCGGCGCCGTGCTGATGCCCAGCTACGTCAACATCGGCGCCTACGTCGACGAAGGCACGATGGTCGACACCTGGGCCACCGTCGGCTCGTGCGCGCAGATCGGCAAGGGCGTGCACCTGTCGGGCGGCGTCGGCATCGGCGGCGTGCTCGAGCCGCTGCAGGCCAACCCGACGATCATCGAGGACAACTGCTTCATCGGTGCGCGCTCCGAGATCGTCGAAGGCGTCATCGTCGAGGAGAACTCCGTCGTCTCGATGGGCGTCTACATCGGCCAGAGCACCAAGATCTACGACCGCGCGACCGGCGAAGTGTCGTACGGGCGCATCCCTGCGGGCTCCGTCGTCGTCAGCGGCAACCTGCCGAGCAGCGACGGCAAGTACAGTCTCTATTGCGCCGTGATCGTCAAGAAGGTCGACGCCCAGACGCGCGCCAAGACGAGCATCAACGAACTGCTGCGCGCCTGACGCGGCGGCTCACAGCCCGGGAGGACGGACGAAGATGAATGCGCCCAGCAACGGCCACATGGAGCGCGTGCTCCGCCTGATGGCCGAGAAGAACGCGTCGGACGTCTATCTCTCGGCCAACACGCCGATCCTGATCAAGATCAACGGCCAGATCCTGCAGCTCTCGGACCAGGCGCTGACGGCGACGCAGCCGCGCCAGTTGCTCGCCGAGCTGCTGACGCCGGGCCAGCTCGAGGAACTCGACGACACCGGCGAGCTCAACCTCGGCATCGGCCTGTCCAAGGTCGGCAGCTTCCGGCTCAGCGCGTTCCGCCAGCGCGGCAGCATCGCCGCGGTGTTCCGCTGCATTCCGCACGTGATCCCGGCGCTCGACACGCTGGGCCTGCCCGAGATACTGAACACGCTGGTGCTCGAGAAGCGCGGTCTGATCCTGATGGTCGGCGCCACCGGCACCGGCAAGAGCACGACGCTGGCCTCGATGCTCGAGCAGCGCAACAAGAACCTGACGGGCCACATCCTGACGATCGAGGATCCGATCGAGTTCAACTTCACGAACAAGAAGTCGGTCGTCAACCAGCGCGAGGTCGGCCGCGACACCGAGTCGCTGCAGGTGGCGCTGCGCAACGCGCTGCGCCAGGCGCCCGACTGCATCTTCATCGGCGAGATCCGCGACCGCGAGACGATGACGTCGGCGATCAGCTACGCCCTCTCGGGCCACCTCGTGCTGTCGACGCTGCATGCCAACAACAGCTACCACGCGATGGGGCGCATCCTTTCGTTCTACACGCCCGAGGCGCGGCCCGCGCTGCTGTCGGACCTGTCGGCGGGACTGCGCTCGATCGTGTCGCAGCGCCTCGTGCGCTCGACGACCGGCGGCCGCATTCCCGCCGTCGAAGTGCTGCTCAACACCAAGCTGGTCTCGGAGCTGATCGAGCAGGGCGACTTCACGGCGATCAAGGAAGCGATGGAGAAGTCGATGGCCGAAGGCTCGCAGACCTTCGAGCAGGACCTGGCGCGCCTGATCACGCAAGGCGCGATCACGCGCGAGGACGGGCTCGCCTTCGCCGACTCGCCGACCAACCTGATGTGGCGGCTGCAGAACGACATGACGGCGCAGTCGCGCCTGATCCCCAAGCAGGAAGAAGTCGACGACGGCGCCTCGTTCACCGAGATCACGCTCGACGTGCGCGAGGAGCGCAACACCGGGCTCGGAGCGCTGTGACGACGACGCTCGCCCTGCTCGAATCGCTGATCGCCTGCCGTTCGACGACCCCCGCCGACGCCGGATGCCAGGCGCTGATCGCGGCGCGCCTCGCGCCGCTGGGCTTCGCCTGCGAGACGATCGAGGGCGGCCCGGCGGACGCGCGCGTCACCAACCTGTGGGCGCTGCGCCGCGGTGCCGGCGGCGGGCCGACGGTCGTGTTCGCGGGCCACACCGACGTCGTGCCGACCGGCCCGCTCGAGCAATGGTCCAGCGATCCCTTCGTGCCGACCTACCGTGGCGGTTGCCTCTACGGCCGCGGCGCGGCCGACATGAAGACCTCGCTCGCAGCGATGCTCGTCGCCACCGAGGAGTTCCTCGCCGCGCGGCCGCGGCCGGCGGGCTCGATCGGCTTCCTGCTGACGAGCGACGAGGAGGGCCCGGCAATCGACGGCACGGTCAAGGTGTGCGAGGCGCTTGCGGCGCGCGGTGAGCGGCTCGACGCATGCATCGTCGGCGAGCCGACTTCCGTCGACACGCTCGGCGACATGGTCAAGAACGGCCGCCGCGGCTCGCTGTCGGGGCGCCTCGTCGTCAAGGGCGTGCAGGGCCACATCGCCTATCCGCAGCTCGCGCGCAACCCGGTGCACGAGTTCGCGCCGGCGCTGGCCGAGCTGGCGGCGACCGAGTGGGACCGCGGCAACGACCACTTCCAGCCGACGGCGTGGCAGGTGTCGAACCTGCACGGAGGCACCGGCGCCACCAACGTGATCCCGGGCGAACTCGTCGTCGACTTCAACTTCCGTTTTTCGACCGAATCGACGCCCGAGTCGCTGCGGCAGCGCCTCGAAGCCGTGCTCGACCGCCACCGCCTCGACTGGCACGTCGACTGGACGCTCGGCGGCACGCCGTTCCTCACGCCCGTCGGCAGCCTCAGCGACGCGCTGTCGGCTGCGATCGAGGCCGTGACCGGGCGCCGGCCGACGCTGTCGACGACGGGCGGCACGTCCGACGGCCGCTTCATCACGAAGATCTGCCCGCAAGTGATCGAGTTCGGCCCGGTCAACGCGAGCATCCATAAAGTCGACGAACATGTGGAGGTGGCGAGCGTCGAGCCGCTGAAGAACATCTACCGCGGCGTGCTGGAGAGGCTGGTCTCATGACCTTGCTGGAACTGGTGGAAGCGCAAAGCGCCCGCCTCGAACAGGCGGGCGTTTCGTTTGGCCACGGCACGACGAACGCCTTCGACGAGGCAGCATGGCTCACGCTGTGGGCGCTGCAGCTGCCGATCGACGCGCTCGACGAACACGCCGGGCGCGAACTCCACCCGCAGGCGCCGGCGCTGGTCGAGGAGCTGGTGACGCGGCGCATCGAGACGCGCCAGCCCGCCGCCTACCTGACGCACCAGGCTTGGCTGCAGGGGGTGCCGTTCTACGTCGACCGGCGCGCCATCGTGCCGCGCTCCTTCATCGCCGAACTGATCGCGAGCGACGACTACGCGCCCGGGCTCGATGCCTGGCTGCCGCAGCGGCTGCGCCACGTGCTCGACCTGTGCACCGGCAACGGCAGCCTCGCCGTGCTGGCCGCGCTGGCCTGGCCCGAGGTCCATGTCGACGCGAGCGACATCTCTTCCGATGCGTTGGCCATTGCGCGAATCAACGTCAGGAAGCACCGGCTCGGCAGCCGCATCCGCCTCGCGCACGGCCACCTGTTCGACGAGGCGCGCGGGCCCTACGACCTGATCCTGTGCAACCCGCCCTACGTCAACGCGGCGTCGATGGCGGGGCTGCCCGCCGAATACCGCGCCGAGCCCGAACTGGCGCTGGCCGGCGGCGCCGACGGCATGGACCTGGTGCGCGAGCTGCTGTGGCGCGCATCGTCGCACCTCAACCCGCGCGGCGTGCTCGTGCTCGAGATCGGCAACGAGCGCGTGCACTTCGAGCGCGCGTTCCCGAAGCTCCAGGTGGTGTGGCTCGAAACCAGCGCCGGCCACGACCAGGTGCTGGCGACGACGCGCGAGGCGCTCTACGCCGTCGGGCCGCCGCCATGATCACGATCCGCAACCTGACGCTGCGCCGCGGCACGAAAGCCGTGCTGCAGCAGGCGAACCTGACGCTCAACCCGGGCGAGAAGATCGGCCTGGTCGGCCGCAATGGCGCGGGCAAGTCGTCGCTGTTCGCGCTGCTCGCCGGCCGGCTGCACGCCGACGCAGGCGACTTCGAGATTCCGCCGCGCTGGACCATCGCCGAAGTGGCGCAGGCGATGCCCGAGACCGACCAGCCGGCGACCGCCTTCGTACTCGAAGGCGACACGCGCCTGATGGCGGCGCAGGCGGCGCTCGACGCCGCCGAGGCGGCCGACGACGGCCACGCGATGGCCGAGGCGCACCACCACCTGGCCGAGGCCGGCGCCTTCGACGCGCGGCCGCGCGCGCAGGCGCTGCTGATGGGGCTGGGCTTTCGCAGCGACGAGCTCGACGCGCCGGTGAACAGCTTCTCGGGCGGCTGGCGCATGCGGCTGCAGCTCGCGCGCGCGCTGATGTGCCCGGCCGAACTGATGCTGCTCGACGAGCCGACCAACCACCTCGACCTCGACGCGCTGGTCTGGCTCGAGGCCTGGCTGCAGCGCTACGACGGCACGATGATCGTCATCAGCCACGACCGCGAGTTCCTCGACGCGATCACCAAGGTGACGGTGCATCTCGACGAGGCGCAGCTGACGCGCTACGGCGGCAACTACAGCGCCTTCGAGGAGATGCGCGCCGAGCGCCTGGTGCAGGCGCAGGCGGCGTTCTCCAAGCAGCAGGAGCGCATCGCGCACCTGCAGCGCTTCATCGACCGCTTCAAGGCCAAGGCGACGAAGGCGAAACAGGCGCAGAGCCGCGTCAAGGCGCTGGCGCGCATGGAGAAGCTCGCCCCCGTGCTGACGGCCGGCGACTTCTCGTTCGAGTTCCGCGAGCCCGCGAGCCTTCCGAATCCGATGCTGGCGTTCGACGGAATGTCGTGCGGTTACGGCCGGACCGTGATCGTGCGCGGCATCGACCGCTCGGTGCTCGCCGGCCAGCGCATCGGCATCCTCGGCGCCAATGGCCAGGGCAAGTCGACGCTGGTCAAGACGATCGCCGGCGTGCTGCCGCCGCTGGCCGGGCGCATCGTGCAGGGCAAGGGGCTGGCGATCGGATACTTCGCGCAGCAGGAACTCGACGTGCTGCGCCTCGACGACGGTCCGCTGCAGCACATGATCCGCCTCGCCCGGGACGTCGGACCGATGGCGCGCGAACAGGAGCTGCGCGACTTCCTCGGCAGCTTCCGCTTCACCGGCGACATGATCGCGCAGCCCGTCGGCTCTCTGTCGGGCGGCGAGAAGGCGCGTCTCGTGCTCGCGATGCTGGTGTGGCAGCGCCCCAACCTGCTGCTGCTCGACGAGCCGACGAACCACCTCGACCTGCAGACGCGCGAAGCGCTGTCGATGGCGCTCAACGAATACGAAGGCACGGTGATGCTCGTCAGCCACGACCGCGCGCTGCTGCGCGAGGTGTGCGACGAGTTCTGGCTCGTCACCGGCGGCGGCGTGCAGCCGTTCGACGGCGACCTCGACGACTACCAGCGCTGGCTGCTCGAGCAGTCGCGCGAAGCGCAGCGTGCGGCGCGTGCGAGCCGGCAGGCCGAAACGCCGGCACCGGCGCCCGCGCCGGCAGCGCCCCCGCCGCCATCCGCGGCGCGCAAGGACGACCGCAAGGCCGCCGCACAGGCGCGCACGCAGCGCGCCGAGCGCACGCGGCCGCTGCGGCGCGAAGCCGAACGCATCGACGCGGAACTCGCGGCGCTCGGCCGCGAGAAGGCGGGACTCGAGGCCGCGCTGGGCGCCGGCACGCTGGCGCCGCCGGCGCTCGCCGAACACGGCCGACGCTTGAAGCGCATCGACGACGAGACCACCGCGCTCGAAGAACGCTGGCTCGCGCTGCAAGCCGAGATCGAGGCGATCGACGCCGCCGGTTGAGCGCCGCCGCGACGGCTTGGCGCCGGCCGACCGCTGCCTTTCAGGGCGCCGCGCGCCGCGCCAGCAACTGCAGCAACAGCTCGACGCGCGCCTGCGCCGGCGTGAGGCCGCTCGCAGCGGGCAGCACGTCGTCGTCGCGCGGCAGCAGCGGGCCGGCGCCGACGCGCGAGGCGCGCAGCACGGCGACGCCAGTGTCCTGCGCACGCACGAGCGCCGCCTCCAGCGCCTCGTGCACGCTGCCGCCGCCGGTCGCCGCGACGACGAGGCCGTCGACGCCCTGCACGACGAGCGCGTCGACGACGCGGCCGTCGGCGCCGGCATGGCTGGCGACGATCTCGACGCGCGGCCAGCGTGCCGCGTCGTCGCCGAGCACGGCCAGGCCGAGCGCCGTGCCGGCAGGCCAGTCGCGCAGCCGGCGCAGCCGCCCTTCCTCGACGCGGCCGATCGGCCCGGCGTCGCCCGACGCGAACGCGTCGAGTCGGTAGGTGTGCGCCTTGCGCACGTCGAGCGCGCCGTGCACGGCGCCCGCCACGACGGCGACGACACCGCGCGCGCCGGCGTGCGCCGCGACCGTGATCGCGTCACGCAGGTTCTGCGGCCCGTCGGCGAGCAGCGAAGTCGCCGGGCGCATCGCGCAGGTCAGCACCACCGGCTTGGCCGGCGCCAGCAGGCGCTGCAGGAAGCAGGCCGTTTCCTCGAGCGTGTCGGTGCCGTGCGTGACGACGATGCCGGCGACCTCGGCGCGCGCCAGATGCGCGGCCACGCGGTGCGCGAGCGCGGCCCATACGGCGTGCGTCATGTCCTTGCTGTTGAGCTGCGCGACCTGCTCGGTCTCGAGGGTCACGCCGTCGGGCAGCGCGCCGCGCAACGTGTCGACGAGCGCGTCGACACCGAGCTGCGCGGCGCGGTAGCCGACGTTGTCGTCGGCGCGCGCCGCAGTGCCGGCGATCGTGCCGCCGGTGCCGAGCACGACGACGGTGGTGGGCTGCTGGCTTTGCATTTTTCTCGCGGCTGGATGAAAATACAGTGACTGGATGGATATTCAGCCCGCGCCGCGCGCGCCACTGCTGCCGAGGTTCCCGTGCAAGAGACACCCAAACTGACCGACCGTCAACAGCAGATCCTCGATCTGGTGCAGAGCGCGATCGAGCGCACCGGCGCCCCGCCCACGCGCGCCGAGATCGCCGCCGAGCTCGGCTTCCGCTCGGCCAACGCGGCCGAGGAGCATCTGCAGGCGCTGGCGCGCAAGGGCGTGATCGAACTCGTCGGCGGCACGTCGCGCGGCATCCGCTTGAAGTCTGACACATTGCGCGCGCTCAACCAGGCGCGCGGCAAGCAGTTCTCGCTGCCGCTGCCGAGCCTCGCGCAGCTGTCGCTGCCGCTGGTCGGCCGCGTCGCGGCCGGCTCGCCGATCCTCGCGCAGGAACACATCGACCACACCTATCTCATGGAAGCGAGCATGTTCTCGCGCCGCCCCGACTACCTGCTCAAGGTGCGCGGCATGAGCATGCAGGGCGTCGGCATCATGGACGGCGACCTGCTCGCGGTGCAGAAGGCCAAGGACGCGAAGAACGGCCAGATCGTCGTCG
>Ga0138256_10003080_pt1 | contig 17779 bp, 16 predicted proteins | sample KNB2016incub_MG_FD_105486 | JGI IMG/M metagenome (GOLD analysis project Ga0138256, IMG submission 105486) | Active sludge microbial communities from wastewater in Klosterneuburg, Austria - KNB2014incub_MG | ecosystem: Engineered > WWTP > Activated sludge > Unclassified | place: Austria... | reverse complement strand
TTGCTGCATTCCGAGGGCGCATCCTTGTATTGCGGCGACTTGTGGCAGGCTTTGCACTCGAGCCGGAAATGCGCGCCGGTGAGCGGAAACTTCGACCGGTTATGGTCGTACTTGACGCCAGTCCACAACTTCTCGGTGTGGCAGGCCGCGCAATTGGCACCGAGTTGCCCCTTGTGCACATCGTCGCCGCGATGACACGAGTGGCAATCGGTGGCCAGTGCCTTGGCGCCGTCCTTTACGTACAGCGTTCCGCTGTGGCAGGCGTCGCACTTCAACCTCGTATGGGCATCACGCAACACGTAGCGGGTCGATCTGGCGTGGTCGAACAGGGCGGGTTTCCAGCCGGCATCGCCATGGCAGCGCTCGCACTCCTTGCCGAATCGCCCCTTGTGCACATCGTCTGAGCGGTGGCAGGAAACACAGGTGGTAGCAAGTTTCTCGGCGGGCGGGCCGCGGTGGCAGCTTTGGCACTTCTCAGCCTTGTGCTTGTTGGCAAGCGGAAAGCGGGTATCGCGATCGTGGTCGAAAGTGGTCGATTTCCAGCCCTGTTCGCGATGGCAGGTTTCGCACTTGTCTCCCAGCCGGCCCTTGTGTACGTCATCGGTCTTGTGACAGGCGACGCACTTGGTCGGCAGTTTTTCGCTGTAAAGCGGCGCGCGGTGACAGGTATCGCACTTTGCGGTGGCGTGTTTGCCCAGCAGTGGATAGCGGGTCTGGCGCGCGTGGTTGAACTGGGACTTCCAGTCGGCCGCCGAGTGGCAGGACTCGCACTTGTCGCCGTAGCGACCCTTGTGCGCATCCTCCTTGCGATGACAGGCGATGCAGGCACGCGGCGTGTCCTTGAAACGATTGTTGGCGTGGCAGGCCTCGCATTTTGCTTCGTGGTGCTTGCCGGTGAGCGCGAACCGGGTCTTTGCGTGATCGAAGCGAGCGTCTTTCCAGGTCGAGTCGTTGTGACATTCGTGGCATTTCTCACCCAGTTCACCCTTGTGCTTGTCGTCCTTGCGATGACAGGCAATGCACGCTGATGGTGCCTCGCGAAAACGCGCGCCTGCACGATGGCAGGCGTCGCACTCAAGTTTGGTGTGCGCATTGGCGAGAGCGAAATCGGCCTGGGCGTGATCAAAGCGCCGGTGGTCAAAGTCCGCAATCCGGGCGGCTCTCCCCTTGTGATCGGTATGACACGCGCGGCAGTCCTTGCCCTGCATGGCCGGTGACCGGCCGTGGTAACCGGCCTTGTTCAGGATGTCCGTGGCAACCGGCTTGTGGCAATCCAGGCAAAGGCGGTTCTGCTCCGCCTTCCTGAATGGTGTGTGGCACTTCTTGCACTCCATTTCGAATTTGCCGTGCGACTCGGTCAGTTGTCCCGGCATCACCAGTGACTCCACCGTCTGGGACAGCGCCGGCGGCGCCGGCAGCAGGGCGATAATCAGCGTGACGATGTCCCGGGCCAGTCGGGACCTGTAGGCCGTGGTGCAGGTTCGCAATGGCAGATCAATACATGTGAACTGCCAGCACGTGATATGCCGCGCTGGCAGCGAGCAGAAACACGAACGGCAGGTGAAGCACGTGCCACAGCGCGAAAATGCGCTTGTACGCTCCGTATTGGGCGCGCCGCGCCACGGCAGCCGTATATTCCCGGACGATGCGCTCGAACTGGCGCTGGCGCAGCGCGCGCTTGGCCACATCCCATTTGCGTTCACTTGCGCGCCGGTCGAGATGTCCGGCAAGGGCGCGACCGCAGGCGTTGCGCACCCGCCATTCGCGCACCGGTAGTGAAATGAACGCCAACACGGCGGCCCGTTTGCCTGCAGGCATGTCGCGGGTTCGGTCACGAAACAGCTTCAGGGCAGCGACTACATCCGGTGCCCAGTGCATGTCGCGATTGAAATTCAGGCTGCGGCTTTCCTCATCGCCCTCCAGATCATCCAGCTTCCATTCCTGACCGGAGAGGCCGTTGTGTATGCGCACATAGACAAAGCGACCGACGATACCGCTGCCCGCGACCAGGATCATGGCGCTCATCGCGACCAGCGCATTCTGCGAGTCAACACGAAACGACGAGTGGTAGATGATTGCCAGCGGGCCGACCACGCCGCAGACCATGTGAAATATGAACCACGGCTTGCTCGATCCCATTCTCTGCAGGCCACGAATGCGCTTCTTCATCGGGTACACCAGCAGCAGCAGCATCAGGATGCCGCCGGTCAGGCCTAGTGCGTAGCCGAAGTCGGAGCCGGGCGTATACCAGCTGCGTGAGCGGATCAGCATGGCACTGGCGGTCAGCAGCAGGCCGAGCAGCAGGTACAGGACAGTTGTTGCTGACTTCATTGGTGCGGATTCCGGAGAGTTGGCTGAAGTTGTAGCCGGCCATGGCCTGCTCACAATGTGTAAAAAAATAGCACACTTGTGATATGCTGGCAACTGTATTGAAGAAAAGCGCCGGTCAGACGCGGTTGTCGACACCGGTGCCACGACAGAGTCGGGGAATGAGCATGCTGAATGTTGAGGCAGCGGCAATCTATGTTGTGCCGATCGCACTTGTCGTGTGGTGGTACCTGCGCGCGCATGCCCGCCATTCGGCGCACAGCGCGGCAACGCGTGACGAACTGGTGGCGGCAGGCCTGACCGAACCTCCGTCATTGCACCCGGTGATCGATAACTTGCGCTGTATCGGGTCCGGCGGCTGTGCCAAGGCCTGTCCAGAGGGTGCACTGGGAATCGTCAATGGCAAGGCTGAGCTGGTGAATCCGGTTGCCTGTATCGGCCACGGCGCTTGCGCCGCCGCGTGTCCGATGTCCGCCATCGAGCTGGTTTTCGGCACCGAGCGGCGCGGTATGGAGATCCCCCGGGTCAATCCGGATTTCCAGACCAATGTGCCGGGCTTGTTCATCGCCGGCGAACTGGGCGGCATGGGCCTGATCCGCAAGGCCAGCCAGCAAGGGGCACAGGCCATCGGTTCGATTGTCAGCACGACAAAGGAGCGCAAGTCGGCAGCGGCTGAATTTGATGTCGTCATCATTGGCGCCGGACCGGCCGGGCTTGGTGCGGCGCTGGCGGCAAGCGCTGCGAAACTGAAGTATGTGGTGCTGGAGCAGGAGGACACGCTCGGCGGCTCGATCCTGCACTATCCCCGGGCCAAGATTGCGATGACCGCGCCGATCAAGCTGCCACTGGTTGGCACGGTGCGATTCACCGAGGTTTCCAAGGAAAAGCTGCTCGACTTCTGGAACAGTGTGGTTGTCGAGCACCGCTTGAATGTACGTTACGGCGAGCGCATGAACGGTGTCCGCCGCGCCGGCGATTGCTTTGAGGTCGTCACGCCCGGCGCCACTTGCCGCGCCGCAACGGTGCTACTCGCAATTGGCCGGCGCGGCACGCCGCGCAAACTCGGTGTCGAGGGCGAGGACCTGCCGAAAGTGGTTTACCGCCTGATTGAGCCGGAGCAATACCGTGACCAGCATGTCCTGGTGATCGGTGGTGGCGACAGTGCGGTCGAAGCTGCGCTTGCACTGGCCGAGGTTCCCACCACCCGCGTGACGCTGTCATACCGCGGTGACGCGTTCAGCCGCATCAAGCCGAAGAATCGGGCCCGCCTTGAGCAGCAGGTGGCTGGCGGGGGACTTGACGTGATGCTGACCTCGAAAGTCAAGAATCTGACTGAGGAACATGCGGTGCTGACCACGGCAACCGGTGACAAGGTCATGACCAATCACGCAGCAATTGTCTGCGCCGGCGGTGATCTGCCGACCGGATTACTGCGCGAACTGGGTGTCACGGTGGAGTCGCACTATGGCAAGTCGGCCAACCGCGCTGACGGCCGCCGCGGTGCCCAGGCATGACCGGGGAACAGCCAGGGAACTCGTGGTTTATCGCTAGCTATTACCAACAGGAGGGAAACGAAATGAGAGGACTCGCACGTTATCTGACGCCTTGGATCGCATTGGCTGCGATGGCTGCATCTATCGCATGGGGTCAGCAGCCACCCGGCTCGGAGTGCCAGCAACCGCGCTTTACCGGCAAAGCGCCGGATGAATACTATTCGCTGAAAAATCCGCTCGACGTCCCTGGTGCCGATCCGCAGCCGGGGCAGAACATCTACGGTGGTGAAATTGAGGGCGTGAACTGCGCGGTTTGCCACGGCAAGAAAGGAAACGGCAAGGGTGTGCTGGCAAAGGACTATGTCCCGCCGCCGCGCAATTTCCAGTGCACGGGTACCATTCGTGATATTCCGGACGGACAATTATTCTGGATCATCAAGTTCGGTTCACCAAAAACCGAAATGCCCGATCACCGCAAACTTACCGACGAGCAAATCTGGCAACTGATTGTTTTTGTTAGACAACTCGCTAAATAGTCGGCGCTGATCGCCCGCCTGCCGCCAACCGCTCGCAACGCCGGTTGCCGGAAATGCGCATGCTGCGCCGGCAGCCTATCTGCGGCACACCAGCCGCAGTGCCCGGATTCCCGAATCGTGTTGATTTGTCTCGCTTTTTCGGGCTATAATGGCGGGCTTTCCCGATCCGTGAGTTGCTGGGTCGGGGCAATCCACACCCTTGCACCGTTAAGGTCTCCTCCACAGGGAGTCTTGCGAGGGGAGGCCAACCTTAACTTTTGGAGTTCTTAATGTCAGTAACCATGCGTCAAATGCTGGAGGCGGGCGTCCACTTCGGACACCAGACCCGTTTCTGGAATCCCAAGATGGCACCCTTTATCTTTGGTGCCCGCAACAAAATTCACATCATCAACCTTGAGAAGTCGCTGCCGATGTACCAGGACGCGCTCAAGTTTGTGCGTCAGCTGGCTTCCAACAAAGGCACGATCCTGTTTGTCGGCACCAAGCGCCAGGCACGCGAAATCGTGATGGAAGAAGCACAACGCGCCGGTATGCCCTATGTCGATTTTCGCTGGCTGGGCGGCATGCTCACCAATTACAAGACGGTAAAAGGCTCCATCAAGCGCCTCAAGGAACTCGAGCAGATGGTCGAAGATGGCTCGCTCGAGAAGCTATCCAAGAAAGAAGCGCTGATGTATTCGCGCGAAATGGAGAAACTCCAGCGCTCGATGGGCGGCATCAAGGACATGGGCGGTGTACCGGACGCGATTTTCATCATCGACGTCGGCTTCCACAAGATCGCGGTGACCGAGGCCAAGAAGCTGGGCGTGCCGATCATCGGCGTGGTCGATACCAACAATTCCCTGGACGGCGTTGATTACGTGATCCCGGGCAATGATGATTCGACCCGTGCCATTCGCCTTTACGCACGCGGCGTTGCCGATGCGATTCTTGAAGGCAAGAGCCAGGTGATCCAGGAAATGGTGAAGCCCGGTGAAGAGCTGGTCGAAGTGACCGAAGAAGAAGCGAAGTAACCGCACCAATCGGAAAAAAGGGGCTCCGGCCCCTTTTTTTTAAACATGAATTCAACGTCGCTGCCGGACCGGCTGCGACGGCGTGAAGTAACCAGTCAGGAGACAGTTGTGGCAGAAATTACAGCAGGAATGGTCAAAGAGTTGCGCGAAAAAACCGACGCGCCAATGATGGAATGCAAGAAGGCCCTGACCGAAGCGGCCGGCGACATGGAGAAAGCGGAAGAGATCCTGCGCGTCAAGCTGGGCAACAAGGCCAGCAAGGCTGCCAGCCGCGTGGCCGCCGAAGGCGTCGTTGCGATCTATATTTCCGCCGACCAGAAGCTCGGTGCGATCGTCGAAGTCAACTGCGAAACCGACTTTGTGGCCAAAAACGACGATTTCCTGGCGCTGTCGAACAAGCTGGCCGAGCTGGTTGCCACCAGGAATCCGGCCGACGTAGCCGCGTTATCGGCGCTCGAAATCAACGGTACCAGCGTGGAAGAAACCCGCAAGGCGCTGATCGGCAAGATCGGTGAAAACCTGTCGATCCGCCGCTTCAAGCGCGTCGAGGCAGCAGGCGCACTGAATAACTATATCCACGGCGGCGCCAAGGTCGGCGTGCTGGTCGATATCACCGGTGGCGATGTGACGCTGGCCAAGGATGTGTCGATGCATATCGCCGCGTCCAAGCCGAAGTCGCTGGATGCCAAGGGTGTGCCGGCCGAAGATATCGCCAAGGAACGTGCGGTTGCCGAAGGCAAGGCGGCCGAATCCGGCAAGCCGGCCGAGATTGTCGCCAAGATGGTTGAGGGCTCGGTGGCCAAGTACCTGAAGGAAGTCTCGCTGCTGTCGCAGCCGTTCGTCAAGGATGACAAGATGACGATCGAGGCTCTGATGAAATCCAGAGGTGCTGCGATCAATTCGTTCACGCTATACCTGGTGGGCGAGGGCATTGAGAAGAAAGTCACCGACTTCGCGGCGGAAGTGGCGGAAGCCGCAGCGGCGGCAGCAAGATAAGCAATAAGGCGGGGAGGCAATTGCGCTTCCCTGTGTTGCTTTTGCCCGAAGTTTTTTGCCTGAAAGCGGACACAATCCGCGTTCAGAATGTCAAGAACAACAAGGAGCCCAGATGACACCCAAGTATCAACGAATCCTCCTCAAGTTGTCCGGTGAAGCGTTGATGGGCGACGATGCATTCGGCATCAACCGACCCACCATCCAGCGCATCGCCGCAGAGATCAAGGAAGTGTCGGATCTGGGCGTGGCGATTGGCATCGTCATCGGCGGCGGCAATATTTTCCGAGGTGTGTCGACCAGCGCCGAAGGCATGGACCGGGCAACTGCCGACTACATGGGCATGCTGGCTACGGTGATGAATTCACTGGCCCTGCAGGACGCTCTGTCGAAAGCTGGCGTGACCCCCCGGGTGCAGTCGGCAATCAACATCGAGCCGGTGGTCGAACCCTACGTTCGCCCCAAGGCGATGCAATATCTGGAAGAAGGCAAAGTCGTCGTGTTTGCCGCCGGAACCGGCAATCCCTTTTTTACCACCGATACCGCCGCTGCGCTGCGCGGCGCAGAAATCGGTGCACAAATCGTGCTGAAGGCTACCAAGGTTGACGGCGTTTACACGGCGGATCCGAAGACAGACAAGACTGCAACGCGCTATCATCAGCTCAGTTTTGACGAAGCCATCATCAAGAATCTGAAAGTGATGGATGCAACCGCGCTGGCTTTGTGCCGCGACCAGAAGCTGCCAATCAATGTCTTTTCGATCTTCAAGAAGGGCGGGCTGAAGCGCGTGGTGATGGGCGAAGACGAAGGCACCCTGGTGCATGCCTAACGCAGTGGTGGAGTGAATACATGAACGTTGCTGATCTGAAAAAACAAGCCGAAGTAAAAATGACCAAGTCGCTGGAGACGTTGAAAAACGATCTCGGCAAGGTTCGCACCGGGCGCGCCCACGCCGGGCTGCTGGATCATATCCAGGTGGATTACTATGGGTCCATGGTGCCGTTGAAGCAGGTAGCGAACGTCACGCTGTCCGACGCTCGCACCATTACCGTCCAGCCGTGGGAGAAAAAGCTTGGCCTGGTGATCGAAAAATCGATTCGTGACTCCGACCTTGGCCTGAACCCGATATCGATGGGCGACATCATTCGCGTGCCGATGCCATCGCTGACGGAAGAACGGCGCAAGGAGCTGGCAAAGATCGTCCGCAGCGAGGGCGAACACGCCAAGGTCGCGATCCGCAACATCCGCCGCGATGCAAATACCACACTCAAGGATGCCCTGAAGGCGAAGACCCTTCCGGAGGACGACGAGAAGCGGGCCCAGGAAGACGTGCAGAAATTGACTGACCGTTTCATCCACGACGTCGACAAGGCGGTCGCCGAAAAAGAGAAGGACCTGCTGTCGGTATAAGGCAGCCTTCGAGTCCCTGCCTTTCATGTTCGAGAGTTCAACCCAGACCATACCGCCGGCACGCGACGTGCCGCGCCATATTGCCATCATCATGGACGGCAATGGTCGCTGGGCCAAGCAGCGCTTCATGCCTCGCGTCGCCGGTCACAAGCGCGGTGTCGAGGCGGTACGTGCGACCGTCAAGGCCTGCGGCGAACTCGGTGTTGAGTATTTGACCCTGTTTGCGTTTTCCAGCGAGAACTGGCGACGGCCAGCCGACGAGGTTTCGGTGCTCATGCAGTTGTTCATGCGAGCGCTTGAAAACGAAGTCGCCAAACTGCACGAGAACCGCATCCGCTTCAAGGTGGTCGGGGACCTGTCTCCGTTCGACGCGCGAATTCGTGAACTGGTCGCCAATGCCGAGGAATTGACCCGGCACAATCAGAAACTGACGCTGACGGTCGCGGCCAATTACGGTGGTCGCTGGGATATCCTGCAGGCCGCCAACAAGGCGCAGCAGGCAAGGCACCAGCAGGACTCAACGTTGCCGGGCGACATCCCCGCGGACGGTCCGCGACTGCTGGACCTTCAGCCACTTACCGAAGCGGAACTGTCACAGCATCTGGCGATGAACTACGCCCCCGAGCCTGACCTTTTCATCCGCACCGGCGGCGAGGAGCGGATCAGCAATTTCCTGTTGTGGCAGCTGGCTTACTCGGAGTTTTACTTCACCACTGACCTGTGGCCGGACTTCGGGCGTGCCGGCGTGCTCAAGGCAATCGAGTCCTACCGCACCCGCGAGCGGCGTTTTGGCCGCACCAGCGAGCAACTGGCCGATTCGCAACCGGTGCAGGGCGCCCGGGTCAGTGCCGCCTAGTTTGCGCGCAGCGTATTCGCCATGCTGAAAACCCGCATCATCACAGCATTGGTGATATTGCCGATCTTGCTGGTTGCGCTGTTTGCACTGCCGAACCTGGTGTGGGCGCTGTTCACGCTCGGCATTGTGCTTGCGGCCACCTGGGAATGGAGCCGCCTGAGCCAGATGACCGGCGCGGGCGCAATCGGATACCAGTTGCTGACGGCACTGGCGGCGGCGGCGGTTCTGCTGGCCTATGTCAACGGCAGCGTGGGCGGAATTGCATTCGAACAGTTTAAATGGGTCGGCTTCTCGCTGGCGGCGATATTCTGGCTGCTGGTGGTCCCGGTCTGGCTGGGGCGCACCTGGAAATCGCCGTCGCCGGCGCTGACCGGCGTGGTCGGCTGGCTGGTGATTTTCCCAACCTGGCTCGCCTTTCTGTCGCTGCATGATCTCGGCCCCTGGGTGCTGCTGACATTCGCAGCAATCGTCTGGGTCGCTGATATTGCGGCTTATTTTGTCGGCCGCCGGTTTGGTACCCGCAAACTCGCGCCCGCGATCAGTCCCGGCAAGACGGTGCAGGGCGCAATGGGTGCCATCGCCGGTGTGGCGCTTTACTTCTTTCTGTGGCGCTACCTTTCCTCGTTCGCTCCGGTGGAAGCAAATGGCTGGGTCCGGGAACTGCTTTCGCATGGCTGGATGTTGTTTGCGGCGTTTTTTGTCCTGTCTTTTTTTTCCATCCTGGGGGACCTGTTCGAATCCTGGATGAAGCGCTGTGCCGGGATGAAGGATTCCAGCAATCTGCTGCCCGGGCACGGCGGTATTCTTGACCGTATCGACGCGCTCACGTCCACATTGCCGCTTGCCGGCCTCTATATGATGCTGATGGCAGCCTCCAAGACATGAAGAACGTAACCATCCTCGGCTCCACGGGTTCGATCGGCGTCAGTACGCTGGACGTGATCAGCCGCCACCCTGACCGGTTCCGCGTATTTGCGCTGACCGCGGCGACGCGGGTGGAGGAACTGGCCCAGCAGTGCCGCCAGTTTCAGCCTCGCTATGCAGTGATGCCGGATCCCATGCATGCCGAATCGCTGCGTCAGCGACTGGCCCAGCTTGGCATGGATTGCCAAGTACTGTCGGGCGAGGAGTCACTGGCCGAGGTCGCCGCGCACGGCGATACCGATATGGTGATGGCGGCGATTGTCGGTGCCGCCGGCCTGCCTTCGTCGATTGCCGCGGCACGTGCGGGCAAGACCGTCATGCTGGCGAACAAGGAGGCGCTGGTGATGGCCGGGCGCATCTTCATGGATGCGGTGCATGAGAATCACGCCACGCTGCTGCCGATCGACAGCGAACACAACGCCATTTTCCAATCGTTGCCGGTTAACTTCGCAGACGGCCTCGATGCTGTCGGCGTGCGCAAGTTGATCCTGACCGCTTCGGGCGGACCATTTCGTACCCGGCTGCTTTCGGAGTTGGCCGGGATAACGCCGGCGCAGGCATGTGCCCACCCGAACTGGGTGATGGGCCGCAAGATTTCGGTTGACTCGGCGACGATGATGAACAAAGGCCTCGAAGTGATTGAGGCGCGTTGGCTGTTCAATGCCACACCTCAGCAGATCGAGGTGTTGATCCATCCGCAAAGCATCATCCATTCGATGGTCGAATACCTCGACGGCTCAGTCATTGCCCAGCTCGGCAACCCCGATATGCGCACGCCGATCGCCTATGCGCTCGGCTACCCGGAGCGCATCGATGCCGGTGTGGCCGCACTCGACCTGGCCAAGGCCGGCAAACTCGAATTCGAAGCGGTGGACCTCGAGCGCTTTCCTTGCGTGCGGTTGGCCTACGAGGCCCTGGAACGCGGCGGAACTGCTCCCGCCGTGCTCAATGCCGCCAACGAAATTGCCGTCGAGGCGTTTCTCGACGGCAGGCTCGCGTTTCTTGATATACCGCAGGTGATCGAGGATGTGCTGACCGGGATGCCGGTGTTTGAGGCGCACCAGCTCGCTGACATCCTGCAGGCGGATAGCGGGGCACGTAGCCTCGCCCGCGAACGTGTTGCGCAATTGCGACTCCAAGCCGAGCCTGCGGAATAGTCCGCGCCAATTCTTGCCCTCTTTGATGAACATACTGGTTACCCTTGCTGCGTTTATCCTCGCCATCGGCGTACTGGTGACTATCCATGAGCTCGGTCATTACTGGGCGGCGCGCTGGTGCAACGTCAAGATCCTGCGTTTTTCGATCGGTTTCGGTCGCCCGTTGCTGTTGCGGCGGCGCGGGCCCGACCAGACCGAATGGGTGATCGCCGCTTTGCCACTGGGCGGCTACGTGAAGATGGCGGACGAACGTGACGAAAGCGTCGATGCGGCCGATGCCGGTCGCGCGTTCAACAACAAGTCGGTCTGGCAGCGGATATTCATCGTTGCCGCCGGGCCCTTGGCGAATTTTCTGCTGGCCGCGCTGTTCTATTGGGTTCTGTTTGTCAGTGGCATGCCCGGCACCAAACCCTACGTAGCGGCGCCGGTGGCAAATTCCGCAGCGGCAGCCGCGGGGTTTGTTGAATTTGACCTCATCACCGCTGTTGACCGGCAGCCGGTCCGGACCTGGGGTGACGCGCGCCTGGTGCTGCTGGATCTCGCCGTTGGCGGAGGGGTGGTCGACGTGGAGGTCGAGGAGACCGGCGGCCAGCGCCACACCCGGCGGCTGAGCCTTGCCGGCATCGGCAAGGACGACCTGGACAAGGATTTCCTCGGAAAAGTCGGTCTCGCGCCGTATCGCCTGAAAGTCGAGCCGGTGCTCGGCGAAGTGGTCGCTGGCAGCCCGGCCGATCGCGCCGGCCTGCGGGTCGGTGACCGGATTGTCCGCGTTGATGGCCAATCCGTGGCTCGCTGGGAATCACTGGTTGAGCGGCTGGTGGCCAAGGCTGACCAGCCCCTGGCCGTCGATGTCGAGCGTGACGGCAAGTCTGTTGCGGTTACCGTCATACCGGAAAAAATCACCGAAAACGGCCGGACTTTCGGACGCATCGGGGTAAAACCGCGGCTCGATCAGTCGCAGCTGCAGAAGATGGGCACCACCGTGCGCTACGGGCCGATCGATGCTGCCGGCCGTGCAATCGCCAAGGTCTGGGACATGTCCGCGTTCAGCCTGCGGATGATGGGGCGGATGCTGACCGGGGACGTTTCCTGGAAAAACCTTTCCGGACCGATCACCATTGCCGACTATGCCGGCCAGTCCGCGGTGCTTGGCTGGATGGCCTATGTTAATTTTCTGGCACTGATCAGCGTCAGTCTGGGCGTCCTCAATCTGCTCCCTGTTCCGGTCTTGGACGGGGGGCAGTTGATGTATTATATGGCGGAGATTCTCACGGGCAGCCCGGTATCAGACCGGACCATGCAAATCGGCCAGCAAGTCGGCCTTGCCCTGCTGCTTGGGCTTACGGCCTTCGCCTTCTACAACGACATTCACCGTCTCCTCACCGGTTAAATACTTGATGCGCCAACCCGCCAAACCTGTTTTTGCATTTTCCAAGCTGTTAGCTGCACTTTGCACCGCACTGTTTTCCGCCTCTGTGCTGGCCATTCAACCGTTCGTAATCCGCGACATTCGTGTCGAAGGGGTGCAGCGGACCGAGGCCGGGACCGTGTTCAGCTACCTGCCGGTCAAAGTCGGCGAGTCGATGGACGATGAGAAAGCCGCGGCGTCGCTGAAGGCCCTGTATGCAACCGGCTTCTACACCGACGTGCGACTCGAGGTCGAGAATGACGTGCTGGTGGTGTTTGTGGCGGAACGCCCCGCCATCGCGCAGATCGACATCAACGGAGCCAAGGAATTCACCAAGGAAAACCTCAAGGACGGCCTGAAGCAGGTCGGCATTTCCGAAGCGAAGATTTTTGACCGCTCGGTACTCGATCGTGCGGAAAAGGAAATCAAGCGCCAGTACACCAGCCGCGGTTTCTACTCCGCCACTGTGAAGACCACTGCCACGCCGCTGGAACGCAACCGGGTTTCGCTGGCCTTCAACATCGAGGAAGGCGAAGTCTCCAAGATCGTCGACATCAACATTATCGGCGCCAGCGCGTTTTCCGAAAGCACACTGCTCAAGGAGTTCGAACTGAGCACCGGTGGCTGGTTCAGCTGGTTCACCAAGGAAGACCAGTATTCAAAGCAGAAACTTTCGGGCGACCTGGAAAAGCTGAAGTCCTTCTACCTCAATCGCGGCTACCTCGAGTTCAACATTGAATCGACCCAGGTCTCGATCACTCCGGACAAGGAAAAGATATTCATCACCCTGACCATCTCCGAGGGCCCGGTTTACAAGGTGGGCGAGATCAAGTTTGCCGGCGAACTCAAGATAACCGAAGCCGAGATGCGCTCGCTGCTGCTGTTCAAGGCCGGAGAGACCTTTTCGCGCCAGAAAATCGTCGATACGGTCAAGGCGATAAGCGACCGCCTCGGCAATGACGGTTACTCGTTTGCCAACATCAACCCGGTGCCGGAGCCCGACAAGGGCAAGCAGACCGCGTCGTTCACCCTGTTTGTCGATCCGGGCCGGCGCGTCTATGTGCGCCGGATCAATGTGCAGGGCAACTCGCGGACCCGCGACGAAGTGGTCCGGCGCGAACTGCGCCAGCTGGAGGCCGGCTGGTATTCGGTCGACAAGATCAACCGCTCGAAGGAACGGCTGGAGCGTACCGGCTATTTCGAGGACATCACGGTCGAAACACCGGCGGTGCCAGGTACCAACGACCAGGTCGACCTGAACGTGACCGTCAAGGAGCGCAATACCGGCAGCCTGCAGTTTGGTGTCGGCTACTCCAGCGCTGACAAGCTCACGGTTTCCGCGTCGGTATCGCAGGCGAATATTTTCGGCAGCGGCAACCAGCTTTCATTCCGCATCAACAACGGATCCATCAGCAAGGTGTATGAGGTTTCCTACCTCAATCCGTACTGGACTGTCGACGGTATCTCGCGCGGCTTCGATCTCTATGTTCGCGACCTCAACACCGCCTCGCTGAGCACCGGCGAATACCAGTCGACAGCGACCGGTGGCGGCGTGCGCTTCGGCGTGCCGGTAACGGAATATGACGCGATCAATTTCGGTTTCGGCTATGAGCGCAACGACCTCAAACTCGACGCATTCAGCCCGCAACGCTACCTTGATTACGTCAACACCTTCGGCTCACGCAGCAATACCGTGCGCGGCACATTCGGTTTCGGCCGCGACACCCGCGACAGCATCTACTTTCCCAGCCGTGGCTATTTGCTTGAGGCCGGCGCCGAAGTCGGCCTGCCGGGCGGCGACGTCAAGTTTTGGCGCCTGCAGACCCGCGGCCAGTGGCTGCAGCCGATCTGGGGGCCGATCGTCCTCAGCGTCAACGGCGAGTTCGGCATGGCAGATGGCTACGGCGGCAAGCCGCTGCCGTTCTTCAAGAACTTCTATGCCGGTGGCGTCGATTCGATCCGCGGCTTCGAACAAAGCTCGCTTGGCCCGCGTGATACCAACGGCGACTTTGTCGGCGGCAACCGGCGCGTGGTCGGCAATGTCGAATTGCTGTTCCCGATGCCGGGCGTGAAGACCGACAAATCGGTTCGTCTGTCGGTTTTTGCCGATATCGGCAACGTGTTCGGCGCGTTCGAGGAAATGAAATTCGGTGACTTGCGCAGCTCGGTCGGTATTGGCGTAAGCTGGTTTTCGCCTGTCGGCCCGCTCAAATTCAGCCTGGCCAAGCCACTGAAGCAGAAGCCGGAAGACAAGGTGGAGCGGTTCCAGTTCCTGCTGGGCCGTGTGTTCTGATTGATTCAGCATGAAAGGCATCGCCATGCGTCGACATGCATCGTTCCTGTTTTTTTCCCTTGCGCTGGCCGCCGTTGCCGGGCAGGCGGCGGAGCTCAAGATCGGCTTTGTCAACCAGGAGCGCATCCTGCGCGAGGCGCCCGCTGCCAAACGGGTGCAGGAAAAGCTTGAGAAGGAGTTCGCCAGCCGCCGCGCCGATCTCGATCGCCTGCAGAAGCAGGGCCGCGATCTTGAAGCTACACTGCAAAAAGAGTCCGTCACGCTGCCGGAGGCCGATCGCGTTGCCAAGGAGCGCCAACTTTCGCAGCTGACGCGTGACTTCCAGCGCATGCAGCGTGAGTTCCGCGAGGATGTGAGCCTGCGTCAGAACGAGGAGTACGCTTCGCTGCAGGAGCGGGCCAACAAGGTCATCAACAGCATTGCAGAAAAAGAAAAGTTCGACCTCATTTTCCAGGAGGCCGTGTACGCCAGCGCCAAGATCGATATCACCGACAAGGTGATCAAGGCGCTTGCCGACAAATAGCCGCCTGTAACCATTCCATGGCTCATCCGGCCTTCAGCGGCCGGGCAGTGACAGACACTGGACGCGGTCCGCATTCGCGCCCGTTTGCGGACGGCATGAGAAAATAGCGCATGTATCTTCGTGATATCCAGCAAGCCCTGGGGGGGGAAGTCATCGGTGAGGCCGGCGCTCCGCTGACCGGCGTCGGCACGCTTGAGGGTGCCGGCGCAAACCAGATCTCCTTCCTGGCCAACCCAAAATACCGTGGTGCGCTGGCATCAACAGCCGCCGGAGCGCTGATTGTCGGCCCCGCCCACCGCGAACTGACCACGCTACCGCGCATTGTGGCAGCCAACCCGTATGCCTACTTTGCCCGCGTAGCACAGCTGTTTTCCGCGCCGCCGGCCGCAGTCGCCGGGGTCCACCCCTCGGCCGTGATCCACCCCGGCGCGCGGGTGGCCGCCACCGCGTCGATCGCCGAATTTGTCTCGATCGGCGCGGGCGCGGTGATCGGCGAGCACGCGGTAATCGGTGCCGGTTGCGTCATCGGCGAGCAGGCAACAATCGGCGACGGCACCCGGCTCGCTGCCCGTGTGACACTTTATCGCCGATGCCATGTCGGCGCGCGCGGCAACATTCACGCCGGCGTGGTGATAGGCGCGGATGGTTTCGGCTTCGCGCCGGACTTCACGCCGACCGCGGGGGCATGGGTGAAAATTCCCCAGACCGGCGGCGTGCGGATCGGCGACGACGTCGAAATCGGCGCCAACACCACCATCGACCGTGGCGCTATCGACGATACCGTGATCGGCAACGACGTCAAGCTCGATAACCAGATCCAGATTGGTCATAATTGCGTCATCGGCGACCACACCATCATTTCCGGTTGTGTCGGCATTGCTGGCAGTGCGCGGATCGGCCGCAGGGTGATGATCGGCGGGGCCGCCGGCATTCTCGGTCATCTCGAGATTTGCGATGGTGCGATCATCTCGGCGATGACCCTGGTGACAAAATCGATAACCGAGCCGGGCACCTACACGGCATCGATGCCGCTGATGAAACATGAAGACTGGCTGAAAAACGCGGTGCAGTTGCGCCGCCTCGACGCGTTGGCGGATGCAATCAAAAAGGGAGGCGCGAAATGAGCGCGACGGCCGTGATGGACATTGAAAAAATCAAGGAATACCTGCCGCACCGATATCCGTTCCTGCTGGTGGACCGGGTGCTCGAACTGGAGCACAACAAACGCATCGTGGCACTGAAGAATGTCACTACCAACGAACCATTTTTCCAGGGTCATTTCCCGCATTACGCGGTGATGCCGGGCGTGCTGATCATCGAGGCGCTGGCGCAAACCGCGGCGCTGCTGTCGTTTGCCAGTACCGGCGAGAAGCGTGATGAAAATACCGTGGTCTACCTGGTCGGCATCGACGATGCGCGCTTCAAGCGCCCGACCGTTCCCGGCGATGCGTTGATTCTCGAAGCCGAGTTCCTGATGGAAAAACGCGGCCTGGTCAAGTACAGCACGCGGGCAAAGGTCGGCGACCAGCTGGCCTGCGAGGCTACGCTGCTCTGCACCAAGCGCACCATCCAGCCCTGAGTGCCATGGCTATCCACCCGACCGCCATCGTCGATCCTGCCGCCAGGCTTGCGCCCGGCGTCAGCGTCGGCGCCTATACGGTGATCGACGCTGACGTCGAGATCGGCGAGGGTACGCAGATCGGCCATCACTGTGTGGTGACTGGCCATACGCGAATTGGGCGCGATAACCGCATATACCACTTTGTCTCGCTCGGCGAAGCCAACCAGGACAAGAAGTATCGCGGCGAGCCGACCGGCCTTGCCATCGGTGACCGTAACACCATTCGCGAATATTGCAGCCTCAACAGGGGGACAGTGCAGGATCGCGGCGTTACCACCATCGGTAACGACAACTGGCTGATGGCCTATGTGCACGTTGCGCACGATTGCGTGGTCGGCGACAAGACCACCATTGCCAATTGCACCCAGCTGGCTGGCCACGTGCAAGTTGGCGACTGGGCCACGCTTGGCGGATTTACCGGTGTGCACCAGTTCGTCAAAATCGGTGCACATGTGATGTGCGGCGTATCCAGCGTGGTGCTGATGGACATTCCACCCTATGTAACGGCCGGCGGCAATCCGCTGGCTGCCGCCGGCATCAATGCCGAGGGCCTGAAGCGGCGTGATTTTTCAGCTGAGCAGATCGCCAGCATCAAGCGCGCCTACAAGATCCTTTATCGGTCCGGGCTGACGCTGGCAGAGGCCCGGGTGAAGCTGGCTGACGAGGTGCGCGTTGCGCCGGAGCTGGCCATCCTGTCCGATTTCCTCGCTGCGTCGACACGCGGCATCGTCCGCTAGGCCAATGAAGATTGGCATCGTGGCCGGCGAGGCCTCCGGCGACCTGCTCGGCAGCCTGTTGATCAAGGCGCTGAAGCAGGAATATCCCGGGCTGGAGTTTGTCGGTATTGCCGGGCCGAAGATGCAGTCGGCGGGCGCCACCTCCTGGTTCTCGATGGAGAAACTGGCGGTGCGCGGCTACGTCGAAGTGCTGAAGAGTTTCCGCGAAATCCTGTCGATCCGCCGCAGCCTGCGCAATCGCATGCTGGCCGAAAAGCCGGCGATGTTCATCGGCATCGATGCGCCCGATTTCAATCTTGGCCTGGAAAAAACGCTGAAGCGGGCCGGCATTCCCACCGTCCACTATGTGAGTCCGTCGATCTGGGCGTGGCGCGGCGAACGTATTCACAAGATCAAGCAATCGGTCGACCATATGCTTACCGTGTTCCCGTTCGAGCCGGCGATCTATCGCGAGGCCGGTATCGCGGCTACCTTTGTCGGTCATCCA
>Ga0138256_10003079_pt1 | contig 17781 bp, 19 predicted proteins | sample KNB2016incub_MG_FD_105486 | JGI IMG/M metagenome (GOLD analysis project Ga0138256, IMG submission 105486) | Active sludge microbial communities from wastewater in Klosterneuburg, Austria - KNB2014incub_MG | ecosystem: Engineered > WWTP > Activated sludge > Unclassified | place: Austria... | reverse complement strand
ACATTATATGAAAGAAAATCCTGGTATCTCAATTATTGTAGAAGGCGGTGGAACAGCAGAGGGAATAAAAGCATTAATAAAAAATCAAACAGATATTTGTACTGCATCAAGAAATCTTAAACCAGAAGAAGCAAAATTATTGGCAGATTATTATGGTTCGCTTGGTCTTGTTTTTCTTATCGCAAAAGATGCTTTAAGTATTTATGTTAATCCAAATAATCCTGTAAAAGATTTAAGCATCAATCAACTAAAAGATATTTACTCAGGTAAAACAAATAATTGGGCAAAATTAAATGGCAAAGATGCTTTGATAATACCTGTTGTAAGAAATCCAAACTCCGGCACTTATCTTTATTTTATGGAACATGTTTTAGAAGGAAGCGAGTACACTGCAAACTCAGTTACAGAACCAACAACAAAAGAAATTGTAAAATTTGTTGAAGAAAATGAAAATGCAATTGGTTATGGTGGAATGGGCTATAAAGGGAATGTTGTACATGCTAAAATTAATGGGGTCGAACCTTCAGAAAATAATGTAAGAAACGATACTTATCCAATTATTAGATACTTGCACTTCTTTACAACTAAAACTCCAGGTGGTGCGATTAAAAAATTTATAGACTGGGTTCTTTCACCTTCAGGACAAAGTGTTGTTCGCAGATCCGGATTTATTCCTTTATGGGAAAACAAATTATAAAATTTTATTTCTTAACCATTTCTTAATGATAAATTAACAAAGACGTAATTTGTCATCAACTTTCATAATCTATCTTATCCAATAAAAAAGGAAATAATTATGAAACAGGAAGAATCATTTTTTGTAAATCTATTTAGAAGAAAAATTAAACAAGAAGTAGAAACAACAGAAGTGAAATTAAATAATGACCATGATGTGAATCATAAAATCTTAACAGAAAATGAATGGAAACAAGAATACGAAGTTATTTACGAATCTTACGCTTTAGAATTAAATTAACTTGGTTTAATTAATTACTTTCCAAAGTATTTTGCTATATAATAGATAATGATTGCAAATACTGCTGAAACTGGGATTGTTAAAACCCACGCCCAAACTAAATTGTAAGTTACTTTCCATTTAACTGCGGACATTCTTTTTGTTATTCCTGCTCCAATAATACAACCGGTAATTGTGTGCGTTGTGCTTACAGGAATTCCGGCAATAGCAGTTCCGAATAAAGTTATGGCGCCTGCAGTCTCAGCACTAAATCCTTCAAAAGGACGAAGCTTGGTAATTTTTTGTCCCATCGTTTTAACGATTCGCCATCCACCAGAAAGAGTTCCTAATGCAATTGCAGCGTGACATGATAATACAACCCACAATGGAATTTCATCATTTGCTGTTAAATGTCCTGTTGATATAAGTGCAACAAAAATAATTCCCATCATTTTTTGTGCATCATTAGAACCATGACCCAAACTGTATGCCGCTGAAGATACAAGCTGAAGTTTTCTAAAATACTTATCAACTTTAAAGGGACTAAAATCCTTGACCAAATGTAAAACTATAATTGAAAAAATTACTGAAATGATGATTCCAACTAGTGGTGCAAGAAAAATAAATGCAATTATTTTTAGAACTTCAGGAATGAAAATAGCTCCAATACCAGCTTTAGAAATTGCGGCGCCAACAAATCCACCAACCATTGTATGTGATGAACTTGATGGAATTCCCCACCACCATGTTAATAGATTCCAAATAATTGCAGCCAGCAATCCACTACCGATAACTGTTAAATCAACTATCTCTGTTCTTACAATTCCTTTCCCAACAGTGTGTGCAACGTGTAATCCTAAAATTAAGAATGCAATAAAATTAAAAAACGCTGCCCAGGCAACTGCAACTCGAGGCGTTAATACTCTTGTGGAAACTACAGTAGCAATAGAATTTGCTGCATCGTGAAATCCATTTATAAAATCAAATGCTAATGCTAAAAAGATTATTACTATAAGTTCGGTCATCATATTTTTATCAAGATGTTTTGTGGATTAAGAAATTATGTTTTTCTTTCTACGAGTTTTTAATAAAAATTGAAAGAATAACATTTGCTGTAGATTGACACTTATCGCTTGTTCTTTCAAGAAGATCCAATATTTCTCTTTTCTTTATAAGTTCAATAGCATCTTTTTCTTTTTCAAACAATTCTTTAATTGCTTGCTGGTAAACAATGTCCGCTTCAACCTCAAGTGCTTTAACCGCTTTCAATTCGTTAATTCGCTTTACTTTTAGATCCTGGATTGCAACTCCAAGCTCTTTTATCTGCCCATGGATGATTAAAGCAATTTTATCAGCATACTCAATCTTTTTTTCAATGTGAAAAGTATCAACTCTTACTGTTGCTCCAAGTAGCATATCACTTATGGCATCCAATCTTTTTACAAGTGCAAAAATATCTTCACGATCAAAGGGAGTGATAAAAGATTTGTTTAATCGCTTTGTTATTTTGTACGCAATCTCATCGCATCTAACCTCTAAGGGTTTCATTTTAAGGATATGTGCTTGCTGATCTTCAAATTGAAAAATCTTTTCCGTATGAACTGCCATCTCTTCAATAAGCGAGATCATAGATTTAAAATCTTCAAAATATTTTTCTTCTTTGGGTAATAGATTTTTGAACATAAAACACCAATAATTTTTAGAATGGTTGATAAATAAAGTGTGCCTTCGACATCTCAAAACTAAGTAAACAACCTTAATTCACCAATAAATTTCTATTCAAAAATTTGCTTTCATTTTGGTATATTCACACATAAAAATTGAAAAAAATTAAGGTGAATTGTGAGCGATAAGAAAAATAAACCTGGTGAAGCAGTTGCTAATATTGTTTCACTTGCTAAAAGAAGAGGATTTGTATTTCAATCAAGTGAAATTTACGGCGGATTAAACGGCTGCTGGGATTACGGTCCACTTGGAGTTGAACTTCTTAAGAATATTAAAGAAGAGTGGTGGAAGTTTATGACTTATCGCGATAACGTTGAAGGTCTTGATGCTTCAATCCTTATGCATCCAAAAGTTTGGGAAGCTTCTGGGCACGTTGAGAATTTTACTGATCCTATGATTGATTGTAAACAATGTAAAGCACGTTTTCGTTTGGATGTTCTTGGTGATTCGATCAATGAAAAGAAAAAAGAAAAAGCTTTAGCAGAATTAAAAAATGATTTTAAAGATGATGCAACTATTTTAAATAAGATTGAAGATAAAATTAAAAATCCTGGTGATGATGATCCGTTTAATCTTTTATTGGAAGATGAACAAGTTGGTAAAACACTTTTAGGAAAATTAAATTGTCCGCAATGCGGAAATGCAAACACATTTACCGATGCGCGTAAGTTTAATCTTATGTTTAAAACATTTGTGGGTCCAGTTGAAGACAGCGGAAGCGTTGTTTATTTGCGACCGGAAACCGCACAGGGAATTTTTGTTAACTTTTTAAATGTTCAAAGTTCAGCAAGACAAAAACTACCTTTTGGTATAGCGCAAATTGGTAAAGCATTTAGAAATGAAATCAACACAAAAAATTTCCTTTTTCGTACACGCGAGTTTGAACAAATGGAAATGCAGTTTTTTGTAAAGCCTGATTCTGCAAAAGAAGCATACGAATACTGGAAAACCGCAAGAATTGAATGGTTTAAATCACTTGGAATGACAGCAGCAAAACTTCGTTATCATGATCATATAAAACTTGCACACTATGCCGCAGCTGCAACTGATATTGAATATGAATTTCCTTTCGGCTGGGGAGAGATTGAAGGAATACACAACAGAACAAATTTTGATTTGGGAAGACACGAAGAATTTTCAGGTAAATCATTAAAATATTTTGATGATGAATCCAAAGAAAAATTTATTCCCTACATTATAGAAACCTCTGCAGGCGCAAGCAGGAGCTTTATGGCTTTTTTGGTAGACGCTTATTATGAAGAAGAAGTTAATGGTGAGATGAGATCTGTGTTAAGATTTCACCCAAGACTTGCACCAATTAAAGCTGCAATATTTCCATTAGTTAATAAGGATGGAATGCCTGAAGTATCACGCGAGATTGAAAAGGATTTACGTCGCAACTTTAAAGTTTTTTATGATGATAAAGGTGCAGTTGGAAGAAGATATCGCAGACAGGATGAAGCCGGAACTCCTTTTTGCATAACTGTTGATACCCAAACAATGGAAGATAAAACTGTTACTGTCCGTGACAGAGATACGATGCTTCAGGAAAGAATTGCAATAGATCAGCTTACAAGATATTTGAGCGATAAGCTTTTAGCATAAGGAAGCCCATCTCCCGGCCTCTTCCCAAAGGAAAGAGGAGTAACAATTTGGCGATTTGAGAGAATCGCCTTTTTTATTTGCACAAAATATTGTACGTTTAAGCGCACAAAATATTAAAGGAATAATATGCAAAGAATTCAATTACAAGAAGATATACAACCACTTTCAGAATTTCGATCAAAGGTTGCATTCTATCTTGAAAAAGTAAATAAGAATAAGCGCCCACTTGTTATTACTCAAAATGGTAAAAGTGCAGCAATACTTCTTGGTGTTTCTGAATACGATAATCTGATTGAAAAGATTGAAATTCTTGAAGAAGTAAAACTTGCAGAAAAACAGATTAGTGATGGATTTGGTCTAACTCATTTAGACGTGAAAAAAAAATTATTAAAGCGGATTGCTAAGTGAAAATAGTTTGGTCGCCTCTTTCTTATGAGATTGGAAAACATTTATGAATTTATATCCGCTAAAGATACAGTAGCTGCCAAAAAATTAATTAACCGCATTTTTGAAAGAGTTGAATCTATATCTAAATATCCTGAAAGAGGAAGAAAAGTTCCGGAAATAAATCGAAACGAAATTAGAGAAATCTTTGAAAGTGAATATAGAATAATCTATAAAATCGAACCGAAGAAAATTATAATCTTGACAATTAGAAATTTTAAACAACTTTTAACTAAAATAGATATAAAGTAAAATCTACAAAATGTTCAAAACAGTATTAATTATTTTAATTTTCTCATTTCATTCATTTGCTCAGAATCCTGATTTTGATTCTCGTGTTAATAACGGAATCAAACAAATCTATAACATAAAGTTTATCGAAGCAGAAAAAACATTTAGATCGATTATGACGGATTATCCGGAACATCCTTCTGGTAGATTTTTTCTTGCAATGATAGATTGGTGGAAAATTCTTCTTGATCCAGATAATGAATCTTACGATGAAATATTTTTCCAAAAGCTGGAAGATGTTATTTATCAATGCGATCAGATACTTGATAAAAATCCAAAAGATGTTGATGCACTTTTCTTTAAAGGCGGATCAATTGGTTTTCGTGGAAGACTTAGAGCATTCCGTGAAAGTTGGTTAAAAGCCGCTGATGATGGGCGCGAAGCTTTGCCCATTGTTGAAGAAGCAGCATCTCTTGATCCAAATAATATGGATGTGCAATTGGGTTTTGGTATTTACAATTATTACGCTTCTGTTATTCCGAATGAATATCCGATGATTAAACCATTAATGATTTTCTTCCCTGATGGAGATAAGGAAAAAGGAATACAACAACTTAAAAACACAGCAACAAATGGCAAATTTGCAAAGTACGAAGCACGATATTTTTTAATGACACTTTATTATCGTTATGAAAGCAATTCAATTTTAGCAGAAGAGTATTCAAAATTATTACAAGAAGATTTTCCAGACAATCCTGTTTTTGAAAAATGGCGCGGAAGAATTGCTGTAAGAAGAGGAGATTTTGTATTGGCAGATTCAGTATTTAAAGATGTTCTAGCAAAAGCTGATACGAAATTATTTGGTTATAATACTCCAAACTCTCTTCGAGAAGCATCTTACTATGTTGGTAACAATTATAAAAATAACGGCGAGTTTGATTCAGCAAAAATATTTTTAAAGAAATGTATACTTGAATCAGAAAAAATTGATGGAGAAGGTGAAGAATCCGGATTCCAGGTAAATGCGTATATTTATTTAGCTCAAATGGAACAACTGTTGAATAATACTGATGAAGCAATCAGACTTTATGAAAAAATACTAGGTATTAAAGATTATGGTAATTCACATTCGATTGCAGAAAATAGTTTGAAGAATTTGAAAAGTAATTAGGTTAGAAATAACAAGAGGCTGGCTACAAAGTAAAAAATATTTGAATGTCATTCCCACGAAAGTGGGAATCTTTTTTGTATTAAGCATTGTAGATTCCCGTTTTCACGGGAATGACAGATACAGCATGTCTACTTAAAATTAAAGTGAAGTTGAAATACTTATTCTATGTAATCCACCAACTAAACCAAGTGAAGAGTATCCATAATCAAATTGGTAATCAGAAACTTTTACACCAAGCCCGGCATTAAATCCGGCAATTCCAGCTGTTGAACCGATCTTAAAATCAGTTCTGCGTTCGTTATCATATCCTAATCTTAACTTCATAACCTTACTTAAAGTGAATTCAACACCAACTGTAAATGCTTTAAATCTTTCTGCAAAATTATCTCTATCCTGATTTAGCTTATGAAAATCTAAAGAAATTTTTGCAGGCATATTTTCTAATTTTTTTGAAACACCAATTGCAATATCAAGCGGCAAATCTTCTTTGGTATCAAAATAACTTGATAACTGTCCGCCAAGATTTAATACTGAAAAACCAAAATTCCAGTTTTTATCTGGTATGGAGTAATGTAATCCTAAATCAATCGCCATTGCCGTGGATGATCGATCTGCAATTCCTGAATAAATAAATTTTGCATTAGCGCCATAATAAAAATTTTCATCAAGATTATTCGCATAGCCAACAACTAATGCCATTTCGTTTGCACCAAATTCACCGGTACGTGTACCAAATTCATCTGCTTCATCAAAACTGCCATAGTTAATGTATTTGATTGCTGCACCAAATCTTCCGAGATCTTCAACTTCCATTGAGTACGAAAGTGTGGCAAGATTTATATCCATCAAATGTTTAACAAATGAAAAAGATGCAGGACTTCCATTTAACAATTGCAAGCCTGCAGGATTGTAAAATATTACATCTGCATCATCATTGTTGGAAACAAAACTACCGCCAAGAGCCCCGGCGCGAGCGCTTCCATCAAGACGAAGAAAATCGTAAGTATTTTGGCCGTATGTAAAACTGCCAAATATTATTAAGGAAAGAGATAAAAAGATGACCTTGTTCATTAGTACTCCAAAATTTCGTTAGCTATTTAAGTATATCATTAAATAAAGGCAAGGGGAAATAGTTTTCTCAATAAAGAATCTTGCATGTCTGCAGACAGGTTATGAGTTAAGAAATAAGAATCCAAACTAGTCTTGTCTGAAACATTCGTGATCAACCTCTCATCTAAAGTGTTGTGAATCCGGTTTAACTTGATTCATCAATCATAACCCTATAACTTTGAAATAAAAAAATGGAGAAATGAAGTAAAAATGAACGGACTTAAAACAGCATTCCTAATGTCTGCAATGATGGCGCTTTTTCTTCTGGTTGGCTACGCAATTGGCGGCAGATCAGGAATGACAATAGCTTTTGTGTTTTCTTTAGTTATGAATTTTGGTTCTTACTGGTTTTCTGATAAAATAGTTTTGGCAATGTATAAAGCTCAGCCAATTACAAGAGAGCAATCACCAAAATTTTATGATATGGTTGAACAGCTTGCACAAAACGCAAATCTGCCAATGCCAAAAGTTTATATTATTAATGATCCGACACCAAATGCTTTTGCTATAGGTAGAAATCCGCAAAATGCTGCTGTTGCCGCAACAACAGGAATTTTACAAGGATTAAATAATGAAGAACTTGCCGGAGTTATGGCTCACGAACTTGCACACGTTAAGCATAGAGATATTTTAATCAGTACAATTGCTGCAACTTTGGTAGGAACAATTTCTTACGTTGCACAAATGGCCGGCTGGGCTGCTATGTTTGGAAGAAGTGATGATAGGGAAGAAGGCGGCGGACTTGGTGGATTATTTTTAATAATTCTTTCGCCAATTATCGCAATGCTTTTGCAAATGGCAATTTCAAGATCACGTGAGTTTTCCGCTGATGCTGGCGGATCTGAGATAAGCGGTAATCCATTAGCACTTGCTTCAGCTTTGCAGAAAATTTCGAGAGGAAATCAAACAAATCATTTAAGAAATACAAATCCTTCTACAGCTCATATGTTTATAATTAGTCCTTTTCTTGGTGGATTAGGGAAATTGTTTTCAACGCATCCACCTGTTGAACAAAGAATTGCAAAGTTGGAAGAGATTGCTGCTGGTAGAAGGTAAATTATGTCATGCTGAATTTATTTCAGCATCTTTTTCAATGATAACGACCCTGAAACAAGTTCAGGGTGACAAACAATTAAACTTGATAAAGAACATCTTTGTGATAATATTTGTTTTAAGATGATATACGATTTTATACATAAAGACGGAGTGATAAAAAAATCTCTCCGTTTTTTATTTTTTATTATACTTTTTCAACCATCCATTTATTCTCAATCCGTTTCTAATCTTGATAAATTTTATGCTTTAGTTGATTCTGCCACCAATCTTTTAATTAAAGATTTAGGCGATGCAAAAAAAGTTAATTTAGAATTAAATCTTGGAATTGATTACTCGATTTTTGCAAACCAGGTAAGAGGAAAATTATTAAGAGCCGGAAAAGAAATTGTGAGCACCGGTTCATCTGCAGAAAATGTTGTAACAATAAATTTTGTAATCGATAATTCAATTGTTGAATATTCGGAACCAGAAAACGATGGCATATTTGGTGACTTTTTAACTGAAAGAACAATTAAACTTTTGGGTAATTATTATATTTCAACAAACCAGCAAGTAAAAGATTTTAATCTTACCACAAAAGACACAATTAATGTGGAAGATGTTGAAATTATTGAAGATCGATCTTATCCATTTACCCAGGGTGAATTACCCGCCGAACCTTTCTTTTCTAGCATTTTAGAGCCTGTTGTAGCAATAAGTGCGGCTGCTGTAACGGTAATTTTATTCTTTTCTGTACGATCTAAGTAAACATAAATACCTTTGAAGGCTTAGCTAATTTGGTTATAATTGCACATCAAAAACCTATATACTTAAAGATGAAAAACATAATATCACTCATAATTTTATCAATTTTTATCTCTGCTTGTTCATCAAGTATTGATACTTCAAATATGACTCCGGAAGATAGACTTGCTTATGCAATTAAACTTTACCAGGAAGAAGATTACGAAGAAGCTGTTAAAGAATTTGATGCAATTATTTTGCAATATCCCGGCAGCAGCATTAGTGATGATGCACAATATTATTTGGCTTTAACAAGATTTCAGAGAGAAGAATACATTTTAGGAGCTTATCAATTTAGTAAGTTAATAAAATCTATGCCTTCAAGTGAATTTCTTGCTGATGCTCAGTATATGTTAGCCGATTGTTACTATGAACTTTCACCGGATTTTACTCTTGATCAACAATACTCTAAAAAAGCGATTGAAGAGTTCCAGGTTTTTATAGATATTTTTCCTTTAAACGAAAAAGTTGCACAAGCAGAAACAAAGATTAATGAACTAAATGATAAGCTTGCTAAAAAAGAATATGATGCTGCTCGCATTTATGATAAAATGGAATACTATGATGCTGCAATAAAATATTATGATTCAGTTTCAGAGATTTATCATGACACACAATATGCACCACTTGCCCTTTATAATAAAATAAATCTGTTAATTGAAAAGAAACGTGAATCAGAAGCATTAACTGAAGCACAAAAATTTATCAGCCGATATCCTCAACACCCAAATTTTAGTGATGTTGAAAAAATTAAGAATAATTTAGACAGCAAGTTTTCAGCTAATCCTTAATGATTCAGCCAAAAAAAATATGTGATTCACAAATCGTAATGACAGAACTTGTTCTGCCGCATCACACAAATCAACTTGGCAATTTATTGGGCGGCCAGTTGATGCACTGGATAGATATTTGTGCTGCTTTAAGCGCTGCAAAACATAATCAAAGAGTTTGCGTAACTGCTTCGGTGGATAGAATAGATTTTCATCATCCTATAAGATTGGGTGAAGCAGTAATGTTAGTTGCATCTATAAATAGAGTTTTTAAAACTTCTATGGAAGTTGGCGTAAAAGTTTATGCGCAAAATTTTAAAGAAGGAACAAAAATTCATTCAAACACTGCTTATCTTACATTTGTAAGTGTTGAAACAAATGGCAAACCCGTTGAAGCAATTGATGGAATACCCGAAACTGAAGACGAAAAAAGAAGATATGATCAAGCTCTCCAAAGACGAGAGAACCGCCTTAAAGACAGGATTAAGTAAACTTAAAATATTTTTATTTTTTGTTCTGCTCACAATACAAATCTTTCCTCAAATTCCATTTAAAGGATTTTGTAAATCAAATTCATTTAGCATTGAACCAGGTTACAACAAGTTATTCAGCTTTAACTATGATGCAAATGAATATTCTGATTTGCTTATTTACAATCCACTTTTAAAAAAAGCTAAACTTTATAATGGAATTTCAGGAACAAAATTCGTTTTTAGTAAAGATGTTATTTTGCCAGTTGAGATTTCCGATATCGAACCAATTATTACAGGTAGTGGAATTGTAGAATCGTATGCTTTTTCATCAAGAAGAAGTAGAAGCTTTGGTTTACTTAAGTTTGATGAAAAAGGTGCGCCAACAATTACTAATCAAATTCAGTTTAATTATTATCCTGAAAATATTAGCATTGCTCATGATGTCATTAATAATAATTTCAATTTTTTGATTTCAGGAAATTCTTTTAACGGGTTATCAATTATATCACATATAAAAGAAAAATTTTTAGAAATTAAAATAACTGATAAAACTGTTTTTAAAGATGCTCGCTTTATAGATTTAAATACAGATGGAGTTGAAGATATTGCTGCATTAAATTCTGTTGATAACCAAATCCATTTATTTTTTAAAAATAGCAGAAATAAATTTGAAGAATTAAGAAAAATAAGTGTTGAGTCTGATGTTTTAGCTCTGAACGTTTTTGATTTTAATTATGATGGATTTAAAGATATAATTGTAAGTACAACCAATTCAATAATAATTTATTTTGGTGATCATACAGCTGCGTATAATAAAACTGTAACAATAAAAACTTTTTATAAAGCAGATAAATTTATTTATGGCGATTTTAATCACGATGGATATTTTGATTTTAATTATTTGAATATTGAAAGTGGTTATATTTCAACAATTTTTGCAAAAGATTTTGAAAAATTTTATCCTGAGTTAGTGCATAAAAAGCAAAAAGGGTTTGTAGATGTCATCCCATTTTTTAGCAAGTTTGTTTACGGCGCTGCTTATCTAAGTGAAAACGGCCAATTTGAAGTACTTTCACAAATCAATTCACTTTCTGAAGACCAAGAATTGTTGATTTCAATAAAACCAGATTTAATTGCTTCGTTTGATTATTTAAATAACGGCATATCAGACTTTGTTTTTACAGATGATGAAGATGGACAACTTAAATTTATTTTAAGAGATGCGGCAGGTTTACCAGAAAAAATATATTCAATTAAATTGTTTGATAATTATTCCAACATAATTGGGCTAAGTAAAACCAAGCTTATAAAATCATTTTTTTTATTTAATTACAAGAAAAGACAAATTGAAATTGTAGAGGTTAATTTTGAAAAATTTAGTTTTGATAGAAAATTTATATATGCAAATGGACCAATTGAAGATTTAATTGTAAAGCCGGACTTTAAAAGTGACGCCGAATTATTTATTGTCTACTCAAAAAATAACCAGTTAAATTTAGAAACTATTCTTAAAACAGGATTGGGTTACACGCGCAAAACTTATATCAATTTAGAAAAAAAATGGGAATCACCGTTTCTCTATTCATCAAAAAAGTTAGGCGTTGGATATTGGCAAACAAATTCTACTACTGCGTTTTTAAAAATGGTTTCTTCAGATAGTAAAACATACAATATTAAACATCAAACACAGCTAGGTTATAAAGATTATCAACTGATTACAAAATCAAACCAAAGTTCTGATAAAAAAGAAAATGATTATTGCGCACTTTTTGTTAGTCCAAAAGAGGTTGTTCTTGTTCAAGGGGATACATCGCTGGCTATTTATTATGGAAAAAGTGATGATAAAGGATTTAGGATAACTAATAAAAATCAACTATTTTTTGGTAAAAATAACTCAATTTTTATTGTTGATAATAATCTAAAATCTCTTTTTGAATTAGTTCCAATTAAATCGACAGGCAGAATAAAAATCAATAAAGTTTTGTCTTCCGTTAAGTGTGATAATTATATAATTGAAAAACTCGATCGACGAAAATCCAGTATGATGTTTACAAGTTCAAAAAATGGAACAATTGAAATTAGGCAATTAACTGAATGAAATTATTAATCTTAACGCTTGTTTTTATCTTAACACTAAATTCTTACGCGCAGGAATTTACTGTTCACCAGCTTGATTCATTATATCATCTGTTTGCACGTATAAATAATGTTGAAGCAGTTAATGAAAATCAGCAAAACACTGGTGAAGTAACTGAGATTATAAAATGCGGATTGGATTTGGTAACAACAATAAAAAGAAATCTCAATAATTTTTCTCTAGATCAACAAAATGTATTATCCAAAATTTTAGATAGATCTGTTAGACAAGTTAGTGTTGTTTCTCCTGGTGGTTTTTTTCGTGTTCATTATGATACTTTAGGAGGCAACAGGGTTGGTTACGATATTAATCTTTTTCTTCAAGCTTTAGATTCTTCATACAATTTTGAAGTAAACTATCTTGGGTATCAAGCTCCACCTCAAGATGGTTCACAAGGCGGCGATGGGAAATATGATGTTTATGTGCAAGATTTGTTTAACACTTATGGTTATACAACTCCGGAACAAAATGTTGGAGTTTCAAATTGGACATCATATATTAATATTGATAATGATTTTGGAACTGATTTTTACACTCATGGAATTGATGCTGCACGAGTAACTGCGGCACACGAATTTCATCATGCAATACAAATGGGCAGTTATGCACCAATCGATCCGAGTGAACCATACAGAAACAACGACAGATGGTTTTATGAGATAACATCAACTGCGTTTGAGGAATTTGTGTTTGATTATGTGAACGATTATTACGCATATATGCCTCATTATTTTAACAACCCTTCAAAATCAATTGTGAGATTTACTTCTGGTGTTGATGCTTACGATTTAGCAATCTGGAATATCTACGTCCAGAAAAATTTTGGTTTTGATATTATTAAAAGCCAATGGGATAGAATCCCGACAATGTCTGCAATTAAATCGATTGCATTAAGTTTTATTGATGACAGTACAAATCTTGGAAACGAACTTAATAAATTTGGTATTTGGTGTTATTTTACTGGTAACCGTAATATCTTTCCTGACGAATATTTTGAAGAAGCAGATGAATATCCTATGTTAGTTTCAACGGCTGATATGGATTTTAATTCTTTATCTCAAGTTTATAATATGACCGTTAATCCAGCAGCAAATTATTTTTTAAATATTGACCTATTACCAACATCAGAAAATTTGTTTACAATTATTACAAATTCTGATTGGCAAAAAGTGATTGATAATTATACACAAAGTCTGGATTTCTCATTTACAGTTTTTAATGACTCATCCGCGGGTAATAAAACTATTAATGAATATTACTCTGTTACATTTAATAGAGAAAATCAGCAATACTGGAATAACGCTGGCATTCTGAATAATGAAGTAGTTTATGGTGATACCGCATATAATATCCCTGAACTTGAAAGTGAAACATTTGCTTATCCCACTCCTTACAAAAAATCTTCTGCCGGTAAAATCCGGTTTGCTTTTCAATCATATTTAATAAAAGGTGATGAAGTAAATCTTAATATTTATTCGTCCGGATTGGAAATTATGTATTCTGGAAATCCTAGTATCCGTGCATCATACTTAAAGAATTCAAATAAATATTGTGAAGTGATTATTGATGGTTCGGAGATAAATTTTGCTACAGGCGTTTATATATATGTTATAAAGTCCGGTGATCAAATCTGGAAAGGCAAGCTGGTAATTTTTAATGATTAATTATTCTTTAGAGGCAAGTGGTTTAAACAAATCTTTTGGAAGAAGATTAATCTTTAATGATTTACAATTTAAGTTTGATAAATCTGGTGTGTATGGAATATCCGGCCCAAATGGTTCAGGCAAATCAACTCTTGTTAAAATCATTGCTGGAATTATTGGTGCATCACAAGGTAAAATATTTCATAAACTTGATGAAAAAGAAATTGCAGAAGAACATATTCATAATCATATCGGATTTGTATCTCCTTACTTAGTATTATACGAGGAGTTTACTACCTATGAGAACTTAAAACTATTTGCTGATATACGTGGAGTAAAGTTTAATCAAGAAAGAGTTGATTATCTTCTAAACAAGTTTTTAATCTTTAAAAGAAAAGATGATTTATTAAAAACTTATTCATCTGGAATGAAACAAAGGGTAAAATTTATTTTTGCACTAATGCATTCGCCACAATTATTGATTTTAGATGAACCTACATCAAACCTTGATGATGAAGGAAAAAAATCCGTTTATGAAATCGTGAAAGAAGAAGGACAAAAAAATATTGTGTTGATTGCTTCAAACGAGAAAAACGATCTTGAATTATGCAGCGAAATAGTTTTGCTGGAAAAATTTAAAAACTAAATGAACAAAAAAGCATACAGTTTATTTCTAAAAGATTTCAAATCTGAATTACGCACAAGATACGCAATCAACGCACTTGCAATGTTTATAATTGTTGCAATTAGTGTTATACTTTTTTCTGTTGGAAATGAAAAAATTAGTGCAAGTTTAACTGGCGGATTATTCTGGGTTGTAATTTTCTTTACCGCAATGTCAGGTCTTTCTCGTGCATTTGTTTCTGAAGAAGAACGCGGAACAACTTTAGCATTACAATTAGTTGCGGCACCAACAACCGTATTCTCTGGAAAGCTAATTTTTAACATCATTTTAGTTTTTGCAATGAATACTGTAATTGCGATTTTGTATTCCGCAATGTTTGAAGCATTTGTAATCCAGAACTTTTTATTGTTTTTAACATCATTTGTTTTTGGCAATATTGGACTTGCAGTTTCATCCACAATTATTGCCGCCATAATTGCAAAAGCCGGTGCGAAAGGTACACTTTATCCTGTATTAGCTTTTCCGATTTTATTACCTTTGATTTTAACTTCAGTTCAATTAACATTGTTTGCAATTGATGGCATTTCCTTTGAAAGAGCTAAATTTGAATTAGCAATTGTTGTAAGCTATGATGTAATAATGCTCACAGCATCTTATATGTTATTTGATTTTATATGGAAAGAATAGCAATTTTAATTAAAACTAATCCAAAAAAATTATGATCTGGAAAATATTTTTATTTCTCTTACTGGCTTTTGTCTCTGTGGCTGGAATTTCATTTCCCATTGTAGAGAATCCAACACGCTGGTATGAATTTCCATTAATTCCCGGGCTTGAAGAAAATGCAAAAATAATTTTCTTCCACGTACCAACAGCTTGGTTAACAGTGATAGCGTTTTTAATGTCAACAATTTACAGCTTCAAATATTTACGTAAAAAGAATTTAGATGATGATGTTAAATCTTATGCCGCTGCACAGCTTGGAATGATCTTTTGCATTCTTGCAACAGTAACTGGCGCAGTTTGGGCAAAGTTTGCGTGGGGATCATATTGGAGCTGGGATCCAAGACAAACTAGCATTTTTGCCTTGCTATTAATTTACGGTGCTTGGTTTGCGTTAAGATCATCAATTGAATCTGAAGAAAAACGCGCAACTCTTTCATCAGTTTATTCAATGATTGCATTTGTAACCGTTCCGTTTTTTATTTTTATAATGCCAAGAATAATGAGTGGCTTACATCCTGGTTCAGCAGATGATTCAAATGCTGGTCCTGTAGTAAATTTTAAAATGAATGGAAATATGCAATTGATATTTTTCTTATCTATGATTGGATTTACAGTTTTATATTTTTGGATGTGGAATGTGGGTTATAGATCAATGCTGCTAAAAGAAAAATTGGATAAAAAATTAATAAGAGGTTAACTTGGAACAATTTCTATCACAAAATGCAATTTATATTGTTATGATTATTGTCCTGATAGTTTGGGCAGGAATTTTTGGTTATATGTTTAGTCTTGATAAAAGAATTAAAAAAGTAGAAAAAGAAATGATTGGAGAAAAAAATGAAAAATAAATACATATTTGGCGGAGCTATAATTGTACTTTTCCTTGGAGTTATGGGTTACTTATTTACCCAAAGCAACATTAAGTACGAAAGTAATTTTGCAAATGTTATAGGCTCAGATAAAACCTGTAAAGCAACGGGCAGTTGGGTTAAAGAAAAAAATTATGATATGAATCGTGAACAAAACACGTTTTCATTTTTTATGAAAGATGAAAATGGCGCTGAAATGAAAGTGATTTATGAAGGCGCAATGCCAAATAATTTTGAAACCGCTACAAGTGTTGTTGTAACTGGCTCTTATAGAAATGGCTATTTCCACGCAAAAGATATTCTTACAAAATGTCCCAGCAAGTACGAACAACAAAATATTCAGTCTTCAAGTTTGTAATCGCATAGAGCTTGGCGCTTAGAGCATAGCGCCAGGCAAGTTATCAACAATAAGCTATTTGTAATTGATTAAAATTAAATTGCGCTCCGCAAAGTCCCATTAAATTATTGCTCAATAAACTTTGCCCAATGCGCTTAGCGAGGTAATATGATTGGAAGTATTTTTTTAAGTGTAGCCTTAGTATTTAGCTTGATTGCGATGGTAATGTATTATCTCTCTTTCAAAGGTTACAAAAACACTTTAAACATTGCACGATATGGCTACCACGGAATGGCAATTTTTGTAATTGCAGCTTCAACGTATTTGTGGTATGCAATACTAACACATCAATATCAGTATAAATATGTTTTTAGTTACAGTAATAATTCCTTAAATACTGGATTATTATTCTCCTCATTTTGGGGCGGGCAGGAAGGAAGCTTTATGTTATGGCTCCTTCTTACTTCCATTATCGGTGTTATACTACAATCTTATTCTTCAAAACGTGGTGATCTTGAACCAAGAGTAATGGCAGTATTTGCATTAGCTACTTCATTCTTGTTGGTTATGGTTTCTCCATGGTTCAAAAATCCATTTGAATATATTTGGACTGTACCTGTTTTTGTTGATATCAAATCAATCAATTCACAATCCCTGAATTTACCTTTTATTCAAAATTTTATTTTTACAGATCAGCAATCAAACACAACATTTGTGCAGATGAGCAAAGAACTTTATGCTTCATTAACTCAAGCCGGTGTTTCAGTAAATCAATTTATTATGGATGGGAAAGGATTGAATCCTCAACTGCTAAACTATTGGATGCAAATCCATCCACCAATGTTATTTATCGGATTTGCAATGGCAACAGTTCCATTTTCATTTGCAATGGCTGCATTGATGAAAAATGATTATAGAGAAGGGGTTAATCAATCTTTGCCCTGGGTGCTTGCCGGAACCGGAATTTTAGGACTTGGAATTATGATGGGCGGATATTGGGCTTATGAAATGCTTGGTTGGGGCGGTTATTGGGCCTGGGATCCTGTAGAAAATTCAAGTTTAATTCCCTGGTTGATTGGTGTTGCTTCACTCCATACAATGCTTGTTCAAAAAAGAAGTTT
>Ga0138256_10003078_pt1 | contig 17784 bp, 18 predicted proteins | sample KNB2016incub_MG_FD_105486 | JGI IMG/M metagenome (GOLD analysis project Ga0138256, IMG submission 105486) | Active sludge microbial communities from wastewater in Klosterneuburg, Austria - KNB2014incub_MG | ecosystem: Engineered > WWTP > Activated sludge > Unclassified | place: Austria... | reverse complement strand
CGCCGCGTAGGCGCCGACGCTGACGCCGCCCGCCCGCGTCGTGACGCGCGCCTTGACCGACGGCGGTGCCGGCCAGTCCGGCTGGATCCAGCCGCTCACGCCGCCACCTTCCGCAGCGCGTCGACGAGGTCCGCGAAATCCGCCGGCGGCGGCGCCTCCCAGCCCATCTCCGCTCCGGTAGCCGGATGCACCAGCGCCAGCCGCCAGGCATGCAGCGCCTGGCGCGCAAACGCGGCCAGCAGCGGCGGCGCCGCCCGGTGCGACCCGTACACCGGATCGCCGACCAGCGGATGGCCGATGTCGGCCAGGTGCACGCGGATCTGGTGTGTACGCCCGGTCTCCAGCGCGCATTCGAGCAGCGTGGCGCAGGCGAAGCGTTCCAGCACGCGATAGTGCGTGCGTGCGGCGCGGCCACCGCCGACCACGGCCATCCGCGTCCGTTGCAGCGGATGCCGGCCGATCGGCGCATCCACGGTGCCATCGCGCGCGACGATGCCGAACGCCAGCGCCAGGTAATGCCGCTTCACGGTGCGCGCCTGCAGCTGTCGCACCAGGTCGGTCTGGGCTTCCAGCGTCTTCGCCACCACCAGCAGGCCGCTGGTGTCCTTGTCGAGGCGGTGCACGATGCCGGCGCGCGGGATCGCTTCGAGCCCGGGCGCGTGGTGCAGCAGCGCGTTGAGCAATGTACCCTGCCAGTTGCCGCTGCCCGGGTGCACCACCAGCCCGGCCGGCTTGTCGATGACGAGGATTGCCGCATCCTCGTAGCGGATGGCGAGCGGAATCGCCTCGGGCCGCTGCGCCGTCTGCGCCGGCGTCGGTGCCTCCGCCAGGGACACGCACTCGCCGCCCCAGACCTTGCGCTTGGGGTCCGCAACGGCGCCATCCACGAGGACGCGTCCTTCCTTCGTCCAGGCCGCCAGGCGGCTGCGCGAATGCTCGGGCAGCATGCGCGCGAGCGCCTGGTCCAGCCGCGCACCGGCGCACTCGCCGGGAACCACCAGGCGGCGCGGCCGGGCGGAAGCGCCCGGTGCGCTATAATCGCCGCCGACTTTGTCCGAGGATTTCATATGCGTAGTCTAGCGGTAATTGTGGCCTTGTTCCTCGCCGGCTGCGGGCTTCTCCCAGACGTGCAGGACGAGACCCTCGGCTGGTCGGCGAACCGGCTCTACGCCGCTGCCAAGGAGGCGATGGGCGACGGCAGCTATGACAAGGCGGTGAAGTACTTCGAGACGCTGGAGGCGCGCTACCCCTACGGCCGCTATGCCCAGCAGGCGCAGATCGAGATCGCCTACGCCTACTTCAAGGCCAACGAACCGGCCTCCGCCATCGCCGCCTGCGACCGCTTCATCAAGCTGCATCCGAACCACCCCAACGTCGACTACGTGTATTACCTGAAGGGCCTGGTGAATTTCAACGAGGACCTCGGCCTGATGGGCTACATCGCCATGCAGGACCTGTCGGAGCGCGACCCCAAGGCTGCGCGCGAGGCCTTCGACGCCTTCCGCGAACTGGTCGCCAAGTTCCCCGACAGCAAGTACGCGGCGGACGGGACGGCGCGCATGAAATACCTGGTGAATGCGCTCGCCTCGAACGAGGTGCACGTCGCACGCTACTACGTCCGCCGCGGGGCCTACGTTGCCGCGGCCAACCGCGCCCAGTTCGCCATCAAGACGTACCCCGATGCGCCGGCCAACGAGGAGGCGCTGTTCCTGCTGGTCAAGTCCTACGATGCGCTCGGTCTGAACGACCTGCGCGACGATGCGGAGCGGGTCATGCGCCGCAACTTCCCCAACAGCGACTACTACAAGCGCGGGCTCGACCGGAAAGAGCCCTGGTGGAAGCTCTGGTAGCCGCGCCGGCTGCGGGCTACTGACCCCACTGCAGCAGCTTGCGCTCGACCGTCTTGCGCGAGACGCCAAGGCGGCGCGCGGCTTCCGATTTGTTGCCGCCGCAAGCCGCGACGACATCGAGGATGTGCTGTTTCTCGACCGCTTCCAGTGCGCTCCCCGCCTCCCCGTCCACTGCGCCGCCCTCGGGCAGCGCATCGACCTGGAAATGGCCGAGGATGAGCGCGCGCTCGACCAGATTGCGCAGCTCGCGCACGTTGCCCGGCCAGTCATAGGCGCGCAGCCGCGCCATCGTCGCGCGCTCGATCGGCACCTCCGGCACGCCGAGCTGGGCGGCCAGCTGCGCCGAGAAGTGCTGCGCCAACGGCACGATGTCCTCGCGCCGCTGGCGCAGCGGGGGAATGGTGAGGTTCACGACATCGAGCCGGTAGAACAGATCCTGCCGGAAGCGTCCCCGCCGCACCTCCTCCGCCAGCGCGCGGTTCGTCGCCGCGACGATGCGGATGTCGACCGGGATCTCGCGTGTGGAACCGACCGGGCGGATCATGCGGTCCTCGAGTACGCGCAGCAGCTTGGTCTGCATGGCCAACGGCAGTTCGGCGATCTCGTCGAGGAACAGCGTGCCGCCCTGGGCGTAATAGAACAACCCGTGGTGCGCCTCGGTCGCCCCGGTGAAGGCGCCCTTGGTGTGGCCGAACAGCTCGGACTCGATCAGTTCCGCCGAGATTGCGCCGCAATTCACCGGCACGAACGGCCGCTGCGCGCGCGGGCTCATGCTGTGCAGGGCGCGCGCGGCGACCTCCTTGCCGACGCCGGACTCGCCCGTCACCAGCACCGTGCTGGGCATTCCGGCGACGCGCTTGATCATCTGGCACAGGCGGCTCATGGCGTCGGAACAGCCGATGACGCCCTCGATGCCTCCGGACAGCTCGGCCACCTCGCGGCGCAGGACGAAATTCTCGCGCAGCAGCCGCGCCCGGTCGAAGACGCGCCGGATCGAGTTGAGGATCTGGTCGACGCGGAAGGGCTTGAGGATGAAGTCCGCGGCGCCGGCGCGCAGCGCGTGGATCGCCGTGTCGATGTCGGCAAACGCCGTGATCAGGATGACGTCGACCTGGTAGCCGCCTTCGCGCAGCTCGTCCAGCCATTCGACGCCGCTCTTGCCCGGCAGCGAGATGTCGAGGATCACGAGGTCGAAGTGGGTCCGGTTGAAGCGCGCCTGGCCGGCCTCGACGCTTTCGGCGACCTCGACCAGGCCGCAACGGCCGACGAGGGTGCGCTGCAGGAAGCTGCGCATGCCTTCCTCGTCGTCGACGATCAGCACCGAATACTGCTGCCACGCGCCGATGCCGCCGGGCTTGAGTTTGGCCGGCGCGAGCCGCTGGTTCATGTCAGCGGGCGATCGCGATCAGTACGCTGCACGGCGCGTCCTCGATCAGCGTTGCACCGACCGAACCCTTCCACCAGCGCGACATGAAAAAGGCGTGGCGGGCGTGGCCGACCACGATCAGGTCGGCGCCCAGCGCCGTGGCGAGCCTGCAGATCTCGTCCACCGGCTCGCCGGTGACGACATGGCCCTGCGCGGCGACGCCGCGCTCGGCCATCTGGCGCAGGCCGTCGTCGAGGATCTCCTGGAAGCGCCGGTTTTCCTCTTCCTGCAGGCTTTCCGGCACGAAGCCCTCGGTCAGGTAGAGGCCGGCCATCAGCGGCGCGACGGCAAGCAGGTGGAGCTCGGCGTTGAGCAAGCAGTTGATATCGACGCACTCGAGCAGCGCCGTGCGCCCGCTCTGCGATCCGTCGTAGGCCAGCAGGACCTTGCGGTACATGATCTGTCCCCTCCCGGGTTTTGGTTCTGCGGCGATGGTAATGGATCGCCCGGGACGGTTCAATCGCTTTCCGCTTATACTTCGCCCTCCCACGACAGAGGCAAACGGAATGAACCCCGACATGGATGCGGCCGCGTTGACGCTCGGCGTCGTCGGCGCCGGCGCGATGGGGCGCGGCATCGCCCAGATCGCCGCCCAGGCCGGCATTCGCGTGCTGCTGCACGACCTGCAACCCGGCGCCGCGGCCAGCGCGCGCACCGCGATCGCCGCAACCCTCGACGGGCTCGCCGCCAAGGGGAGGATCGCGCCGGATGTCGCGATTGCAGCCGTGGCGCGCATCGGCGAAGCGCCCACCCTCGAAGACCTCGCACCCTGCGAAATCGTCGTCGAGGCGATCGTCGAAAGACTGGAGGCCAAGCGCCAGCTGTTCGTCGCGCTCGAAGGCATCGTCGGCGACGACTGCATCCTCGCCAGCAACACCTCCTCGCTGCCGGTGACCGCCATCGCCGCAGCCTGCCGCCGGCCCGGCCGCGTCGCCGGTTTCCATTTCTTCAACCCGGTGCCGCTGATGAAGGTGGTCGAAGTCATCGACGCCCTGCTCACCGAGCCCTGGGTTGGCGAACGGCTTGGCGGGTTGGCCCGCCGCGTCGGCCACACGCCGGTACGCGCCCGCGACACGCCCGGCTTCATCGTCAACCACGCCGGCCGTGGCTACGTCACCGAGGCGCTGCGCCTGCTCGGCGAAAGCGTCGCCGAGTTCCATGTCATCGACCGCATCCTGCGCGACGCCGGGGGCTTCCGCATGGGGCCGTTCGAACTGCTCGACCTAACCGGGCTCGACGTCTCGCAGCCGGTGATGGAGTCCATCTACCACCAGTACTACGAGGAACCGCGCTACCGGCCGTCTGCACTGGCGGCGCAGCGCCTCGCCGGCGGGCTGCTCGGACGCAAGAGCGGACGCGGCTTCTATGCCTACGCCGAAGGCCGCCAGCAGATCCCCTCCGCAGCGCCGGTGCCGGCGGCGCGGCCGGCGCGCGTCTGGATCAGCGGGGCGCGCCCCGAGCTCGCCGACGCCGTGCGCGCGCTGGTCGCGCGCCTCGGCGCCCGCATCGACGCCGGTACGCAGCCGCAGCCCGACAGCCTGTGCCTGGTAACCCCCCTCGGCGAGGACGCCAGCAACTGCGCGGCGCGCGAAGGCCTTGATGCGGCGCGCACGCTGGCCATCGACGCGCTGTTCGGGCTGGAGGCACACCGCACCCTGATGACCACCCCGCTCACCGCGCCCGCACTGCGCGACGCCGCACTCGGCCTGTTCACCGCCGACGGCACGCCGGCGTCTCTCGTTCGCGACAGCGCCGGCCTCGTCGTGCAGCGCGTATTGGCGCATATCGTCAACATCGGCTGTGACATCGCCCAGCAGGGCATCGCCACGCCGGTCGACATCGACCGCGCCGTCACTCTCGGGCTCGGCTATCCGAAGGGGCCACTGGCACTGGGCGATGCCACCGGCGCGCGCAGCGTCCTCGCCATCCTGGAAAACCTGCAGGCGTGCAGCGGCGACCCGCGCTACCGCCCCAGCCCCTGGCTGCGTCGCCGCGCGCTGCTCGGCATCTCGCTGCTGACGCCGGAATGATCGACTGGAACGCCATCGACACCGTCCTGCTCGATATGGACGGCACGCTGCTCGACCTGCACTTCGACAACCACTTCTGGCAGGAACACGTACCGCTGCGCTATGCCGAGCGGCATGGCCTGGCGAACGCCGATGCCCGCCACCGCCTGAAGGAGGTCTACGCCGCCCGCGCCGGAACGCTCGACTGGTACTGCGTCGACTTCTGGACGCGCGAACTGCAACTCGACATCGCCCGGCTGAAGGAAGAGGTAGCCCACCTCATCGCCGTCCACCCCGACGTACCGGCCTTCCTCGATGCGCTGCGCCGGCACGGCAAGGGCATCGCCCTGGTGACCAACGCCCACCAGAAAAGCCTTTCGCTGAAGATGGCGCGCACCGGCCTGCAAGCGCATTTCGACCTGCTCATCACCTCACACGAAGTCGGCCTGCCCAAGGAGGATGCCGCCTTCTGGCCCGCCCTGCGCGCCGTGCTGCCCTATGATCCGGTGCGGACCCTGCTCATCGACGACAGCCTGCCGGTGCTGCGCGCGGCGCGCCAGGCCGGCATCCGCCACCTGCTTTGCGTCTTCCATCCGGATTCGCGCCAGCCGCGAAAGGATGTCGGCGAGTTTCCGGCGATCGCGCGCTTCGCGGAGATCCTTCCGCGCGATTGACGCCCGGCCCGGCGCCCGCCGGCGTGCCGGCGGTTCAGTCCGCCGCCGCGCGGGTGCGCTGCGCGGCGCGCATCGCCCGGCCGGCGAGATCCTTGAAGCCGTAATGCGCCACTACCTGCGAAATCCGCGACCAGCCCTCGGCCAGGCGCGACCCCGGACGCGTGGCGGCGCGATAAAGCGCGGCCGAAGCGGGCTCGATGGCCGCTCCGGCAGCCGCCTGCGCGGCACCGGCGCGTCCGCCGGCCGCCGCCTTGCGGAAAATCGCATAGGCATCACGCGTGCGCCCCATCTCGTGCAATGCCAGCCCGAGGAATTGCAGCGCGACAACGTCGCCCGGAATCGTCTGCAGCATGCCGCGCGCGACCATCTCCATCTGTCCGAGATTGCCCGCCTGATAGAAGGTACCGAGTAGTTCGAGGAATGAGTGGATCATGAAATGCCTCCGTTTCGATGGGCTGTCATTTCTTGCCGAAGGCGCCTGCCCCGGAGCGACATGCCCGAAAACCAAACGAAGGCCCTGCATCACTGCACGGCCTTCGCTGCGCCCGGCGGGAGTGAACCGGGGCGCGGGTGAAATCGCCCGCTGGCCTGCCGCTTCACGGCCGCCGGGCGCCCTGTTGCCGAGTGGTAGATGGGTCCGCGCGCGACAAGTTCAATCACGCGCCGAACATTTTTACCGGCGCGCCGACGAAGCGTCGACACATCAACGCACTATGGAGTTCTGTCGCCGGATGGCGACGCCTTGGTCGCACCGCGGCGCGGCAATCCCGCCGCTATCCTGACGCGCGAGCGTCGCCCCCGCCCGACAGTGCGCGGGCAATCTGGCGGTCGTGAACGCGCGCGAACAACAGCAGTGCCGATATGGCGCCAATGAGCGCGAGCAGCATGTCGGACTGCGTGTCCCACGGATCGCCCTGCGTGCCAAGGAACTCATCCGCTCCCTGCCCGAGCACGACGGCCGCACCCCACTCGACGAGCTCGTACGTCGCGCTGATCGCGAGCACGATGCAGAGCACGATGAAGGCGAGCATGCGGCGGCCGCGCACGTAGCCGCCGCGGAGGAGTATCTCCCGCGCCGCCAGCGCCGGAACGAAGCCCTGGAAAAAATGCCCGATCTTGTCGTAGGGGTTGCGCGTCAGATTCAGGACATCCGCGATACCGAAGCCAAGCGGCACGCGCGCATAGGTGTAGGCCCCGCCCGTCATGAGCACCAGTGCATGCAGGAACACGCAGGCGTACAGCAGCGTAGTCAGCGGGTAGCGGCGATGGCTGAACCACAGGACTGGCAGGACGACGAAGACGGGCAGGACTTCCAGCACCCAGGTCGTGCGATCGTAAGGCTGCCAGCCGGAAACGGCGAGCAGGACAAGCAGTACCGCAGCGGCGGCGACCAGCCAGGGAGTGCGATGCGCAGTCATGGCGAACGGGGTTGGTTGATTCGGCGGCTCAACGATACCACCCCTCGAAGAGGGCCCGCGGCGGAATCCGTCAGAAAAAAAAGCCCCGTCTGGCGCGGGGTCGCTGCGCGGCAATGACCTGCTCAGTCCAGTTGTTTTTTCGCCAGGTTGTAGTAATAGGCGCTGACAACGAAGGCCACGGCGAGGATGGCCATGGCGTACTTGCCGTAGAAGGAGTTGACGTAGTCCGACCCGCCGATGAACCACGAGAGCAGGATCGAGCCGATCGCCAGTGCCGCAACGCACATCACGCTGAGAGCCAGCAGGAAAGTGCCGTCCCGCTTGCCGCTATTGTGCAATTCGCTGCTTGCCCGTTCCATGCCCTCTCCTCCTGTTGTTGTCGTCGGTACACCGCATCTGTCATGGGGATGATAGCTGCCGACTCGCGGCGGTCAAGCTGAATCTGCAGTTTGTGCGCCGCACATTTCCCTGATTTCTTTTATGTCGGAAAGCCGGCAGGCTTATAGCTTCAAACCTGAAACACGGACCGGGGCGCGCACGGCTGCGCCGTTCCGATTGAATACCTGCGAAGCCCCATGCTATCGTGAAACGCAAAGCGCCATTCCGACTCAATCCGACTGACTGACTGGAGGGCAAGCATGCTGGGGCTGATGCAGAACCTGCCGCTGCTGATTTCGGGTCTGATCCGCCACGCCGACCGCAACCACGGCGACACGGCGATCGTCTCGCGCGAGACCACCGGCGGCATCCACCGCTACACCTATCGGGATGCGCACCGCCGCGCGCGCCAGTTGGCGCGGGCGCTGCTGGCGCTGGGCGTCGCACCCGCCGACCGGGTGGCGACGCTGGCCTGGAACAACCACCGGCACTTCGAGCTCTACTACGCCGTCTCGGGCATGGGCGCCGTGCTGAATACCGTCAATCCGCGCCTGTTTCCCGAGCAGGTCGCCTACATTCTCAACCACGCGGAAAGCGGCCTCGTTTTCTTCGATCTGAGCTTCCTGCCGCTGGTGCGCGGCGTTGCTCCGCACTGCCCCGGCGTCCGCGCCTGGGTGGCACTGACGGACCGCGCGCACATGCCGGAGGCGGGAGCGGAGAAGCTGCTCTGCTACGAGGAACTGCTCGGCGCCGAATCAGACGATTTCGAATGGCCGGCGTTCGACGAAAACACCGCCTCCTCGCTGTGCTACACCTCGGGCACCACGGGCAACCCGAAGGGGGCGCTCTACTCGCACCGCTCGACCGTGCTGCATGCCTTCGGCTCGGCCCTGCCGGACGCACTCAACCTGTCGGCACGCGACACGGTCCTGCCGGTAGTGCCGCTATTCCATGTCAATGCCTGGGGCCTGCCCTACGCCTGCGCCCTGGCCGGCGCGCGGCTGGTGATGCCGGGTCCGCAGCTCGATGGCGCCAGCCTTTACGAACTGTTCGAGGACGAGCAGGTGACGGTCAGCGCGGGCGTGCCAACGATCTGGCTGGGGCTGCTGCAACACCTGCAGGCGAAGGGACTCAGGCTGTCAAGCGTCAGGCGCCTGGTGATCGGCGGCTCGGCGGCGCCGCCGGCCATGATCCGCGCCTTCGACGAGCGGTTCGGCATCACCGTGCTGCATGCCTGGGGGATGACCGAGATGAGCCCGCTCGGCACGGTGAACACGCCCAAGGCCAAGCATCTCGGCTTCTCTGCGGCCGCACGCGATGCCTTGCGCCTAAATCAGGGAAGGCCGCTCTTCGGCGTGGACATGAAGATCGTCGACGAGGTCGGCAGGGAACTGCCGCGCGACGGAAAGGCCTTCGGCGACCTGCTGGTGCGCGGGCCATGGATCGTCTCCGGCTACTACAAGGGCGAGGGCGGCGATGTCCTGCGCGAAGGCGGCTGGTTCCCCACTGGCGACGTCGCGACGCTGGATGCCGACGGCTACATGCAGATCACCGACCGCTCGAAGGACGTGATCAAGTCAGGCGGCGAGTGGATCAGTTCCATCGACCTGGAAAACCAGGCCATGGCCCATCCCGGCGTGGCGGAGGCGGCGGTGATCGGCGTGGCCCACCCGAAATGGGACGAGCGGCCGCTGCTCGTCGTCGTCACGAAGCCCGGCGAGACGCTGACGCGGGAAGCGCTGCTCGATTTCATGCGTGACAAGGTCGCCAAGTGGTGGCTGCCCGACGATGTCGTCTTCGTCGACTGCCTCCCGCATACGGCCACCGGCAAGCTGCTGAAGACGCGACTGCGCGAGGATTTCCGCGACCACCGCCTGCCGGATTGAAGGACGGGCGCAACGGCGCGATCCGCTCTGCGGAACTTGCGGAATCAATGGTTGGACAACCCAACCACTTCGGGTAGAGTGCGGGCAGGCAACCGATTCGATCCCCGGAGGTAGGCAGTAGATGATTTATGCGCTCCACGAAATGCAGCACGCCGCCGCCGCACCCTTGCGCCTGCTCGCGGAAACTGGCCAGCAGCTCTTCACCAACCCCTTCAGCCCCCTCGCCTATTTTCCGCACAGCAGCCGCGTAGCCGCCGGCTCCGAACTGCTCGCACGCGTCGTCCGGCGCTACGAGAAGCCGGCATTCGGACTCGACCATACCGTGATCGACGGGGAAGCGGTCACCGTGCACGAAGAAGTCGTCGCCGAGCGGCCGTTTTGCCGATTGCTGCGCTTCCGCCGCGACACCGCCTGGTCGCACCCGCGGGTGCTGTTGTTCGCGCCGCTGTCGGGACACTACGCCACGCTGCTGCGGGACACCGTGCGCGCGCTGCTGCCGGATCACGATGTCTACGTCACCGACTGGATCGACGCGCGCCTGGTGCCGCTGGCCGAGGGCTATTTCCATTTCGCGGACTATGTTTCCTACGCGCAGGAATTCATCCGCCTGCTCGGACCCGACGTCCACGTGATCTCGGTATGCCAGCCGACGGTGCCGGTGCTCGCCGCGGCCTCGCTCATGGCGGCACGCGGCGAGGCGGTGCAGGCGCGCAGCCTGACCCTGATGGGTGGACCGATCGACACGCGCCAGGCACCTACGGAAGTCAATCGCTACGCCATGACGCGCAGCCTGCGCTGGTTCGACACCCACGTCATCACCCGCGTCCCGCTCAAGTACCCGGGCTACATGCGGCGGGTGTACCCGGGTTTCCTGCAGCACTCCGGTTTCGTTGCCATGAATCCGGACCGGCACCTGCAGGCGCACCTGGATTTCTACAACCACCTCGTCGAGGGCGACGGCGAATCGGCCGAAACGCACCGCCAGTTCTACGACGAGTACAACGCGGTGATGGACCTGCCCGCCGAGTACTACCTGGAGACGCTGGAAATGGTCTTCATGAAACACCTGCTGCCAAAGGGCGAGATGGCGGTGCGCGGCGAGCGCGTCAAGCCGTGGGCGATCCGTGACACCGCCTTGATGACCGTGGAAGGCGAACTCGACGACATCTCCGGCCCCGGCCAGACCGAGGCAGCGCACGCGCTGTGCCGCAACATCCCGGCGGAACGGAAGGAGCATTTCCTCGTTCCGGGCGTTGGCCACTACGGCATTTTCAGCGGCCGCCGCTGGCGCGAGGCAATCTACCCGCGCGTACGCGACTTCATCCGCCGCAGCGCCTGAGCCGGCGCACTTACTCCGGTGCCGATGGGCGCGCGGCGTGGTGCTTGACGTCGCCGCGCTGGCGCCGGCCGTACTCCTCCACCTGCCGCTTGGCGGCATCGAACGCGTCGCGCAGCGCAACGTAGATGTCCTCGTGCTTGTCGCGGTTCACCACGATCTCGCTTCCCGGCACCCGGATGTCGATGCGCACGTTGTGCAGCTTGCCCTGGTGGTGGTGCTTGTGCGGCAGTTCGACCGTCACGTGGCAGCCGATGATGTTCGGGTAGAACGTCTCCAGCTTGGCCGCCTTTTCGCGGATGTGCTGCTCGACGGCATCGGAGTGCGCGATGTCCTTGAACGTGATCTGGATGGCTTTCTGCATGGTCATGCCCTTCTCGTTGGAATCAATGGAACCGAAATCGCCTGCGCCGCCGCCTTCCCGGCTCCGGCGCGACTGCCGCGACGCCGGCCGGCCCCGGCGAAGGCCTGGCGCAGCGCCGACATTTCTGCCAGCTCGGCGGCGACCAGGTAGTTGAGGGTACCCTCGGGTACCCGCCCCGCTTCGTCCGGCTCCCCGGCCGGGATGCCGGTCAGCAGCTCGATCGCCTGGTCGACGTCCTCGACGGCATGGACGCGGAACCGGCCCGCCGCGCACGCGGCAACGACCTCCTCGCGCAGCATCAGGTGCTTGACGTTGTCGGCGGGGATCAGCACGCCCTGCTCGCCGGTGAGGCCGCGCGCGGCACAGAGGTCGAAGAAGCCCTCGATCTTTTCGCTGACCGCGCCGATCGCCTGGACGCGGCCGTACTGGTTCACCGATCCGGTAAGGGCGAATGACTGTCGGATCGGCGCGCCGGCCAGCGCGGAAAGCAGTGCGCACAACTCCGCCAGCGAGGCGGAATCGCCTTCGACCGGCCCGTAGGACTGCTCGAAAACCAGCGTGGCGTTCAGCGACAGCGGCAGGCTGCGTGCGTAACGCGAAGCGAGGAAGGCCGACAGGATCATGACACCCTTGGAATGGAGGGGGCCGCCCAGCTCCGCCTCGCGCTCGATGTCGATGACCTCGCCGTCGCCAATCCGCGCTGTGGCCGTGATGCGCACCGGGTGGGCGAAGGGGAAATCGCCGAGGTCGACCACGGCGAGGCCATTGGCCTGGCCTACGTGCGAGCCCTCGACGGAAATCAGCTGGTTGCCGCGCAGAATCTGCTCCTGCGCCAGCTCGCGCACCCGTCCGGCACGGTGCCGCCGGGCGCTGAGTGCGGCATCCACGTCGTCGCGGGCGATCGTTGCCCGCCCGGCCGCGGCTGCGCAGTGGTCCGCCTCCTGCAACAGCTCGTCGATCTGCCGCAGGCTGGCGCTCAACCGCTCCGCGTCGCCAGCCAGGCGCGCGGCGTGTTCCACGACGCGCGCCACGGCGCCCGCATCCGGCGCGCGCAGGCCCGCGTCCCGCGCCATCGCGACGATACGCCCTGCGAAGCGGCGCGTGTTGTCCGGCGTGCGCGGCAGTGTGTCTTCGAAGTCGGCCGCGACCTTGAACAGCGCGCCGAATTCCGGATCGAGCTCGCGCAGGAGGTAGTAGTGCATGCGTTCGCCGAACAGCACCACCTTCACGTCCAGGGGCATCGGCTCGGGCTCCAGCGCCAGTGTCGTGCCGAAGCCGGACACCTGGCCGAGCGATTCGATGCGCACCTGGCCGGCGCGCAGCGCACGCTTGAGGCCCTCCCAGGCATAGGGCTGTACCAACAGCTTGGCGGCGTCGAGCATCAGGTAGCCGCCGTTGGCGCGCTGCAGCGCACCGGCCCGGATGAACGTGAAATTGGTCACCAGCATGCCCATGTGCGCAACCTGGTCGACGCGACCGACCAGGTTGGGATAGGTCGGGTTGTCCTCGAACACCACCGGGGCGGTTCGCGTCACCGCGTGGTCGACCACCGGGTTGGCCTGATAGCGCGTCAGCGAAATGCTGGCGCCGAAGACGGTGCCGGCCGACTCGCCTTCCCCTTTCGGCTGTTCGCGCAACTCGTCGCCGACCTCGACGATGTCGCGCATTACCTGGCCGAGATAATCGAGCACGCCGGGCAGGTCGGAAAGGCGCTCCCTGAGGTCATCGATAAGATGGCCGACGGCGAGTTGCAGGGTTTCGCGGTTGGCTTCGCGGATGCGGTCCTGCAGCTCGCGCCGCCAGCGCGGGAACTGGCGCATCGTCTTCTGCAGCCGCTCGCCGAATTCCTCCATCAGCGCAGCGATGCGCGCCCGTTCGGCCTCGGGCAGCTGGGCGAATTCGTCCGGCGGCATCGGCTCCCCGCCCTTCAGGGGCGCGAAGACGAAACCATGCGGGGTGCGCAACAGGGCTACGCCTTTCTCGCCGGATTCGCGGCCCAACTCGCGCAACGCGCCCTCTTCGCGGTCCTTGTAGGACTCCTGCAGCGCCTCGATGCGCGCGCGGTACTCGTCGGCCTCGAAAGCGCTGTTGATCGCCTTCGAGAGATCGACGCCGAACGCCTGCATCTCGTGCTTCAGTCCCGCGGCACGACCCGCGGGCAGCCGCAGCAGGCGCGGCTGGTTCGGTTCGGCGAAATTGTTGACGTAGCACCAGTCGCTCGGCGGCGGCTCGGTTGCCGCGCGGCCTTCGATCAGGCCGCGCACCGCCGCATGGCGGCCGCTGCCGGCGCGGCCGAGCACGAACAGGTTGAAGCCGGGGTGGCGGATGTCGATGCCAAAACGCACAGCCTCCAGGGCACGCGATTGGCCGACGAGGTCGGCCGGCGCCGCGGGCGTCAGGTCGAGGAGTTCCGGATCGCACGGCCGGTGCAGCAGCGATGCGTCGAGCGCGGGGGGTTGCGGCATTCCGCTTCTGTCGTTCTGGCGTTGTTGCACGATGGTTCGAAGGCAACTATAGCGCCCCCGCGGGGGGCGCACAAGGAAACCCGGCGCCGGCGATGATGGTGTCTGCAACGGTTGACGCGGGTCAACGAAACACGCGGCGAAGAGGCCTATTTTTTCCCGCACATGGTTCATAATGCCTTCAGGTTTCGGAAGGGAGGGGTTCACCATGGCCAAGAACATTCCGACGGCGCCGGCAGCCTTCGACAGCACGCGCGTGATCGAACGCCCGGATGGCTTCTATTGGCACGACAAATCCGATGGCCGCGAGTTCGGACCCTTCGCGACGCTGCTGGAAGCGGCGGAAGACATGGAATACAACGACGAATCCGACTTCGAGCCGGGCGAGACGCTGGCCGAGGCCGAGCACGAACTCGGCCTGTCGGACTGGATTGATCCGGACACTGGCCAGCTCGCGGAGGAAGGCGGGCCACACATCGAGGACCACTGAGGCACGAGGCACCGCGCGCACGCGCACGCGCATGAAACACCCTGCAGGAGCGCGCCGCGCCGCCAGGTCGACGAGGGGGAGTGGCCGCAACCGGCACCCCCCTCCGCTGCCCGCTTCACCAAGAACGTTGGACGGTAGCCCCCTCCTTTGAGCCTGATCCTCACTTCACCGGCCTTCGCCGCGGGCGACGCGATGCCGCGTCGATTCACCTGCGAGGGCGACGACTGCTCGCCGCCCCTGCAGTGGCAGGGTGTTCCGCGCGGAACGGTCAGCCTCGCGCTGGTCGTCGATGATCCGGACGCGCCGGATCCGGCCGCGCCGAAGATGACTTGGGTACACTGGGTCCTGTATAACCTGCCGCCGAGCGCAAACGGCCTCCCCGAAGGTGTGGCGCACGCCGCACTGCCGCCGGGTACGCTGGAAGGAACCAACAGCTGGGGGCGCACCGGCTACGGCGGCCCCTGCCCGCCGATCGGGCGCCACCGCTACTTCCACAAACTCTATGCGCTGGATGCGCGGCTGCCCGACCTGCAGCAGCCGCTCGGCCGCGACCTGGAACGGGCAATCCGCGGCCACCTGCTTGCCGCGGCCGAACTGGTCGGCACCTATCGCAAGCAGGGGTGAGCCGCGAACCGATGATGCGCCCGGATTACGACGGTGGCAGCATTGTCAACCTGATGCGCTCGGTCGCCGACGCGTGTGGCGCCGCCGCCCTGCCCTATGCGCCGCTGCGCGGCCCGGCGCTGCCGGCGGCGGCGGGACGCAGCATCGTTCTGCTCGTCCTCGACGGCCTCGGCTTCAACCATCTGCAGCGTGCGGCCGCCGGCGGCGAGTTGCATCGGCGCCTGCGCTCGCCGCTCACCTCGGTCTTTCCGTCGACCACCGCTGCCGCGGTGACCACCTTCCTTACGGGCCTGGCACCGCAGCAGCATGCCCTCACCGGCTGGCACATGTACTTCCGCGAGCTCGATGCCGTCACCGCCGTGCTGCCCCTGCGCCCGCGTGGTGGCGGGCGTTTCGATGCAGCGCCGGGCGAGTTGCCGCAGCGGCTGTTCGGCCATGCACCCCTGGTCAGCCGCCTGGCGCGGAGGTCCGTTTTCGTGGCGCCGCAATCGATCGCCGCATCCGAGTTCAGCCGCTACCATGCCGGCGATGCGCAGGTGCGCTCATATACCGACCTGTCGGACTGCTTCGCGCAGATCGAGGCGGCGCTCGGTGCCGCCGCCGCGCCGCTCTACGTGTATGCCTATTACCCGGAGCTCGACGCGCTCGCCCATGCGCATGGGATTGCCAGCCCAGAGGTGGCGGATCATCTCGCGGCGATCGATGCGGCATTCGGCCGCTTCATGGCGGCGATCCGCGGCACGCGTGCTCTGGTGCTGGCAACGGCGGATCACGGTTTCATCGATTCGCCGCCGGCCCGCACGGTCGACCTGGCGCAGCATCCGCGCCTGGCAGCGCTGCTGGCGCAGCCGCTGTGCGGCGAGCGGCGCGTGGCCTACTGCTACCTGCGTCCGGGGAGGGCGCAGGATTTCGACGCGTATGTGGCGCAGCACCTGGCCGATTGCGCAACAGCGCACGACAGCATCAAGCTGGTCGGCGACGGCTGGTTCGGACCGGGCGCACCCGATCCACGGCTGGCGCAGCGCGTCGGCGACCGGGTTCTGGAGATGCACGACGACTGGACGCTGCTCGACTGGCTGCCGATGGAAAAGCGCTATCCGCAGATCGGCGTGCACGGGGGGACCAGTGCCGACGAGATGCGCGTGCCGCTGGTGGTCGCGGAGGCCGGGTGACGCCCGCCGCGAATCCGCTGCATCCCTGGGACATGGCACCCGCGGAAGCACGGGCGCTACAGGAACGGCTGGCCGCGGCGGTATTGCGCAGCGATGCCCTAGGCCGCGTGCGCCATGTTGCCGGCGTCGACATCGGTTTCGAGGCGGCCGGCTCGCTGACGCGCGCCGCCATCGCCGTGCTCGCCTTCCCGCAACTGGAACTGGTCGAGTGCTCGATCGCCACCCAGCCGACGTGCTTTCCGTATATTCCGGGGTTGCTGTCCTTCCGCGAAGCGCCGGCCGCACTGGCCGCGCTGGGGCAACTCCGCCAGCGGCCCGACCTGCTGATGTGTGACGGCCAGGGCATTGCACATCCGCGCCGCTTCGGCCTCGCCTGCCACCTCGGCCTGCTTTCGGGCATCCCGTCGATCGGCGTCGCCAAGACTCGCCTGGTCGGCGAGCATGGCGCCGCGCCACCGCAGCGCGGTGATTGGGCGCCGCTGCGCGATCGCGGCGAGACAATCGGTGCAGTCCTGCGCAGCCGCGCCGGGGTGAAGCCGCTATATGTCTCGATCGGCCACCGCATCAGCCTGGAGACGGCCTCGCGCATGGTGATGGCCTGCGTGACGCGCTACCGGCTGCCCGAGACCACGCGCTGGGCGCACCGCCTCGCCTCGAGTCCGGCTACAGCGTGCGCACCACGTGCACCGTATCCGCATCCCCAACGTCGCGATGCGAGGTGAAGCCAAGCTGGCGCGCGAATTTCAGCATCTTGTGGTTGCTGGCAAGAACGAAGCCTTCCATGGTCTTCAGGCCGCACTGGCGCGCCGCATCCATCAGCTCCGCCATCAGGATTCCGGCGACGCCGCTGCCCTGCCAGGCGTCGTCGACGACGATTGCGAACTCGCAACTCGACCCGTCCGGCTCGACGACGTAGCGGGCAACGCCAATCTCGACCTCGCGGCCGTCCTGCTGCACCGTCGCCACCAGCGCCATGTGGCGATCGTAGTCGATCGCCGTAAGGTATTGCAGCTTCCGCGGAGGAAGTTCGCGCAACGTCTGCATGAAGCGGTAGTAGCGCGAATCGTCCGAGAGGTGGCGGACGAAATCCTGCTCCATCGCCGCGTCCTCGGACCGGATCGGGCGCACGGTCACCGGGGTGCCGTCGAACAGGTGGCGCGTCTTGGCGAGATGGGCTGGGTAATCGGCCATGGCGGTTGTGTCCGACCGGCGCCGCTGGGGAAAGAAAAGGGGCTGCATCGCTGCAACCCCGCTGAATGAATTGGCGCGCCCGAAGAGATTCGAACTCCTGACCCCCTGGTTCGTAGCCAGGTACTCTATCCAGCTGAGCTACGGGCGCGCGGAAAAAATTTCGCGAATTATATCAAACTGGCGGAGAGAGAGGGATTCGAACCCTCGATACGAGTTTAAGCCCATATACTCCCTTAGCAGGGGAGCGCCTTCGACCACTCGGCCATCTCTCCGGAACCGCGTCCGGCGCGGACCGACCTGCTGCCACTTCCGGGTCCGCCCGAAAAGGCTGGCGATCATACCGGTTTCGCCAATACCGGTCAAACCGCCGGCCGGCTCAAGCACCCACCTGGTCGAGTTCGAAGGCCTTGTGCAGCACGCGCACCGCCAGTTCCAGGTATTTTTCGTCGATCACCACCGAGATCTTGATCTCCGAGGTGGAGATCATCTGGATGTTGATGCCTT
>Ga0138256_10003077_pt1 | contig 17785 bp, 12 predicted proteins | sample KNB2016incub_MG_FD_105486 | JGI IMG/M metagenome (GOLD analysis project Ga0138256, IMG submission 105486) | Active sludge microbial communities from wastewater in Klosterneuburg, Austria - KNB2014incub_MG | ecosystem: Engineered > WWTP > Activated sludge > Unclassified | place: Austria... | reverse complement strand
GCACCTGCCACCGTTGGAGGAAGGCGATATGACCCGCCGCATGCCGGATGTAACGCGAATGCGCGCGTTGCTCGGCCGGGAGGTGCTGCCGTTGGCGGACGGTATCAAGCGGATCTTGGAGGATACGCGGTACATACTCTGATCACCGAGATCCTCAAAAGAGGACAAAGAAGAAGGGGGCCCAAGCCCCCCTCCAATAGATCTCAGTAAGCCCTTCTCCTTGCTTTGGTCGTCGTAGCCTTTGGCGAAGACGATGAGAAGGGTTTGGGATGAGGGCGCTAGAACTTCGCCCGGCTCTTCCGGCCGATGCGCTTCTTGCCGCGGATCCAGCTATACCGTTGTCGGTAGAAGTTGGACTGACCTTTCAGCACATAACTATAGGTCAACGTGACCATGAGGTAGCTGTCGTTGTGCGTGGGATCGCCGCGCTTGTTCAGCTTGCCGTCGCTGTCCTTCGTTTCCCAGCCGTACTGATACTCACTGGGAATGGGGCCATCACCATCTTCCACGAAACTGTGCTGGTCGGCCAGTTGATCCGCAAGTCCTCCGATGCCACCGGGCATCAGGCTGGGATCCTGGTAATCCGTGCTCACGTCATCGATGTAATCAGAGAACGTGGTACGGTACCCGAAGTCGAAGCCGAAACGGTGGCGGCGCTTTTTGGTGATGTGCATACCCACACCGGCGGGGATGGCGAAGCCGAGCGGGGAGTAGTTGTTCAACTCTGTCGTCAGGGGACGCAAGGCATAGAACGCGCCCTCGCGGTTGAGCTGGCCTTTCGGGTTGCTGTAGTAAAGCGCTGCACCCGCGTAAATGAATAGGCGGAAGTCCGTGCGGTAGCGACCCCGGCCACCGATGTCGTTGTCCTGGAAAATGGTGAACTCCGGGCGCAGGTACAACTCGAACATATCGTTGCGGAAGTTCAAGTTCCGGCCAACCCTTTGTGGGTTGGTGCTCAATGCATCGGCGCCTTGAATGCGGAAGTACATCAACCCGGCGTTCAGCGAGAAAGAACGGTTCAGTTTGCGCCGCGCGAAAACGCCGATGGCCCAGCGGGTCTGGCTGAGCTTCATGTCCCAGATGAAATCGCGGCGGGTCTGTTCTTTGCCGCCCATCTCACCCAGGTAGTTGGCACCCCCCAAGTGGACGCCGATGTCCCAGGCGTACTGGGCCTGCGTGTTCGCCCCCAGAGCGGCAAAAGCGACCAGGAGCAAGCTGCGGTTGAAGAGACGTTGGAGCATGGAGAGGTCGGGACCTTTCGGTTCTATCCTGCAAACATAGAAATTTCGTTCGGCCTTTCGTTCCTATGAACCCATTGGATATCAACAAGCTGCCAACTTTTCGACAGGCAGGGCGCGGTTATCTTCGCGCGCCCTGCCCCATGCCTTCCACGCCTGCCTCTATGCCGAGAACCACGAATCGGGTGGCAGCGTTGTTCGGGGTTCGTTATCCCATTGTGCAGGCGGGTATGATCTGGTGCGCGGGTTGGCGGCTGGCCTCGGCCGTGAGCAATGCCGGTGGTTTGGGTGTGATCGGCTCGGGCAGTATGTATCCGGAAGTGTTGCGCGAGCACATCCGGAAGTGCAAGGCCGCTACCGATCGGCCCTTCGCGGTGAACGTCCCCATGCTGTACCCGAATATCGAGGAGCACATGGCCATACTTATCGAAGAGGGCGTACGCATTGTCTTCACCTCGGCCGGGAACCCTGCGACCTGGACCGGCCGCTTGAAGGAACGTGGGATCACCGTGGTACATGTGGTGAGCAGTGTGAAATTCGCCCGCAAAGCGGAAGAGGCGGGTGTGGACGCTGTGGTGGCCGAGGGCTTTGAAGCTGGAGGCCACAACGGGCGTGAGGAGACCACCACCTTGGTATTGATCCCCCTGGTCCGCGACGCGGTCGAACTTCCGCTTATCGCGGCCGGCGGCATCGGCGACGGACGTGCGATCCTGGCCGCCATGGCATTGGGAGCGGAAGGGGTACAGGTGGGCAGCCGTTTCGTGTGTGCGGAGGAATCCAGTGCGCACCCGGCGTTCAAAAAGGCGGTAACAGAAACCACGGAGGGGAGTACTGTCCTCACTCTGAAGGAGTTGGCCCCGGTACGCCTGATCAAGAACGGGTTCTATGCACAGGTCCAGGAAGCGTATCAACGGGGTGCTTCGGTGGATGAATTGAAGTCCGTTCTGGGCAGGGCGCGTGCCAAGCGTGGCATGTTCGAGGGCGACCTGGAGGAAGGCGAATTGGAGATCGGGCAGGTGAGCGCGGGTATCCGCGATATCAAGCCTGCGGCGGCGATCCTGGAACGCTTGTTGAGCGAATATCAGGAGGCGGCCGAACGCGTTCGCGTGGATGGGCGTTACCACATAGGTGACCGTGCGGCAACATCAGGGCTAGGATGAGCGTCTTCTCCATAACAACGATCCCCCAGGTGTTGCGTTCGTTCCCCATGTTCCGTTGGACCCTGCTCGCGCTACTTGGTATGGCGGCTCCTTCGGCGGCTCAGGTGCTGGACCCGCCGGTATTGAGTTGCGCGACGGTGAACGTGGCCGGTGACGTTACCTTGAATTGGGTGGTGCCACCTGACCCCAACAGCATTTTCGACCATTACGAGGTGTACCACAGCAGCGGCCTGGGCGGGCCCTACACGCTGCTGGCCCCTACGGTGAACGTCTATGGCCAGACCACCTATTTGCATCTGGGCGCCGGCGCGGTGGTGGGTCCGCAGTGCTACTACGTGGTCACGGTATCCACGGCCGCCCCACCGAACATCTCGGTACCAAGCGATACGATCTGCACCATCCATCTGGATGTCACCCAGAGCAATCCCCTGGGCAGTGCCGTTTTGGACTGGACCCCCCAGCATACGCCACCACTTCCCGGGGCGGACACGGAGTACGACCTATGGATGGAGTACCCGATCGGTTCCTGGCAGTTGATCGGACAGGTCGGTACCGACACCCTTCACTATGAGCACGCCATCTCCATCTGCGAGGATTCGCTCACCTTCCGCGTGAGCTTGGCGAACGGGGTGTTCTGCAACTCCTTCAGCAGCAGGGATGGCGATGTGTTCCAGGACGCCACCCCGCCGAGCGCTCCGGTGATCACAGCCGTATCTGTGGATACCGCGACAGGGCTGGCCACCATCACCTGGGCCCCCAGCCCCGAGCCGGATACCGATGCGTACATCGTGATCCTGAGCGATGCCTTGGGCAACTTGATCGTGGACACCCTGTACGGCCAGGGAACCACCTTCTATACCTACCCGCTGAGCAACGCAGGCTCCATGGCCGAGTCCTTTACTCTGGCGGCTTTCGATACCTGCTGGACCGGTACCCCGGCAAGTCCGAACACCAGTGCCACCCTTCCGCTGCACACCACCGTTCACACGTCCACAGAGTACAATGAATGCGAAGGTGTGATCACTGTACACTGGACACCGTACGTAGGTTGGGATGTACAGAACTACGAAGTGTACGCGCGACAGACAGGTGGGAGCGTTTTCCTCTTGGGCACCTTCAATGCCAACGTCACCAGCGCCCAACACGCGGCCGTGCTCCCTTTCACCGAATACTGCTACGTGGTAAAGGCGATCAAGTCCGGGGGAGGGGTCACTTCCCTGAGCAACCAGGCGTGCCGTACCACGGACTACCCACCCGTGCCACTGTTCAACTACATCCAAGTGGCTACGGTAGAGAACGCGGACCACGTGCGCATCCTGGATGAAGTGGATCCCTCCGCCGTGGCGAGCCGTTATCGTTTGGAACGATCGGCCAATGGGGAGCCTTTCGAAGAGATCGCCGAAATGAGCGGCTTCGGCGCTGGTCCCTTGCTCGAGTTCAACGATCTGGATGTGGAAGCCGATCAGCGGAGCTACAGCTATCGGTTGATCGTGGATGACAGTTGTGGCACCCAAGCGGTGGTGTCCAACGTGGCCTCGACAATGCACTTGCGTGCGTTACCGCGCCTGGAGGGCTACAACGACCTGAGCTGGAACGGCTATGGCATTTGGGGCGGCGCAGTGGGTGTTCAGGCGCTATACCGCAACATTGCCGACGGCCCCTACCAGCAGATCGCGCTGCTGCCTGCTGACCAATGGAGCTATGTGGATCCGGTAGAGGACCAGACCTCGACCAATGGTAAGTTCTGCTATTACGTGGAGGCGACCGAGGTGGGCAACCCCTCCGGCAACAATGCGGTGGCGCGGAGCAACGTGGCTTGCGCGGTACAGCAGGAGCTCTTCTGGTTGCCCAATGCGTTCATCGCGGGAAGTGCCATAGCGGAGAACACGGAGTTCAAGCCGGTCACCGCCTATGCCGGCTTCAAGAACTACCAACTGGTGATCTATAACCGGTGGGGGCAGAACATCTGGAGCTCCACCGATCCGGCCATCGGGTGGAACGGACAGGCGCTCGGAGCTTATGTGGAACAGGGGGTTTACGGCTACTTCTGCACCTACGACAATGGGGAGGGCCGGCGCTTGGAGAAACGCGGCACCGTCACTTTCCTCTGGGGTCGGGAGTAGGTGGGCGATCCCGGATCGGATCCGCAGCCTACCTTTGTGCATGGAACGATCAGCTACCGGTACGTTGGAGCGAACGGCTCCGATCGGCCATTCCAGCACCCTCGCTTCGCAAGAGAAATTCGTGGGTGAGGGGCTCACCTACGATGACGTCCTCCTGGTACCTGCCTACAGCGAGGTACTTCCACGAGAGGTCGACATCCGCTCGCATTTTTCCCGGAACATTCGATTGAACGTTCCCATCGTAAGTGCCGCCATGGATACGGTGACCGGTGCCGACCTGGCCATCGCCATCGCGCAGCAGGGTGGTATCGGGGTCATCCACAAGAACCAGCCGACCGCCGAACAAGCCGCCGAGGTGCGCCGCGTGAAACGCAGTGAGAGCGGCATGATCCTCGATCCCGTGAAGCTGGAAAAGGAAGCCACGGTGGGCGATGCGTTACGCCTGATGGCCGAGAACAAGATCGGCGGCATCCCGGTGATCGATGCGCAGGGCAGGCTGGTCGGCATCGTCACCAACCGCGATCTGCGTTTCGAGAAGACCATGGCGCGGCCGGTCACAGAGGTGATGACGAGCAAGCACATCATCACCGCCAAGCCTGATACCACGATGGCCCAGGCCGAAGGGATCCTACAGGAGCACAAGATCGAGAAACTCCCCGTGGTCAATGAGGCCGGGCTGCTTGTAGGTCTCATCACTTATAAGGACATCATCAAGCTGAAGCAACGCCCCAATGCTTGCAAGGACAAGTTGGGACGCTTGCGCGTGGCCGCGGCCATTGGTATTGCAGGGGATACTCTTGAGCGTGCGAAGGCGCTCGTGGATGCCGGTGTGGACGCGCTGGTAGTGGACACCGCGCATGGTCACACCAAGGGGGTCATCGAGATGGTGAAGCAGGTGAAAAAGGCCTTTCCGCAAGTGGATGTGGTGGCGGGCAACATCGCCACGGCCGAAGCCGCACAAGCGCTCGTGGAGGCTGGCGCCGACGGGGTGAAAGTGGGTATCGGACCGGGCAGTATCTGCACCACGCGTGTCATTGCAGGCGTTGGCGTGCCGCAACTCACCGCCGTGCTCGAGTGTGCAAGGGCCATCGAAGGTTACGGGGTTCCCGTGATCGCGGATGGCGGTATCCGCTACACGGGCGACATCGTCAAAGCGCTCGCAGCAGGCGCTGGCACGGTGATGATCGGGAGCATGTTCGCGGGTGTGGAGGAAAGCCCCGGTGAAACGATCATTTACGAAGGGCGCCGCTTCAAGACCTACCGCGGCATGGGCAGTATCGAGGCCATGCAGCAGGGCAGCAAGGACCGCTATTTCCAGGATATGGAGGACGACATCAAGAAGCTCGTCCCCGAAGGCATCAGCGGCCGTGTACCCTACAAAGGCAAGCTCGCCGAGGTCGTGCATCAACTCGTGGGTGGCTTGCGCGCGGGCATGGGCTATTGCGGCGCGCCGGATATGGGTGTGTTGAAGCGGGCCCGATTCATTCGCATCACCACCGCCGGTATGAAGGAGAGCCATCCGCACGACGTCTACATCACCCGCGAAGCGCCGAACTATAGCCACCTCTAGACGGCTTCCGCCTCCCTCGCAGGTCCAATAGAATCACCACATGTGGGGATTGCGCCCTCTGTCCGGTTCACGAAACTTTGGGGCAGGCTCTTGTTTAAGAACGTTCGGACGAAGAGAGGAGAACATGGAAGCTGCGAGCGGGTCATCCCCATCGATCGGTTCCACGGGAACGCCAGGACCGGATCAAGCAACGTTGTGATGGAGCTGCGGATCGTTGTCGCTGATGCGCAGGAACTGCTGGCCGACGGGTTGCGCATGCGCTTAGCCGATCACCCGGACCTGCGCATCGTGGACCATGTGACAACGGGGTTGGGCCTTTTGGAATGGTTGGAGCAAGACACCGCCGATGTGGTATTGATGGATGTTTCCCTGCCATTGATGGACGGTATCGATACCACCCGTGCGATACGAACGCGGTTCCCTCAAGTGAAGGTGCTCGCTCACTCCGCGCTTACGGAGATCGAGTACGTCAACAGTATGCTCATCGAAGGGGCCGCTGGTTACTTGTTGAAGGGAGCGAGCAAGGAGGAACTGGTGCTCGCCATCCGGACGGTGATGGGTGGCGGTCGTTACCTCAGTGAGGAAGCACAGCGCAGTGTGGAGCGAGGCTACACTCATACCGACAAGCGCATGGACGGGCAGTACGTCGGGCTCACGGAGCGGGAGCGTGAAGTGATCCGCTTCATAGCGCAGGAGAAGACCAACGCGGAGATCGCTGCTGCCCTCCATGTCAGCGAAGAGACCGTTAAGTCCCACCGCAAGCATCTAATGACCAAGCTCAACGTGCGAAGCACCGCTGGGCTGGTGAAGTACGCCGTGGACCGCTGCTGGGTCTGAGCGCTCCTCCTCCTTCGGTATCGTCTTTGGGGCCTATGCGCTCACCTCCCCGGCAGAGTGAATTCCCCATTAGTGGGTATTGTACATGCTTCGGCGGCCGTGCAGCTTTGACCCGTCATCGGACCCAATGCCGAAAGCCATGGAAAAGCGGAACCTCCTCAACATCAGCCAAGCACTGTTCGCGTTAGTGATCTGCCTCGCTATCGTAGCGCCGCGAATGGTCCGGGCCGAAGAAACGGTGACCATCAAAGGTTGGCTGCGTGCGGATGACGCGCCGCTCACCGATGCGGTCATGGTGGTCGAACTGGAAGGTGAGATCTGCCTCTACTCACTGCTCTTGGACAACGGCCGCTTCGAGTTCGAATTGCCGATCGGTGCCAAAGCCCGCCTGCATTTCCTCAAGCCGGGCTATCTCGCCAAGGAAGTAGTGGTGGATACCCACAATGCCATGAACACCGATCGGGCGGAACGCATCAACAAAGCCGTGCGTTTCGAAGTGGAACTGGAGAGCGAGGAAGCCCGCAAGGACAAAGTATACATGGGTCCCGTCGGGAACATCGATTTCCTCAATGGCACCGGGCTTATGAAGGTGCGCTATGACCGGCGTCTCGTCGCGGTCATGGCAGGGGGGAAGTGAACCGCCGGGCGCCTTCTTTCCGGAGCCTGAACCAGGACCTGACCTAAGTGTCCAGCGGCCAGCCGTCGGATCCCACCCGAGCACCGGCTGTTCCGATTTGGCGCTGCACAACATCTCGTTCGATCATCTTAACGCGACAAGGCCTTCGGACCGATTGTCCGATCGGTTACATTTGCGCCCCTTCAATACACATGCGTACTGCTATGGAAATGAGGAAGTTCGTGATGGTGGCCGGTCTGCTGGCCGGTTCACTGGTGATCGCCCAGAACGGGGAGACCGATCCCATGTTGATGTCCGTGGACGGCAAACCCGTGACACGGAGCGAGTTCGAAGCCATCTACAAGAAGAACAACAAGGATGCGGCGGTGACGCAACAGGCCTTGGATGAGTACCTCGATCTCTTCATCAACTACAAACTGAAGGTGCGGGAGGCGGAGGTGCTGGGAATGGACACAGTAGGGAAGTTCAAGACCGAACTGGACGGTTACCGCAAGCAGTTGGCCCGACCCTACCTCATTGACCGGGAGTTGAACGATAACCTCATCAAGGAAGCCTACGATCGTTCACAGCAAGAGATCCGGGCCAGCCACATTTTGGTACAGGTGGCCGAGGACGCTTCAGCGGAGGATACCCTGGCCGCCTGGAAGCGGATCACGACCCTGCGCGAGCGGATCGTAAAGGGTGAGGATTTCGACAAAGTGGCACGCGGCCCAGGTGGCAGCGATGATCCGAGCGCACAGAAGAACGGAGGCGATCTGGGTTGGTTCAGTGCGCTACAGATGGTGTATCCGTTCGAATCGGCCGCCTACACCACCCCCGCAGGACAGCTCAGCCAGCCCGTGCGCACCCGTTTTGGGTACCACATCATCAAGGCGGTCGACAAACGACCGGCGCGGGGTCAGGTGCGCGTGGCCCATATCATGCTGCGCGCTTCGGACAAGGACAGTCCGGAGAAGGCCGCAGAGGTGGAGAAGCGTATCCGTGAGATCCATGTACAGATCACCGGCGGTAAGGTCACCTTCCCGGATGCGGCCCTTAAATTCAGTGAGGACGAAAGTTCAAGCAGCAAGGGAGGCGAGCTTCCGCAGTTCGGCACGGGCAAAATGATCGAAGAGTTCGAAGATGTGGCGTTCGGACTGACCGAAGAAAAGGCCTTGAGCGAGCCGTTCAAGACCCGCTACGGCTGGCATATCGTAAACCTGCTCGAGTACATGCCGCCTCCGGCCTTCGATGTCGCCAAGGCGGACCTGAAGAACAAGATCGGCAAGGACAGTCGCGCGGATGTCACCAAGCGCGCCTTCCTGGACAAGTTGCGCGCGGAGTACCACTACAAGAGCGACCCCAAGGCTGTGAAAGCGGTGCTGGCCCTGTTGGACAGCAGCATCTATAAGAAAGGTACCCAGAAACTGGATACCATGTTGCGCAAGGAGGCGGTGGAAGGACCGATCACTGGAAAGGATGGTCTGTACAAACGCGAGATCAATGGGACCATCAAGGATGGTAAGCTCGTGAACATCCGGAGCCGGAAGCACGAGGACATCACTGTCTCGCCCGAAGACACGGTGGTTGTGCGCGATCTCCACGAAGGTTGGTCCTACGACAAGGCGAAGGCCGCGAAACTCACCAAACCGGTTTTTACCATTGATGCGAAAAGCTTCTCACAGACGGAGTTCCTGGAGTACCTGGTCACCAAGCAACGCCGGGAACCGGGGCGTCCGTTCGCAGGCTACGTGGACCAGCGTTTTCAGGAGTTCGTCGACGACCAATTGATGGCGTTCGAGGATTCGAACCTGGATACCAAGCATCCGGAGTTCCGCATGCTCATGAAGGAGTACCGGGATGGGATCCTGCTCTTCGAACTGACCGACCAGAAAGTGTGGAGCAAGGCCGTGAAGGACACCCTGGGCCTAATGGCCTACCAGCAGGCGAATGAGAAGAACTTCATGTGGGATACCCGGTACAATGCCGACATCTATACTTGCGCGAACGCGGAGGTGGCCAAGAAGACGCGCGCTTTGTACAAGAAGGGGAAGCGGGGCAACGATCTGCTCACCGCGGTGAATATCGGATCCGCACTGGACCTGAGCCTGGACCAAGGTACCTGGACCGCGGAGGAGAAGCCCTTTCTGAAGGGTATCAGCAAGCCTGGACTCACGGACAATTTCGAACTGGACGGTGGCGTGGTGATGGTCGACCTGAAGGAAGTGGTACCCCCGGTGCCGAAGACCCTGGACGAAGCACGCGGCTTGGTCACAGCGGCCTATCAAGACCAGTTGGAGAAGGACTGGATAAACGAACTGCGAGGTGAATATGAAGTGCGCGTGAACAAAGACGTGCTCTATTCCATCCGCTGAAGCACCCGTGATCCGGCGATCGGCTCTGGTGGGCATTGCGCTGGGAGGGCTGGCTTGGGCAGGTTGCGGCGCGGATCATGACCCTTCGGACCCACCCGTCGCACGGGCCTATGGGAACATCTTGTACTGGAGCGACCTACGCCAGGTGGTGCCGATGGATGCGAGCGCTTCTGACAGCGCCGCACTTGCCGCTGGCTATGTCGAGAACTGGATGCGTGAGCAGGTGCTTTTGGCGAACGCGGAGAAGAACCTGCCCACATCAGGCATGGATCTGGAGGCGCGCATGCGGGACTATCGGAATTCGCTCGTGATCTTCACCTATGAGCAAGCACTGGTGGACGAGAAGCTGGACACCGTGATCACGCAGCAGCAGATCGCCGAGCACTTCGGCCAGCATGCCAAGGACTTCGCCTTGAAGGACAATATCGTCCGTGTGCGTTGGTTCAAAGTGGACGATCATGACCCGCGCCTCGTGAAACGCCTCCGGGAACAGTTCGAGAGCGGCAAGGACGAGGACATGCATGAACTGGAGGTATGGGCGGCGAGCAACGGCGTGGTCATCAACGACACGCAAGAGGATTGGGTGGCGTTCCAGACCCTGTGCCGTTCGGTGCCTATTCGCGCCGAGAACGCCACCGATTGGCTCGAAAGGAACGACAAGGTGGTGCTGGAGGACAGCGCAGGTACTTACTTCGTGGACCTGTTGGAGCATCGGGCGGTGGACAGCGAACCACCGATCGAAATGGTGGCCCAGGACATCCGGTCCATCCTGCTGAACCAACGAAAGGTGAAGTTGATCGAACGGATGAGGGAAGACCTCTACAGGCAAGCCTTGGAACACGATGAGATCGGTGTCTACTGAACGGTTCCTGCTGGCGCTCGCCACGGTGCTGCTTGCACCCGTCGCATCGGCGCAACCGGCCGCCGAACTTGTCGACGGCATTGTAAGCGTGGTAGGCAAGGAGGTGGTCCTGCTGAGCGATCTGCGTTCACGAGAACAACAGATCCGGCAACAGGGCGCACCGGTCACCATGGATGCCACCTGCGAAGAGCTCGAGTCCCTGCTGTTCGAAAAACTCCTGATCGACCAGGCCAGATTGGACAGTGTGGAGGTGGATGATGGCCAGGTGCAGGCTGAGCTGGATCGGCGGATCCGCTACTTCATGATGCAACTGGGTTCACAGGAGAAACTGGAGGAATTCTATGGAAAATCGATCGAGGAGATCAAAGCCGATTTTCATGACCAGGTGAAGGAGCAGCTGTTGGTGCAACAAATGCAACAACAAGTGGTCGGAGGGGTGCGGGCCACCCCACGGCAGGTGGAAGGTTTCTACAAGGACATCCCTGCGGATAGTCTGCCTTTCATCAATGCCCAGGTGGAGATCGCCCAGATCGTGCGCACACCCCGGGTGGACCCAGCAGAGGACCGGCGCGTGCGGCAGCGCATCGAAGAGTTCCGCACCAGTGTCGTGAACGGGGATAAGGACTTTTGCACACTGGCGATCCTTTACAGCGAGGACCCCGGTTCCGCGAAGGATTGCGGCGAACTCGGCCTCGTACCACTGGGTGCCATGGTCTCCGAGTTCGATGCCGTGGCCATGAGCCTCAAGGAAGGGGAGACCTCCCAGGTCTTCAAGACCACCTACGGCTACCACTTCATGCAACTCGTTGAGCGAAGGGGGGAGCAATACAACGCCCGTCATATCCTGCTAAAACCCCAAGTGGGTTCCGAGGACCTGGCCAAAGCCCGGCGTTATGTGGACAGCTTGGCAACCCTGATCCGCGCGGGTACTTTGGAGTTCAGCAGTGCCGCTAACGAATACAGCGATGATGAGGAGAGCCGCTCCAATGGCGGCGTATTGATCGAACCCAACAGCAACAGCCCGCTCTGGGCGATCGGTGAATTGGATCAACAGACCTTCCTCGTTGTTGACAAACTGGCCGTTCAGCAGGTCAGCGAGCCGGTAGTGCTCACCGCCGAGGACGGTACCAAGAGTTTCCGGATCCTCCGCGTGCTCCAACGCACCGAACCGCACAAGGCCAACTTGAAGGACGACTATCAACTCCTACTTGAAGCGGCGGAGAACAAGCTGAAAAGCGATGCCATGGACGGATGGGTGAAGGAAAAACTCATCACCACGTACATCAAGGTGGACCCGGCCTACACGGGCTGCCCCTTCCTCAGCGACTGGTCCGTGAGCGTGGACCGATAGCCCTTCACCGATCCTGTAATTTCAGCCCCCTTTTCGATCCTATGAACATACCCGCAAGTGATGTAGAGGCCGTGGAGCGTTTCGGACAGCGCTATCGGGACCTCAAGACCGAGGTAAGCAAAGTGATCATCGGGCAGGACAAGGTGGTCGAGGACGTGCTCATCGCCATATTCAGCCGGGGCCATTGCTTGCTGGTGGGCGTACCGGGCCTGGCCAAAACGCTGCTCGTGAACACCGTTTCGAAGGCGCTCGGGATCAGTTTCAACCGGATCCAGTTCACCCCCGACCTGATGCCGAGCGACATCATCGGAAGCGAGATCCTGGACCAAGACCGTCGTTTTCGGTTCGTCAAGGGTCCTCTATTCGCCCACATCATTCTGGCTGACGAGATCAATCGGACCCCCCCAAAGACGCAGGCGGCTTTGCTGGAGGCCATGCAGGAACGTTCGGTCACAGCCGCAGGGAACAACTACCCACTGCCCGAGCCTTTCTTCGTGTTGGCCACGCAGAACCCCATCGAGCAGGAAGGCACCTATCCCTTGCCCGAAGCGCAGTTGGACCGTTTCATGTTCAATATCTGGGTGGACTATCCCACCTATGTGGACGAACTCGCCGTGGTGAAGGCCACCACGAGCGATGCGCAGCCCGAGGTTCGGAGCGTGCTCACCTCAGAAGAGATCCAATACTACCAAGGCCTCGTGCGCCGCATCCCGGTGCCTGAGAACGTGCTGGAGTACGCCGTGAAACTGGCCACACGCACGCGCCCCGGACTGCCGAGCGCACCTGCCATCATCAACGACCATATTAGCTGGGGGGCTGGTCCCCGGGCCTCGCAGTTCTTAGTGATCGGTGCCAAGTGCCATGCGCTCGTGCGCGGACGGTTCTCCCCTGACATCGAGGACGTGAAAGCCGTCGCGACCCAGGTTCTGCGCCACCGTCTGGTACGCAATTACAAGGCCGAGGCGGAAGGGGTGACGGTGGATAAGATCGTCGAGGCGATCCTCTGATCCGTCTAAGCGGCATCCGAACAAGGGGATCAGCGTCTACCTTTGGATGACCGGTCCTATTTTCAACAGACCCCGCAAGATGATCTCGTCCCGCACCTTATCCCTCGCCTTCGGGCTTTCCTCCGTACTTGCCACGTTCGGCCAATTGCCCGTCGTGGACATCGGTCTGTTCGATAATGGCCTCGGTCAGTTGGAGGTGCGCCTCCGCCCGGACGGTAGCTTCAATGAGTTCTTTTCCAGCGTCGTTTTCACAGTACGCTGGGACGCCGCTTCCGGTGCGAACCTCGATGCGGTGGTGCAAGTGGCCCCCCAGTCGAACTACATGCCGGTGCTCAAGTCCGGTGGCGAGATTGATGACCAGGGTTATCGCTACCAGGTCTTTGCCGGGTTCGGTACCGCACCGCTCAGCAATTTCAGTGTGACGTGGGCTCCAGCGGCGGAGATCGGTTTGATGACCATCAACGTGCTGAACGGAACTGGTGTCTTCGAGATCGTGAACGATGCCTGGACGGCCGATCCCAACAACAACGGGGATTTCTATGTATCCCTGAACGGCGAGGATAAGACCGGATCGATCTACCAGATCAGCACGGGTGTGGTGGAACCGGTCGCGTCGGACGATTGGTCGATGGATGTGTTGCCGAACCCGACGGATGGACCCTCGACGATCACCATCGCGGCTCCGGAGGGCAGTGGGCAAGGTGAACTTGAACTCATCAATGCGGCAGGCCAGCTTGTATGGTCGCGCTCTTTCAGCTCCCTGCGCGGCACCGTGCGTGCATCCATGGACCTTACTCCTTTCCTGGCCGGGGTTTACACGGTGCGCTTGCGCTCCGACGAACAGGTGCTGACCCAGCGTCTGGTCCGGCGCTGATCCTTCAGCTTTTTGTCATGGCTTCGGGTGCGGACATGAGAACGGGAGTATTTCTGCTTTTCTCCTGCGCCGCTCTCATGGATGCGGAAGCACAGTCACCTTGTGTGAACGGCATGGCCGGTCCCTATCCATGCCAGAACGTGGACCTTCTGGCGCGCCTCAATCTGGCCCAGCTCGGTGCCACCGGCGGAGCGCCCAATGCGGCCGATCTTTGGGGTTGGACCGATCCGCTCACGCAACGGGAGTATGCTATTGTCGGCCTGAACAACGGCACCGCCTTCATCGATGTAACGGTGCCCACAGCCCCGGTGAGGGTGGGCAATTTGCCGAGCCACCTGCCCACCAGCAACCTCTGGCGCGATGTGGACGTGCATGGCACCTGGTGTTTTGTGGGCAGTGAACTCGCCGGCCACGGCCTACAGGTCTTCGACCTCACCCGCTTGCGCAATGTGCCGAACCCGCCCGTGAACTTCACCGAAGACGCGCACTACCCGGGCTTCGGTAACAGTCACACCATCTGCGCGGACAAGGTGGAGCCGTACGTCTATGTGGTCGGCACGGGGATCAATAACGGGGGCATCACCGCCCTCGATGTCACCAACCCATTGGCGCCTGCACTTGTGGGGACCTTCTCACAGGAGGGTTACATCCATGAGAACGTGGTTTACGCATACACCGGCCCGGATCCAGATCACCAGGGCCAGCAGGTCAGTTTCAACTTCCACAGTGGAAGTCCGGATAAGATCACCATAGTCGACGTGACGGACAAGACGGATATGGAGCTGATCGCATCGTTCACCTATACCGGTGCGCGTATCACGCATCAAGGCTGGCTTACCGAGGACCAGAGGTACTTGCTGATGGATGATGAAGGTGACGAGGGTTTCTACGGCCATGGCACCCGGACGCGCATTTTCGATGTAAGGGATCTTGACGCTCCGATCTATGTGGGGGCCTATACCTCGCCCCTGGCAAGCACCGATCACAATTTGTACACGCATCGCGGTCTAGTCTTCCAGAGCAACTACACGAGCGGCTTGAGGATCTTGGACACCACCGGAGTTAGCGCGGGTTCGCTATCGCCGGTCGCGCATTTCGACACCTATACGGCCAATGATGGTGCCGCACAGACCGGCGCTTGGGGCAACTACCCCTACTTCCCCAGCGGCACGGTGATCGTAAGCGACATGGTCAGCGGCCTCTTCATTCTGAAGCCGCGCCTCAGTTTGCGCCTGCGGGTATTTCTTGAAGGCCCGTTCGATGCGGTGGGTGGAATGATGAAGGACGACCTACGGCAATTATCACTACTGCCGATTTCCGAGCCGTACAGCGGGCTAGGCTACGTCTATACCGGCCCTGGAGCAGGGGCGATGGTCACCAACACGGCCTTTCTTACCGCCGGAGCGGACGCCATTGTGGATTGGGTGGTGGTCGAATTGCGTGACGCCACTAACGTGCTCACGGTGCTTTCCAGTCGCCCGGCACTGGTGCAGCGTGATGGCGATGTGGTCGGCTTGGACGGCATCTCCCCCGTTCAGTTCGATATCGCTCCGGGCAACTACCGTATCGTTCTGCGACAGCGCAACCATTTGGGGGTGATGACGGGCCAGGCCGTTCAGGTGAGCGTGGCCGAGCGCACGTACGACCTGAGTGATGGTAGCGTGCCGCTCCATGGCGTGCAGCCCACCAAAGTGTTTGGGTCCGTGAACGCGCTCTGGGCGGGCAATGCCAACCGCGACGACGTCCTGAAATATGCCGGTGTCAACAATGACAGGGACCTGATCCTCACGACGATCGGAGGGTCGACCCCGACGAACACCGTTGTCGGTTACCTCTCCACGGATGTCAACATGGACGGTGTGACGAAGTACGCTGGCAGTGCCAATGACCGCGATCCGATCCTGGTGAACATCGGCGGGTTCCTGCCGACCGCGACCCGTTTTCAGCAGATCCCGTGAACCAGCACAGGCGGTCTTCCTTGGCCTGATCTATTTTAGGGCCCTGCTCCGTGCCACCGTTCCGATCCCCAAGCCGCTGATGCGTCTCCTAGCTCTCGTAACTCTTACTTCTCTGTTCGTGGGCCCGGTCCGCGCCCAGTGCGTCACCACCTTCCCTTCCAATGAGGCGTTCACCGACTTCGGCGTCGGTACGCCCGGGACCTTGATCAACAACTGGACGAACCTCACCACCGACGACCTCCAGTGGAACGTGGATGAGAACGGCACACCGACCGCAGCGACGGGTCCGATCGGCGACCACACCTCCAACAATACCAGTGGCAACTACATGTACGTGGAGACCACCGGCTCCACGGCGACCCCGAACAAAAGCGCAATTCTGCAGTCGCCTTGTTACGACCTGTCACAGCTGACCGCGCCCTACCTCACGTTCTGGTACCATTTGCAGGGCGCACAGCTGGGCTCGCTGTTCGTGGACATGAACATCAATGGTACGGTGACCACAGGGCTTTGGTCCGTCGCTGGCGCACAGGGGGCCTATTGGAAGCAAGGTTGGTTGAACCTTGCGCCATGGGTCGGACAAACGAACGTCCGTGTACGTTTTCGTGCGGTTACCGGGGCAGGTGAACTCAGCGACATCGCCATCGACGATGTGTTCGTGGGCAACCTCACGCCCACGTTCGGTTGCACTGAGACCACAGCAGCCAATTATAGCAGCGCAGCGAACATCAACAACGGCACATGCAGCTACGCCTGCCCGGGTGGCCAGCAGCGCGTGCGCATCGATCTGGTCGCGGACAACTATCCCGGCGAGATCTCCTGGACGCTGAAGAACGGTGCGACGAACACCACGCTCGCCAGTGGCGGATCGACCGGGACCACGCTGTGCGTGCCGACGAACACCTGCCTGGTGTTCCGGATCAATGATAGTTATGGCGATGGCATCTGTTGTGGTTATGGCAACGGAGCTTACGCGGTCTATGTGGACGGCGCTCTGGTTGTGGAGGGTGGCAGCTACACCTCGTTCCAGGAGACCTCTTTCAATTGCCCTCCCGGGTACAGTTGCTCGAACGCTGTTCCCGTCGGGTTGGGAACGCACACCGCACCCGGCCTGGAGTACTGGTACGATTTCACTCCCGCACAGACCGGGTCGTACACCATCACCACCTGTGGATTGAACACCTGTGATACGAAGCTCTGGCTCTATGACATGGCCTGTGGTCTGGTCAATCCGCAGCCCGGCATCGAAGGTGCCACCTTCGGGGATGACAATGATGGCAACTGCGGGTTGCAGGCTGTGGTGAACGCGAACATGCCGGCCGGTGTCACCCACCACCTCCGTTTGGGCACCAACAACAGCAGCTGCTCCGCGATCACCTTCCAGATCGTCTACAACGGGCCGGTCATCGGGTGCATGGATCCGGGGTCGTGCTCATACGAACCCCTGGCCACGGTGCCCTGCACTGGTTGCTGTCTCGTGCCCGGCGATCCGAACTGCCCGGACGGTCCGGACCTGACCATGAACCAAGCCGCATTGCAAAGCAGCTTGAACTTGTACTCGGCCAACATCACGGACGCCTGTGCACCTGTGGAAGGTTGCACGAAGGGGCTCGGTCAGCGCTACGTGCTGCGCTTCACCACACGCATCGACAACATAGGTACCACGGACTACTACATCGGAAGCCCGAGCACCCAGCCGCAGATGTTCAGCACCAGCAACTGCCATGGCCATGCGCACTATGAGGGCTATGCGGACTATGTCCTCTTCGATCAGAACGGGACCAAGATCCCGGTCGGCTTCAAGAACGGCTTCT
>Ga0138256_10003076_pt1 | contig 17785 bp, 12 predicted proteins | sample KNB2016incub_MG_FD_105486 | JGI IMG/M metagenome (GOLD analysis project Ga0138256, IMG submission 105486) | Active sludge microbial communities from wastewater in Klosterneuburg, Austria - KNB2014incub_MG | ecosystem: Engineered > WWTP > Activated sludge > Unclassified | place: Austria... | reverse complement strand
CTTCTTCCAGTATCAACTGAAGTATAAAGTAAACCAGGTTCTGCAAAAAAAGCATTACCAGCGGTACCAGTATATAATTTACCACTAGCAGTTTTAATAATATTTAATGGATTAGAAAAACCATAAATTGGATTCACTGGAGGTATTGAAGGTTGACCTAAAGGTGGATTTGTAAAGTTTAGTAACTCATACTTACCTTTTTCGTAAACACCAGGAGCATTAATATTTAATGTACTATCATTTTTACCTGTATTTACCTTTACTACAACATTATTGTTAAATGATATAAGCACAACTGTAGTATCATTAATAATATTCATTGCCTTATAAGTCTGTACTTGTGGTGTTATTGTAGCATAACGGGTGTTACAAAGAACATTAGCAGTAGTAACACCATCATACCCCAGTCTTTCTTTAGTGAGGGAATAATCAGTCATAACTCCATTCTCAAATTTCCAGAGCATGGGTGCTGCGTTTGCATTTGTAGTAGTAGTACTTCCTGTAAGTGCACAGGCTGAGTTAACAGCATTGTGACGAACATTTACATTCGTTGCAGATCCACATATATATGCCAGATTATTATTCAAAAACTGAATCGTCATTATTTCTTTTATTTTAGACTCGACAGGTACTAAAAAAGAAGGTGCATTGACATTATTGATATAACCGACTCTTGTAACTCCATTAGAAGGAGGAGGGGCAATAGAATCCCAAGTAGATCCTCCGTTTAACGTAACATAAATTTTAGGCAATGAATCTGTAGAGTTATTCCATTGTCCGCCTATATATCCTTTGTTGGCATCTAAAAACCAAACGGTATTAATATTCTTATTATTTGGAAAGAGAGGATTAGCAACAAAGCTCCAAGTAGCACCGCCATCAGTAGTTTTGGCCATTAAGCCACCATTACCTACTGCATAAGCGGTAGTTGCTGTAATATAATGCACATCATTAAAAGTGTTCTTTACCTGAAACCCAGTTTGATTGATGTACGTAAAAGGACCATAAGTCCAGTTGGTACCACCATCCGTAGATTTGGCAATACCACCATCCGAACCTACCGCAATAACATTGTTATTATCAAAATAATCAACATCAAAAATTGAAAATCCAAATTGTTTGGGGTTACTGAATTTCCAGTTGGTAGTATTGTAGCCTTGGGCTTGTACAATTACAACAGAAAAGGAAAGCACTATCAATAGAAAAGAATAGCGAAGTTTCCCTAAGCAGCTTTTATTCATTTTTAAAAATTTTTACGTTTGGTTGATAAAGGGAAGGCAAGGTTAGACCAACATTTCATTTTCATTTGTAGAATTTATTCTACTACTTGTTGTTTATAATCTGAGGAATATTGACCTTTATAAGAACAATGCGGTTACGGATTTCTATATTATTAATTATTAACACTTTCTGCAGTCTCACTTCTTTTTCTCAGGATAAATCCAACAGGGGGAAAGAGTTCTGGCTTGCCTATGGCTTTGACTATAGCTTTTTTAATGAATCACCTGTAAATGAACAAGAGCTTGCCATTTACATAAGTACGGAAGCAGCCGCAACCGTAACAGTGACAATCACTAACACAGGTTATACTCAAACTTTAAATATTCCTGCCAACACTGTTGATGCTACGATCATTATTCCAAAATCAGGACCAAATGATGCGAGGACACTTACTGATGGTTTACAAAATAGAGGCATTCATATTCTAAGCGATACAGCGATTGCTGCTTATGCACATGTTTATGCTACCATGGTTTCCGGCGCCACTATGTTAATGCCTGTTGAAACCTATGGATATAACTATTTTTCTATTAATTATACACAGACTACATCGGGATCACAACTGCCCGCAATAAATCCAAATACACAAAACGGTCCCGACTGGTACTCTTGGTTTTACGTAATCGCTTCAGAAGATAACACAAGACTTGATATAACTCCTTCGGATACGACAAAAAACGGATGGCTTCCAAACAACACTTATACTATTAATCTTAATAAGGGAGAATCTTATCATGTATTTGGCAAACTAATAGGTAGTAGCAGTCAAGCTTGGGCAGCTAGTAAGGATATGACAGGTAGTAAAGTTCTTTCTATCCCTGGTGCCGATGGCAACTGTCATCCTGTTGCCGTTTTTTCTGGCTCAGGTGGCATTCGTATTTGTCGTGGCGATGGCGGTGAGTTTGTTCATCAGCAAGTATTTCCATCGCAAGCATGGGGAACCCGTTACCTTACCTATCATACTATTAATAATACAAACACCGATATTCTTGAAACAAACAGAAATTATTACAGAATTTGTGTACAAGATCCTGCAACAGTTGTGAGAAAAAATGGAATAGTGATGACAGGGCTGGTCAATAATTTCTATTACGAGTATCAGGATTCAACCGGTGGAGATTATATTGAATCAAACAACCCAATATTGGTTGCTCAATATATGGTGAATGAAAACCAGTGTTGGAATTTTCCCGTTACTTTTCCCGGCCCTCCTTCCTACGGCGATCCGGAAATGTTTTATATAAGTCCGATTGAACAAGGGCAAAAAGCAGTAAGGTTTTATACTCCCAGAAAATCGGGTATCGATTACGTTTATGCAAATATTCATGTACCAACGGCTGCAGTAAGTTCATTAAGAGTTGATGGTGCTGTAGTGCCTGCTTCACAAATAATTCCGCATCCAAACTTACCGTCCTATTCAGTTGCATTAAGACGATTTACAGGACCTGCGGCACAACACACTATTACCTGCGATTCTGCTTTTACTTCAACCGTTTATGGCCTGGGTAATTATGAAAGCTATGGTTATAATGTTGGTACACTAATCAACAACCTGAATAATTATACAGGTATACAAAATACATTAAACACTAACGGACTAGTGGACACCTTTACCTGTCCAAAAACTCCATTCCGGTTAATTGCTAAACTAGCTTATCCCGCCACGCAGATTCATTGGAAGCTAAGCCAGGTCGCTGGTATTTCTCCTAATACAGATTCAATTATCATCAGTCCTGTAAGTATCGGTACCGAAATTATAAATGGCAGAACCTATTATCTCTATACACTTCAACAGGATTTTACATTTGCTAACAGCGGAACTTTTTATATTCCAATCTCCTATAGTGCAACGGTTATTGAAAACTGTAACCAAACAGAATTTGCAACATTGAAGGTTATTGTAAAGCCCGGGCCAGTTGCTGATTTTTCTTTTAACTCGCCTGCCTGTCTTAGCGATACTGTTCATTTTACAGGCACTTCTATTCCGGGCATTTTTAATTTGGTGAATTATAACTGGCTCTTTGCTGATAATAGTACAGCTAGCGGTGTTGATACAGTAAAATTATTTACTACTGCGGGTAGTCAGAATGTGAAGTATACCATCATTGCAGACAATGGATGTCTTCATGATACAACAAAAGTTATTACAGTTTTTGAAAGACCAACTGCTGCTTTTAGTATCAACGGAAATGTTTGTACAAAAGATTCTGTTCTTATAACCGACAACAGTTCTATTGCAGCTGGAACAATAACAAACTGGCAATGGGATTTTGGTGATGGAACCAATGCTACTTTCACCAACAACAATCCTTTTCATCACATCTATACTACTCCGGGAAATTATATTATTTCGTTAATAACGAACTCTAATAATAATTGTAAAAGTGATACCAGTTTTGTTCCTGTTACGGTAAATGCAAGACCAACAGCCACATTTGCCTATTCAGGAAATATTTGTCTTGGAGATTCTGTTTTATTTTCTGATAATTCTATTCCAAATATTGGAAACATTACCGCTTGGCAGTGGAATTTTGGCGATGGAAACTCTGCCATCAAAGCAAATAACAATCCGTTTTATTATACCTATGGATCTTCGGGTAATTTTCCTGTTACATTAGTTGTTACAGGTAGTAATACCTGTGTAAGCGATACCTTCCGATTGACTGTTAATGTAAGCAGTCAGCCATCGGCAACATTTATTATTTCTGGAAAACCATGTATAGATAGTGTTCAAAGTTTTACGTCCTCTTTATCATCCGGCGGCAGTAATCCGCCAACATTTAACTGGAATTTTGGTGATGGGCAATCGTTTTCTTCTGCAACCAGCAACAGCACCACTCATGCTTATTCAGCCTTACAATCCAATGTGATTGTAAGGCACTGGATCAGCTATAGCGGTGGTTGCAGCAGTGATACCACATTTAATAACATTCCGGTTATTAATGCTAATCCAGTTGCAAATTTTACATTGGATCAAACTATCCTTTGTGAAAAAAAATCAATCGAGTTTACATCCACCAGTACAGGAGTAAGTACCTGGAACTGGAATTTCGGAAACGGAACAGGCAGCAACGTTCCTCCTTTTGGCAAAAGCTATAATGTCCCCGGCAGTTATACAATTTCATTAAATGTAAAAACTGCTGACGGTTGTGGTTCATTAACTTTTACTCAACCGGTAGTAATAAATTCTACTCCTGTTGTGGATGCAGGTCCCGATAAATTAATAAGATTCGGCACATCAACCACATTGGATGCGACAATAAGCAACCCTGCTAATTATAATTTTTTATGGACTCCTTCATTATTTTTAAATAATGCTGCGATTCTAAACCCTGTATCCACACCTGATGTTCCGGTAACATATATCATTCAGGCTATTGACAAAATAACAGGATGTATTAGTACAGACGGAGTGCTAATTACGCCAGTGTCTGATATTTTTATTCCTACAGGCTTTACACCTAACAACGATGGTAGAAATGACAAGTGGGTAATTCCAGGATTAGCATTATATCCTGAAGCACAAGTAACTGTATTTAATCGCTGGGGCCAAAAAATATATGAAACAAAAGGCTATTACAGTAACCCGTGGAATGGATATTATAAAGGTGTAGCTCAACCTAGCGATGTGTACATTTATATGATTCAATTGAACGACGAAAAGAAACAGTTCTTTAAAGGAACATTTACACTAATAAGATAATTTATAGAATTAACTCTACAAATATTCGTTTTAGCAATATGGAACTTGTAGACCTTAAATCAACTCAGTCTGAAACTCAAAAAAGAATGCAACCTCAAATCCTTATAGCAGACGACCACAGTATGATCCGAAAAGGGCTGAAACTTAATATTCAACTTAACCTTGGTTATACGGATATCAGCGAAGCATCAAGTTGTACAAGCCTGATGCAGGAGCTTGTAAAAAAAAGGTATACACACCTTATTCTTGATATCATTTTATCCGATGGCAGTACATTAGAAGTGATTCCAAATATCAGAAGAGTTTATCCCGATCTGAAGATTCTTGTTTTCTCTATGCAGCCGGCTGAAATTTATGGCGAAGCATTAAAGCAATATGGTATCAATTATTATTTATCCAAGTCCACAGGTGAAGACGAAATTGGAAAGATGTTGAATCAATTTATTAATAACGAAGGAACCACAATTCAAAAAACAGCACATCGCCAGGCAGGCAACCCCTTCGCCTCTTTAGCTCCTCGGGAATTAGAGGTTTTGCATTATGTATTAAGAGGTACTGGTACAAAAGAAATTGCTGATACGCTGAACCTGAAAATGAACACCGTTTCTACCATGAAGACCCGTATTTATGAAAAAACAAATGCCACCAACATCAAAGAGCTATTGGAACTTGCTTCACTTTACAATGTGAATTTTTAACAGGGATTCTGTACCTTGTCCCTATAGTCACAAATGAAGTCGTTTTTATTCTTGCTGTTCTCACTTATTTATTTCTATACGCCGGTTATTTCTCAACCGGCCTCTCATTTTACTGTTCGCTATTATACTACTGAGAACGGCTTACCATCTAATGGCGTTAAGGGTTTGCAATGGGAAGAAAAAACGGGGTTTTTATGGATTGCGACCGAAGCAGGTATTGTCAGGTTTAACGGTATAGACTTTAAATCCTATACCAAAGAAAATACCAATTATGTACAATCTGAAAGGATACAATATCTGACCCGAAATTATAAAAATGAAATTTATGCTGCTGACCAGGTAGGAACGGTTCTCGGCATTCGGCAAAACAAAGTATTTTACATTAAAACATTATTACCTGATAAAGAAACAGATGGCTTTAATTCCTCGGGCATTGTAGTATCAGAACAGTTTCTGGATACAAAACAAAAAGATAAGGATATAAGATCTTATGCCATCGGATTTCATAAATTCTTACCCCTTACAGACACTTCCCTGCTTATCATTAAAAACAATACTCTTTATCTTAATACTATTTCTGTCAACGGGTCCCGGTCATTGGACTTTGCGGGAATAAAAATAAAAACAGGCTTCATTCTTAATAATAAATATTTCCTGGTAACAGATAAAAATGAGTTATATAATTTCGAAACTGTTTCCAAAACAATACATCCGGTTCCATTTTCAGGACCAGCATTCATTACCAGCTTATTGAAAGATGGAAAAGCAACATTGCTATGGGAAATCGGACAGGAGAACCCTATAATTCTATATGAAAATTTTGCATGGCAATTAGTATTTGATGGAGAAAAAATCATTTCCGAAGATATCTGCAATGCTGTTCCCACTGGTATTTTGTTCCAGCATGTACTGTACAGCAAAGAAAAAAAATTATTATTCCTTGGCACCAACTCAAAGGGATTGATTGTAATCAGTTCGAATAAAGTACAGCCTGCTAAAAACAAGCATATCGAAGGCGATGAAAGAAATGCCTATTATTCACAGATCGAACTAAGCAATGGAAATATACTTACTAATGAAGGGCATATCATCGGAACAAAACCAGTTTCCTCCGAACCGCTTCCGATCGAAGGAAAGTTTGGATTTAATATTTCAAAAACTGGCGACAGTCTGCTTTGGTATTCGCAGTATGAAACAGATATTAAGTTCAACACCCTACACAGTTATAATTTTCGAACTGCTATTACCAAAAATTATTCAAAAATAAAGTCCGCCGTTCATTTTGTAATTACACTAAAGAACAACAAAACAATTGTGCTGAATGAAACAGGTCTTGGTGAACTTCAGGATGATTCTTTGCATTATCTGTTTTTGTTTGGCGAAAAGAAATTAAAAAACATACCCAGCGATCTGGTAGAAACGGAACCCGACAAAGTAGCATTTGCTGTCCGTGATGTTATTTTAAGTTTTAATACTTCTTCTTTAAAACTGGATACGCTGTTACAGGAAGAAAATCTTTATCCTCGAACCCTTTTCTGGTATAAAGATTATTTATTTGTCGGCACTTATGGTAAAGGATTTTATATAATAAAAGGCAACAAGGCAAAAGCAATGCCGTTGGATAAAAATAAGTTTCTGCTGTATACACATTGCTTTATGCCTGATAAATTGGGTTATTGCTGGATGAGTACTAACCGTGGCTTGTTCAAAGTAAAACTAGATGAACTTCTCAATGCGTTTGATAAAAATATCAATACTGTCTATTACCATTACCTAGGGAAAAACGATGGCATGGATATGACAGAAATGAATGGAGGCTGTACTCCCTGTGCTATTGCATTAAAAAAAGGGACATTATCTTTTCCTACTATGGACGGACTTTTATGGGTAAGTCCAGAGCAGGCAAATATTTTATTACCAGAAGGAGAATTGTACATAGATGAAGTGCTAGCAGATAACAAGAAAGTAAATATAGACTCACTCTCACTTAAAAATCTTGGTTTTAACACCAGAGAAATAAAATTCTATCTTGGTTTTTCTGCCTGGTGTAATAAGGAAAATATTTACATCGATTATAAATTAAATAACGATGCCGAATGGACTCCGCTAAATACAACTAATGGAGCTGTAATCCAATTCAACAATCTGCCGCAGGGAAAATATGTACTACAAATACGAAAGTTAAATGGTTTTGGTATTAATAATTATTCCTACAGAAAAATAGAGTTTACTATAAATACACCATGGCATAAAACATGGTGGTTCTACACTGTATGTATGCTGCTCTTGCTCGCCTTGATTTCTCTTTACTTTAGGTTACGAACAAAACAGTTTAAACAACGGCAGAAGAAACTTGAAAAACAAGTAACAGAAAAAACAAAAGAGCTACTTCAAAAAAATGAAGTACTCGAAAAAAGTAATTCAATTAACACCAGGCTGATTTCGATTATCAGCCACGACATCATCACACCATTGAAGTTTCTAACTGTAGCAGGAAAGAGCCTGCAAGAAAAAAGAAGCCAAATGCCCGAAGAGTTACAGCAGGAAACCATTTCAGAAATGGCAAATACTTCGCAGGAATTGCAGCTACTCTCTACAAATATTCTTAACTGGATTAAATACCAAAATGAAAATAGGCGACTGCTAAAAGAAACTTTTAATCTCCATGAACTGGTGCAGCAGGTGCTGGGCATATTACAATCGCTGGCTAAACAAAAAAAATTAATGATTGAAAACCTTGTTGATGAAAAAGTAGAGGTTAATCAATTCTATGAACCACTAAAGATTCTTATTTACAATCTATTGACGAATGCTATTCATTTTACTGAGAAAGGAGCTATTTTGGTTGATGCTGTAGTAGGTGATGGATATATTACTGTTTCAGTAAAAGACGAAGGAATTGGCATGACGCCGGAAAAAATTAAAAGCCTGATGGCTGATCAGGTAGTTATTAGTTCTGCAAATGTCGATAACAAAAAAGGGCATGGGCTAGGCTATCTTATTATAAAGGACCTGTTGAAAACAATGGGAGCAACTTTACATATTGAAAGTAAAAAGGGTGAAGGAAGTAAAGTATCTATCCGTTTTGACTTGCAAAAAACAAATAGTTTTACTGCTTAAGGCGTTAAGGCACTAAGCTGAATCCTCCAACTTCCATTTATTAATTCACACTATTGGGTGAAATGCTATTTCTCTTAACTAATTAGTTTTGTTTATACAATAACTAATACACCTTTTCAAAACAATTAAGTATGAAGTTTAACAGTGCCCTCTTTTTATTTTTCGTTTTAATTTCTGGTTTTGCTTTTGCCCAGCCGTCGGTAACACAAATAAAAGCAGATGTAAAAAAACAGTTTCCTAAAGCTACCTTGATTGATGTAAGTGCAGCTGGTAAAACTACCAAAGAGCTTGAAAGCAGTGTATGGCAAACCATACACCGGCAAAATGTAAATGTAACTGTGCCTGCTAATAATGCTAAATTCCCAAATGCTAAATGGATTTTTAGAGGTGCAGTAAAATATCAAAAAGCTGGTAGTGGTTTCTCTTTTGTAAAATTCAATCCCGGCGATGAACTATTAGAAGGAATGCCAGCACCTAACAAAGAAGAAATTCTTACTTTCCTAAATGCTAATAAAAGCGAAATCTTCACAAATAAATATTCCTACTTATCCGAGCCACAAGGTTTTGAATTAGTACCAACTGGAAAACTTGTTTGGTTAGACTTTGACAGAATACAATTGGAAGTAACTACAACGTATGAGAAAATAACAAGCACAATCTCTACTGAAAAAATAAAAGCAAAACTAAAAATAATTGTTTACGGTAAAGATGGCGGCAGTTGGACAAAAGCACAAACCACGGGAGGCAAAGAATTAGATTCTGAAGTTCTGCTTGAAAAGAAAAAATATTCTGTGGAAGAATTAGAAAAAATAAATACCTGGGGCGATCAAGTAGATTTAAAAGAAGCAATGGTCGCCTGGGCAAGAATAAAACCACTTACTGTTCCTGCCTTCAAAACAGTATTTGAAGCCGCCTCTTTTGTAAATGATATATTGATAGAAGGTGATGATATGAAAGTAAGATCATTGATGTATTATATGTCGCCTTCTGATGCGTTTAAAGCACCAGAACGAAAAGTGTTTACCAGATATGGTAAAGAACGGTATGAAAAAATAATGAATGCGGCTGTAAATGGCGATTATTTATACAAAGAACAATATTGCTCATTAATCGATGTAAAAGAATCTACCCAAAGCAGTGTGGATGTGTACAACAAAGACCGCAGCAGCTATTGCCGTTTTGAATTTGGATTAGAAAATAATGCGTGGAAACTAACAGGCGCAACCATGTATGTATTGCAAGGTGAAGCTGGAACAAAATTAAAATCGTTACCCTGCACAAAAACTTCGTTAGGCACAGTAGAAAGAGGAACACAGCAAGAACTTAGCAAGCTAAAAGTAAAAGATCATGTATTAGCTTATTACGAAAGCGACAAGCTTTGGTATCCTGCCTTTTATCTTGGTTATGAAAACTACTATTACAACATTCAATACTTCATGGATAATTCAAAAGGCAAGGTTAGAAAAATTGTACCTATGGAAATTCTTGCAGGAGATAAGGCTTTTGTAAAACTACAAGATGGTAGTTTAAAAGAAGTAACCATAAAATCGGTAAATGGTACAGATGTGGTAATTGATTTTAATGGTCAGAATACCAATTATAAAATGTCAGGCTTGTTTTTTAAATAAATACGTAGGTTTCCATTATCAACCTAAAAATCAAAAAACTTAAAAATGAAAAAGAGCAAAATACTACTAGCTATATGTGTCATGTTTTCAATTTCTTTTGTTGCCTGCAAGAATGAAAAGAAAAAGCCTGATGTGGTGGATGAAATGGTAGCCAAGTCAAAAGCCAAAACTTCAACCAATGCAGAGCAGGAAGCACCAACATCTAAAGAACTTAAATTAGGTGATAACAAACTTATCTATCTCTCCAATTATGCATTCGTTAAAAATGTAATAATGACTGAAAAAATAAATACCCCTGATAACAAAACAGTTGAAGCTGCATACTATGATCTTACCATTCCGAAAAGCATTGGTAAGATTGGTGTAAATTATAGCAAGCAAAAAGTAAAGCCATCCTTAGATGGAGCTATAAATGGATTGTTACAAGGTTATAAAAAATTGGATTACGTTGCCATATCAGATGAAAAACTAGAAGACATTTCAGATAAATTAGGACATCATGCGAAAATGGGTTCTGGAAAAATGTCAATCAATACAACTGAAGATGGCTTATCAAATGGCGAGTTCATTTATATGGTATTGCAAAAGGGAAATGAGTTGCTTTTATTTCAAGGAATTTTTAAAAATGCAGGAACTGAACATGCAAAAAACTTTCAAGAGATGTTGGAAAATATAAAGCTCACTTCATCAAACTAACTAACATTAAATTATGCAATTTAAAATTATGGTAAACTATAAATCACTTTATCTTCTACTAATTGCTGTAAGTAGTTTGCTTATGTTTCCGTTAAAGGCTTCATCGCAATTTAAATGTCATAATCAATTTAGGATTACAAACCCAAAACTCAAAAACATACTTATAAACTCAAACGGTATTGAAAGAAGTTTTTTAGTTTATATTCCCGCAGGTTACAAGGCAGGCCGACAAGGCAAAGTAGTTTTTATGTTTCATGGCGCAAGCCAGGATGGCATGAAGATGTTTAACAAAACCGAATGGAGTCAGAAAGCAGATACAGAAAAATTTCTTGTTATTTTTCCTAATTCGCTGTGCTATTTTTCATTGGACGACCAGGCGGTAAAAAGCCGATGGAATGATGGCAACTTAAAATTAAAAAAACATGTAACAGCAGCCGATGATGTACTTTTTTTTAATGACATGGTTCAATGGGTAAATAGGTATCGGGACTCTTTAGCCAAGTTTGAAACTACTCCTAACCCCACAAAAATTTTCATCAGTGGATTTTCTAACGGCGCCTTTTTTTGCAGTAAACTAATGATGGAAGCTGCTGATAAAATAACTGCCGCAGGTGTAGTTTCTACTTTTATGCCTGCAACAACAATAACGCAGCCTGCACAACCAGTTCCCAGTATTATCATTTATGGTACCAATGACCAACATCTTTTAGATACATTGCATATCAACGCTCCACAGTTTCCTTCAACACCAAATAGTTTTGTCGCAACGCCACTTTTCAATCAACTTATTACCTGGCATTTGCAACGCAATCAATTAAACTCTACATTTACACAACAAGCAACAAACAGTAAATACAAGCTAATTTATAATCAGCCGAATAACGGGCAAGCCAATAATAGAAAATATTTTGAGATACAGGTGTATAGAGGGCTTACCCATATTTACCCAGTGAATAACACAGTAAATGCAACAGATATCTTCAATCAATTTTTCAATAGCTATTAAAGTGTTTTTATGCGTCAATTAATTATTCTTCTTATACTTTGTAGTAGCTTAATTATGCCTTGTGTTGCACAATCAAACAACAGTGCAAAAGCTTCGTCATTAAACAATATATATCAAGTATTTGATTTTGTACACAATGCTATGTACCTCGGAAGTGCTGAACCCAAGCAATCGCTGTCTAAAATTAAAGCAACACTCAGCAACAATTATTTTACCCAAAAAGATAGAAAGACATTAACTGTAGAAGGAGAAACGTTGATGACTAAACTGCAAAAGGCCTGGAGTATAGACAAAGAAACCTACGACTTTCAATATTGCGGCTTCCCATCTGAACAAGCACAAACAGATAGCACCTATTGCTGGTATAATAAAATACAAAAGGATAGCAGTTTTTTAGAAATAAAAAAGGAGAACGGCCTATTTCGCATTGTAAAACTTGAAATAGGAATGACTGCTGTACCATCTGAAACGAAGTTGCTGCGAAGCTATGCTTGCGACAACAGTTTAAAAAATGCTGTGATCAGAGGTAAGAGAGCAGGCATTATGCAACTAAAACCCAATACTCCTGTATTAGCTTATAATGAAGAAAATGGGTTTTGGCAAGAAGCAACATTTTTAGAAAAATCTGATAGTTCATTCATTGTAGAATTCGCAGATGCTGTAAAAAAAGAAGTTGCCCAAATTGCACCTGCACTACTTCAAAAATATGACTGGGCTTTTGTTTTGGAAAACAATAAGCTGGTAAGAAAAATGATTTACTCAATCAGCGAAGAAACAGTTACTCTTTCGTCAGGAACCAATGCTATGCCTGTAAACAGAAAAGATTTATATTTTAAAATAAACAACTATCTGAAGGCAGATACAGATGCGTTACTATTTGTTCACTAGTAAATTGCACTTTACAAAACTTTTGTAATCGCAAACATTAAAAATTATTATTTTCATCCGCTAATGATAAAACACATCCACTACTACTGCATTCTCTTTTTACTTCTTTATTTTATACCGGCTGCCAATGCACAGGATAAGAAAAAGATTGATAGCTTATTGCAGGTATTGGAAAATCCCAAGTTAGACACCGCAACAGTTTATGCATATTGCTCTCTTTCTTCAGAATTAGTAGGAGTAGATAATCAAAAAGCCAATGACTATGCAAAAAAAGGACTAGATGTTTCCAATAGCATCAACAACAAAAGTATGCAGGCCTGGGCAACACATGTACTAGGTGAGAGCTATGATTTTTTGGGCAAAGCGGATAGTGCACTTATCTATTTCGAAAAATCAATAGAAATTAAAAGAACATTAAACGATGTAGATGGAGAAGCTTCTTCCAACATCGGTATTGGGATGCTGTATTTTTATCAAAAAGATTTAAGCAAAGCTGAAAGCTATTTCAATAATGCACTAACACTTTATACCAAGGTAAATAATGAAAAGCGAATGGGTGCAGCACTCAATAATCTTGGTGCGGTGTACAGAAATCAACATCAATACGACAAAGCCATTCAAACCTATAATCAGGCATACGATTTAAAAGTAAAAACAAACGACTCAGTTGGTATGTTTAATGCACTGGCCAATCTGGGTACTGCTTATCAATATTTAAAACAATATGATAAGGCAGAAAAATATTTATTGCAAAGCCAGGAATTACAACAAAAAATAAAATCCAAAAACAACCAGATTACAAACTTTGCTGCACTTGCCCAACTAAAAATGGAACAAGGAAAATATGCAGAAAGTAAAAAATATCTGGATCAGGGAGTTGAAGTAGGAAAAACTTTAGATCAGCCACATGAAATGATGGAAATCTATCAGGTTTATGCGGCATTAGATACGTTGACCAACGATTATAAATCAGCCTATCAACACTTACGTCTGCAAAATGATTTTCAGAAAAAAATTACGCAGGCAGATCGACAAAAAGAGATGGATAAGCTGGAAGTGATTTATCAAACCAAAGAAAAGGAAAAAGAAATTCAACTTAGCAAAACAACCATTCAAAATAGAAATAAAACCCTTTGGATTGTAAGTGGTATCTCTGCGCTGCTATTATTATTGGCATTCTGGTTGTTTTGGTTAAGAAGCAAGTTGCATAAATCCAATAATCGATTAAATAGTCTTGTAAAAGAAAAAGAAGATCTGGTAAAAGAAATTCATCACCGTGTTAAAAACAATTTACAAGTTATTAGCAGTTTGTTGAATATGCATGTTCGCAAAGTACAGGACCCACAATCTAAAAAGATTTTTGATGATGGTATTTCCCGTATTCAGGCCATGTCGCTTATTCATCAAAACATTTACAGTCATTCCAGTCTGCAAGAATTACAACCTAAGGAATACGTTGAAAAACTAATACAACAACTCTTTATTACTTATCAAATTCCTGACAAGTCGGTACAAATTAATACCAGCATTGCAGAAATGAATATGGATATCGAGAAGTTAATGAGCCTCGGTCTGATACTAAATGAAATTCTTTCTAATGCATTTAAATATGCTTTCAACGGCAGTAAAACCGGCACCATAGATATATTAATGCATCCAATAAAAGATGATCAGGTAGAACTTATAGTAAAAGATAGTGGCAGCGGTATCAGTATACAAATGATAGATGCACCAGGCGATTCGTTGGGAATGCGGCTCATACAAGCATTTAGCGATAAGCTAAACGCCACACTAAGCATTGGTAACGTAAGCGGAACAGTTTATAAACTTACTTTCGATCCAACAAGATGATGGATGCACTCAATATATTAATTCTGGAAGATGAGCCCATTATTGCAATGGACTTAAAAGATTTTTGTATTGAGTTAGGGCATAATGTGGTAGCTGTTTGTTACAACTATACACAAGCTCTTCAGCAAGCCGAACTTCGCAATCCTAATTTTGCTTTGGTAGATATTCGTATTGGTGACAAGGACGATGGCATCACATTTGGGAAAAAACTAACGGAGGAATTTGGTATTCCTTTTATTTACATTACTTCTTTTTTCGATGATAATACATTGAGCCAGGCGAAAAGCACTTTCCCTTCTGGCTATCTGGTAAAACCAATTAGCCGTGGCGGACTTACGGCAGCCATACAAGTAGGTGCTTCTAATTTTAGTAAATGGCAACCTAATACGCAAAGCCTTACTGAAAAAATGAAAAAGATAAGTAACGCTACGCTTACCAATAGAGAAGTAGAAACCATTCAACATCTGATGCAAGGGAAAACTAACCATGAAATTGCCGAGTCGCAATTTGTAACCATCAACACGGTGAAAACGCATCTTAAAAACATTTACCTCAAGTTTGATGTAGAAAGCCGAGGCCAATTAATTGTACTGCTGAATAAATAATTAAGCTTTATCCGCAGCCATATTTTTTAAAAGGATAGTTTCAAAACTTTTGAACTCTTGCTCCGATGAAAAACCAGTTCCCTGAATATAAAAAGATTTAAAGCTTTTGTACTTCGCTTTTACTTCTAGTATTTCTCCATTCATTTTATTACCGATATTTTTTGCAGATGCAATATCAGTATACTTTGCCTGTACTAAAGCATCCTTGCCTATTGGAAATTGCAAATACTCATCCGTTAACTCTAATTGATGAGGATTATTCTTAGAAGCATTTGATTTCAGTTTCAATATTAGTGCGGCTACCAGAAAGAGAGCCGTTATTACAAGTCCGCCAACTAGTAAAGTGCCGTTGGATATGGTGTACCTTCTTGCATGTAATTCAAAAGGAGGAATAATAGCACCAGCAAGTGCAACCAAAGCAAAGAAGCCTGTTACTCCCCAAAGGTTTTTATTAAAAGGAAGATGATAATGATAAGTACTTGTCATAAAATTACTTTGTGGCTAAATTAATGCAGAGGCTCCATATCAATGTCACCCTTATGAGTGATTTTGTAAATAGTTGATAATTATAATGCAGGGCTTATTTGCGTAAATTCTTGTTAGCACTCAAAAGAAAACTGTACAAAGAGTTGCGTATATTTATGTGTTGTGCACAAGTATAACAAAGAATAAAAATTCAAACCGAGAGATATGTATAAAACATTTTTAACAATACTAACTTCACTTTTACTATTCTGTAGTTGCCAATCAACAGATAAGAATTCAGTTTTAGAGAAAAACAAAGAAGTTGTTTTAGAGTATCACAAAGTCTGGAATGAAGGCAAATTTGAAAATTTAAATGATATACTAACTTCAGACTTTGTTTGTCATTATTTAACAAGTGAAGAATGGACAGGTATTGAAGATGCTAAAAAAGCAATTTCGGACTGGAGAACACTTTTTCCAGATTGGAACGAAGAAATAGTTGATATCATTCAAGAAAAAGATAAAGTCGTAACTCGTTATAAAGCGACAGCAACTCATACAAGAACTTACGAAGGAATTGATTCGACAGGAGCTAAAATTGAAATATACGAGGTTTCTATTTATCGGATAAGTAATGGTAAAATAGCTGAACAATGGTGCTTTCCTGATGATCCAAGTATAAAAACACAAATTCTCAATTTTAAGGAATAATAGAAACCTGTGCACAACAATGTATTGCCCATAGTTGGCCGGCAAATTGACGCAATCAGACTTTGTTCCAGCGAAAGAATATCTATTAGGCTTTTGAATATTTTTTCAAACATTAGTAATTACATTGTACTTCGGTTGCTGGGCTGGAAGTTCAATGAATGCTCAACCATCGGTAATACGTAACGTTGTTAAATTTTTCCCCTTCAGTTCTCTTCTCCACCCTAAAGCTTTATTTTCATTCCTCATTTTTAATCAGGTAAGACAAATGAAACCCTTTCGTTATATAATTATTCCTTTTTTATTATTATTCTTGTTTCAACAAACTCATGCACAGGCAGAACTGAAAACAGATTTTGAACAAGCTGTTAAACTACTGCAAGCCAAAGATTATTTGCAGGCAGAAAAGGCATTTACTGATTTGCTCACAAAAGCTACAGACGATGGCTTAAAAAAATATTGCTATATCTATCGTTCAATGGCTTACAACGGTCTTGCCAATTATAAAAACTCCGTTGCAGATATGAACAAAGCCATTGCATTGGATCCCGCAGACCTTGCTTCTTATACCGATCGGGGAAAAGCAAAAGCATTTGCCAAAGATTTTAATAGCGCAAGACAGGATTTTCTTTTCATTCTTACAAAAGATACTACCGGCAAACAGGCCCAGGCTGCTTTTTATTTTTTGGGTAAGATTGCTTATCAGCAAAATTATTTTCAGCAATCTGTTCTTTACTACGATAAGTATGTTGCCCTCGATTCTACTGATGCTGAAGTGTACTTCAACCGTGGTGCAGCAAAAGATATGTTGATGGATGCAGCAGGTTCCATCAGCGATTATACAAGAGCTATTCACTACAAACCCAATTATATGGAAGCCTATGCCAATAGGGGTGTGGCAAAAATTAATTTGCTTTCGAAAAAGGGAAATGTGATTCCTGTAAAAAATCAAACAATAGATGCCTGTGCAGATTTAAAAAGAGCAAAACAATTGGGTGATGATACCGTTGATGATATGATTTTTATTCATTGCACTAGCAAATAAAAAATCTCTGCCGTATTTCGTTTCCCGACAAACCATAAAAAATAAAAGAGGCAGCTCAATATGAGCCGCCTCTTACTTTATAAATTTATTT
>Ga0138256_10003075_pt1 | contig 17788 bp, 13 predicted proteins | sample KNB2016incub_MG_FD_105486 | JGI IMG/M metagenome (GOLD analysis project Ga0138256, IMG submission 105486) | Active sludge microbial communities from wastewater in Klosterneuburg, Austria - KNB2014incub_MG | ecosystem: Engineered > WWTP > Activated sludge > Unclassified | place: Austria... | reverse complement strand
GGCTGGGATCAAAAGACACCCAACGGTAGAAGATAATGTGATTATTTATTCCGGCGCAACCATATTGGGTGGTGAAACTATTGTGGGACAGGGAAGTATTATTGGTGGTAATGTTTGGCTTACTAGATCTGTTCCACCGGGAACCAAGGTGTATCACAATGCGGATAATAAAGTAATTGAAAATCTGATTCAGAATTAAATACCTACGACTATGAGCAGAATAAATGATTTAGTGGGTAATACACCATTGGTACAACTCGTTAATCTTCACAAAAACCCCAACATAAAAGTGTATGCAAAAATGGAAGGGCATAATCCCGGAGGAAGTGTAAAAGACAGGGCAGCGCTAAATATGATAAAATCAGCGATCGAACGTGGCAACATTACTTCCGAAACGACTCTCATAGAGGCTACCAGCGGAAATACTGGTATAGCGCTTGCAATGATGGCCGGCATCTATGGTATACCCATTGAACTGGTGATGCCATCTAATAGTACCAGAGAAAGAACTCAAACCATGGAAGCTTTCGGAGCAAAAGTGATCTTATTGGATAATATAGAGATTTGCAGAGATTATGCTGAGGAAAAATCAAAACAACCGGGATATTTTATGCTTGATCAGTTTGCCAATTCAGACAATTATATGTCACATTATAAGTCTACCGGACCGGAAATCTGGAATGATACGAAAGGAAAAATTACACATTTTGTAAGTTCGATGGGCACGACAGGTACTATTATGGGTACTTCCATGTTTCTAAAAGAGAAAAATCCATCTATCCAAATCATTGGTTGTCAGCCTACGGAAGGTTCATCCATACCCGGGATAAGAAGATGGACACCTGAGTACGTACCAAAAATATTTGACAGAAGTCGAGTGGACAGAATAATGGATGTTTCAGAAAAGGAAGCAATAAACATGGCGAAAAAACTGGCGCTCCATGAAGGTATATTTTCAGGAATGAGTTCTGGTGGAGCTGCAGCCATAGCGATGCAACTGGCTTCAGAACTGGAATCAGGTGTGATTGTATTTATATGCTGCGACAGAGGAGATAGGTACCTTAGCAGTGAATTATTTGTTTAAAACCACAAAATGGTTTCATCGCCTGGCTCACCATTATAATTTAGTGTAATTTCTTCTCCGGCTGTAATATTTTTTATAGCTACAATATCAATGGTTTCATTTTCAAGATCTAAAATAAAATTGGCATTGGGATGAATTTCATGGTTGTATAGACTCCCAAAACCCAAAGCAATCGCACAGTCTTCCATTTTTTCACCCCAAAGGAAGTAGTAATCATGAAGAATGGTTTTGTGTATAATAGGCAATTCTGATTTTGGTGTGATGATTACCGGGCAAACTTCAATAACGTCACCTTCACTGATATCAATAGAAGTAAATACGCCACGGCCTTTGTCTGTAGAAGAAGTGATATAAAGTCCGGGGATCTGGTGCACTACTTAATTTTTTTTGGTAATGTAAACCCCGGCTAATATCATGGCCATACCTGTAAAATGTAAAATAGATATCGTCTCACCATCTATAAATCCCCACATCATCGCTACAATTGGCATAAGATAGGTCACGGTACTTCCGAATATTGCACTGGTTCTTTGTACCAGATAATAAAATAAGATACTTGCTATCACGGTACCAAACAAAGACAAAATAGTCACAGCTCCCAGCGCCTGCCAGGCCAGCGGATTAGTTTGTAAAGTGAGTGTAAAATCTGAAAATATCAAATATATCCAAGCGGGTGGACCGATCAGAAAAAAAGACATGCTACTGATGATGATTGGTTTGGTATTACTGAAAAAAGCCTGAACCATATTAACACTCGAAGCGTAGCAAACCGTTGCCAAAATGATGAATATTCCAAATAGTGGATTCCCTCCAAGAATATCTTCTGACCCAAGGATAATCAAAGATGCAGCTCCAATAAATCCCAGGATTACACCAATCAGTTTTTGTTTGTTGAATTGTAACCTAAATATAAAAATTCCAATGATCAATGTCCATATAGGGGTAAGACTATTCAGTAGACCGGCTACAGAACTGCTGATTTGAGTCTGTGCAAAAAAGAAAAGGAAAGCAGGAATACCACTTCCTGTGAGGCCGACAGCTAAAAATTTCATCCAGTCTGACCATAAAATTTCCTTACGGTGCCACCACACTATAGGCGCAAATGCTAATGAAGAAATGCCTAATCTTAAGCATGCCAAAGAAACCGGATCAAAAGCAATCAATGATTTTTTGATCAGTATAAAAGAACATCCCCAAACTATGGTGAGGAATATCAGTATCAACCATGATTTATTATCGACCTCGTTATTGTCTTTCATTATTACCTTTCGGACCCCAAAGAAACGAATTTTCAAATTACTTTGGCGTGTTATTAAAAGCAAATAACATATTATTATAGAAATCACTTTATTTAAATTGATTCCTTAATCCTAAAAATATTGATTGTCATTTTTAATATAAGCGATTGAAAACTTTAAATTTAGATATTAATGATAGTATTGATGCAAGATCTGTAAAAATTTAAAAACATTAATTTGACATATTAAATTTTGCAGATAATAAAATAGGTTGTACCTTTTACCGAAAATGTATCAAAAAAGGTATAAATTTTGACGTGAATAATTGTTTTTTTAAAATTAAAATTTATTAATAAATGAGTATAGATACAAAAAATATCAGGAATGTCGTCATGTTGGGACATTCCGGTAGCGGGAAGACAACGCTCGCCGAAGCGATGCTGTATGAATCAGGAGCTATCACCAGAATGGGTAATGTAGGTGCAGGTAATACCATTTCTGATTATACAGCAATTGAACAGGAAAGAGGAAATTCATTATTCAGTTCTCTGATGCATGTCAAGTGGAGAAATTGTAAGATTAACATTTTAGATACTCCTGGTTTTGACGATTTTATCGGAGAGGTAGTTTGTTCAATGAAAGTTGCCGATACTGCCCTGATGGTGCTCAATGCAGCCCATGGTGTAGAAGTCGGAACTGAAATACTTTGGGACTATGTAAATGATTTTAAAACGCCAACCATTTTTGTTATCAGCCAGATGGATCACGAAAAAGCCGATTTTGAGACCACTTTAGAACAGGCAAAAGAAAGATTTGGTCCTAAAGTAATGGAAGTTCAATATCCTGTAAATCAGGGTACCGGATTTAATGCCATCATTGATGCTGTACGTATGGTTATGTATGAATTTGGAAAAACCGGAGGTAAACCTGAAAAAAAACCAATTCCGGACAGTGAAATGGCAAAGGCTATGGCATTGCACAATGCACTGGTGGAAGCTGCTGCTGAAAATGAAGAAGGTTTGATGGAAAAGTTTTTTGAACAGGGTACCCTAAGTGAAGAAGATATGACTGCCGGGCTAAGAATAGCATTAGCTCATCAGCAGATTTTTCCGGTATTTTGTTGCTCAGCACTGCAAGATAAAGGTAGCGGTAGAATCATGGGCTTTATCAACGATGTAGCACCTTCACCCGCAGATGTACCTCCATTTGAGTTGGTGGGTGGTAAAACGATGACTTATGACAGTAAAGCACCATCTTCTATATTTATATATAAAACTATTTCAGAGGCGCAAGTAGGTTTGGTCAGTTATTTTAAAGTTTATTCAGGGACTGTAAAGGCAGGAGATGAATTAATCAATATCAAAAACGGAACCCACGAAAGAATAAGTCAGGTATTTGAATCTGAAGGAAAAGTAAGAAACACTATAGATTATCTTCAGGCAGGAGATATAGGCGTAACATTAAAACTTAAAAACTCACATACCAATAATACATTGAACGGAAAGGGATTGACTATTGAAATAGACCCTATTCATTTTCCGGAACCTAGAATCAGAACAGCAGTAGTTCCGCCTTCCAAAGCGGATATGGAGAAACTTATCAAAGCACTCCACCAGATTGCTGAAGAAGATCCAACATTAGTCGTGGAGCAGTCTGCCACTTTAAAACAAACCATCATCCACGGTCAGGGCCAGTTGCATCTTGATTTGATAAGATACAGGATTGAAAAACTGTATGGAGTTCACATGGATTTTGAACGGCCTAGAATTCCTTACCGGGAGACCATCACAAAGAGCGCAAATGAAGTGTATAGACATAAAAAACAAAGTGGTGGAGCCGGACAATTTGCTGAAGTGCATATGCGTATCGAACCATATCATGAAGGTATGCCAAATCCAGAAGGTCTTAATGTAAAAAATGTAGATGTGGAAGAGTTGGAATGGGGCGGAAAACTTGCATTTTATTGGTGTATCGTTGGAGGTACAGTAGATGCCAAGTTTTCCAGTGCCATCAAAAAGGGTATAATGCAAAAAATGGTAGAAGGACCTTTGACTGGTTCAAATTGTCAGGATATCCGAGTTAGTATCTATGATGGGAAAATGCACCCGGTAGACTCCAATGATATGGCCTTTATGCTTGCATCCATTGGAGCATTCAGAGCTGCTTTTAAAAATGCCGGTCCACAAATCCTTGAACCAATATACAATGTAGAGATTACATGTCCGGATGCTTCCATGGGAGATATCATGGGTGATCTGCAGACAAGACGTGCCATTATCATGGGTATGGATTCTGCCGGACATTATCAGAAAATAAAAGCTAGAGTACCTATCGCTGAGATGTATCAGTACTCTTCAACTTTGAGATCTTTATCTCAGGGCAAAGCTAAATTTACTAGGAAATTTGCAGATTACGTTGCAGTTCCTTCTGATATTCAACAAAAATTAATCGCAGAACACAAAGAGGAAGAAGAAGAAAATCACCATTAAGTTCTTCTTATTTATAGAAAATGACCATAGTAACTATTCAGCCGCAGTAATAATATAGTGTAGGGTACCAGCGTCTGAATGGTTACTGTTATTAATTGTAGACAATCAGCGTTACATTTAAAATGGGAGGCTTATTTTTTTATTACCATGAAAATTTATAATAAGCAAAAAGAACGATATGGATATTGATCACCAATTGAAGAATTTAATTCATTAACTAAAGTTGCATTTTCGGCTTGAATCTAAGTTTTGTTTATTGATGATATCTTTTATTCCAAAGGATACCCTTTGAATGATGCTTCAGAAATTAATTTGATTTCCGTATTTTTTGTAATCATCATGACTGCTACGGCAATTATTGGATTCATCTTCCCATCGAGAGAAAAGAAAATATTTATGTCTTGGGATACACTTGCTATCTTTTTGTTGTATATGATTAACATAACATTACTGTTTCTGTACTCATAATTTTTGTTGCAAATTAAATTAAGCACCTGACATCACTACTAAATTTACTACATAATTTCCAAAAATGCCTTATCTGTTGTAATTTCGCCCCATTTAAGGGTAATAGTTAATAAGAATCATATGAACGTCCTAAAATTTGGTGGGTCTTCTGTCGCTAGTGCAGAACGGATAAACAATATAGTATCCATCGTCAAGCCAAGAATTGATGCTGGTGAAAAAATGACCATTGTATTTTCCGCTTTTGGTGGAATCACAGATATGCTGATCGAAATGAGCGAACTGGCCAGCCAGGGTAAAGACAAATACATTGCTTTATACCATCAGTTTAAGGACAGGCATAACACGGCTGCTAAAGAGCTGCTTTCTCCTGAAAAATTTGCTGCTTTCAGCGAAGCCATTGATGAAAATCACGAAACACTCAGAGACCTGCTAAAAGGTATATTTCTGGTACGTGAAGCTTCACCCAGAACAATGGATTACGTACTTAGCTTTGGTGAGAGAAATGCCAATTTTATCATTGCAGAAGCCATGAAAGAAAGAGGCATTAATGCTGCCTTTCTGGATGCCAGAAAAATAATTAAAACAAATAAAGATTTTGGGGCCGCAAAAGTAAATTTCACCCTTACTGACTCAGCTGTTCAGGAGTATTATCAGGGACATGGTGATAAGATACAGATCGTTACAGGATTTATTGGGTCTGATACCGGAGGTCTTACTACTACACTGGGACGGGGAGGATCTGATTATACTGCAGCAATACTTGCCGGAGCATTGAGTGCTGATGTATTGGAGATATGGACAGATGTGGATGGTGTATTGACCTGTGATCCGCGCAAAGTTAAGCAGGCTTTTACCATACCCCAATTAAGCTATGCTGAAGCCATGGAAATGTCACATTTTGGGGCTAAAGTTATTTATCCACCTACCATACAACCGGCGCTTCGCAAAGGAATTCCTATCTATATAAAAAATACTTTTAATCCTGCATTTGTCGGCACAAGGATTCATAAAGAACATGACCCTACTTTCAAATCAACAATAAAAGGTATCAGTTCTCTTGGTAATTTGTCACTGATAAGATTACAAGGTAGCGGCATGATGGGCGTTCCCGGTGTATCAGCAAGATTATTTTCTGCTTTGGGCAGAGAAAAAATTAATGTCATACTAATTACCCAGGCATCTTCCGAACACTCCATCAGTATTGCCATAAGTGATAAAGAAACAAAAAGAGCCTTAGCCTCTATTTCTGACGAATTTGAAAAAGAAATAGAAGATGGACTAATAGATCCTGTCAAAGCTGAATCTGATCTTTGTGTCGTTGCTATAATAGGCGAACAAATGAAAAATGTTCCCGGTGTTGCAGGGAGATTATTTGAGAGTCTGGGAAAAAACGGAATCAACATCATTGCCATTGCACAGGGTAGTTCTGAGTTAAATATATCTTTTGTCATTGATAAACAGGATGAATCCAAAGCACTGAATGCTATTCATGATTCTTTTTTCTTATCAGATACCAAACGTATTCATGTATTTATGATAGGTGCAGGTCTGATAGGAAGTACATTGCTAAAACAAATAGACGAACAAAAAACAACGCTTAAGTCCCAAAACGGACTTGAAATAATGATAGCCGGACTTGCAAATACAAAAAAAATGGTATTCTCTGAAAATGGAATTGATCTGAAAAATTGGAAGTCTGCTCTCGATACAAGTTCAGAACTTTCAGACAGCAAAACATTTGTGCAAAACATGATAGATATGAATCTGTCCAATTCGATTTTTATAGACAACACAGCAGATAGTACCATACCCGACTTATATGAAAAAATTTTCAGCGCAAGTATTTCTGTTGCGACGCCTAATAAAATAGCCGCATCTTCCGCTTATGATCAATATAACCGTCTCAAACAAGTTGCCAAAAATAATAATGTTCAGTTTCTATTTGAGACTAATGTTGGTGCCGGATTACCTGTGATCTCTACCCTTAGAAACCTGATACATAGCGGAGACCGTATCATCAAAATTGAAGCCGTACTTTCCGGTTCAGTTTCTTTTATTTTCAATAATTTTGATGGCAAAAAATCTTTTAGTCAGTTGGTCACAGAAGCAAAAGATTTGGGATATACTGAACCTGATCCCAGAGATGATTTGTCCGGAGCAGATGTGGCCCGAAAAATAACCATTCTGGCTCGTGAAGCAGGATATAAGGTCGAGACATCAGATGTAGCTATTGATCCTATTTTACCGGAAAAATGCCTGAAAGCAAAAGATGTTTCTACGTTTTTCGACATATTAAAAACCGAGGACTCATTCTTCAGTAATCTTTTGACGAAAGCAAAAAACCAAAACGGAGTATTAAGATTTATAGCAAAAGCTGAAGATGGCAGAATTTCCTGCGGTGTCGAAATCGTAAGTCAGGATAGCCCATTCTATAATCTCGGTGGAAGTGATAATATGATCGTATTTACCACCCAGAGATATAAACAACGTCCTTTGGTAGTAAGAGGACCAGGTGCAGGAGCTGAAGTTACCGCCGCAGGCATATTTGCTGAAATTATCAGTGCAGGAAATTAATCTAAACAAAAACTAACCCATCAAATTATGGCCAAACCAGGTATAAAAATATTTGCTCCCGCTTCAGTTGCCAATGTAGCAGTTGGTTTTGATATCCTGGGATTTGCACTCGAAAAACCAGGCGACGAAATTATCATCAGAGAGGGAAATAAACCAGGTCTCGTTATTACAGAAATCCAAGGTGCCGGAGGTAAGTTACCTTATGATATTATGAAAAATACAGCAGGATATGCTGCATACAGATTGCTGGAGCACATCGGCGAAACGGATAGACCTCTGGAGATGGAAATTCACAAAAAAATGCCTTTCGGAAGTGGCCTCGGATCATCCGCAGCAAGTGCAGCAGGAGGTGTTTATGCGGTCAATGAGTTTCTCAACACTGGACTAAGCAAGCAGGAAATCCTTAGATTTGCAGTAGAAGGAGAGCAGATTGCTGATGGTGCCTTCCATGCGGATAATGTAGGTCCTTCTCTACTTGGAGGCATGATTCTGATCAGAGACAATGAAACCCTGGATATAAAAAAACTGCATATTCCTCCCGGATTATATGCGGCTGTGATATATCCGCATGTAGAAGTGCTCACCCGCGAATCCAGAGGTATTTTAAAGCAAGAAGTTAATTTTAAAGATGTAATACGCCAGCAGGGTAATTTAGGCGCTTTTGTAGCGGGAATGTACACATCAGACTATGGTATGATATCAAGATCACTTCAGGATCTCTTGGTAGAACCTCAACGAGCACACTTGATTCCACACTTTTATGAAATGAAGGAAAAGGCGCTTGCAGCAAAAGCCCTTGGATTCAGTATAAGCGGAGCAGGGCCATCTATGTTTGCGCTTTGTGACAATAGCGGAATAGCAGAAAGTGTACTTGAAGAAGCTGAGAAACTTTACTCTGATAAAAAGGTGGCAATCACGACCTATTTATCCAAAATCAATCATGAAGGAGCCATCCGATTTTAAATGTAAATAAGTATGCAATTATACAGCACAAACAATCCGTCCTTTAAAGTCGAACTCAAAGAAGCCGTAATGCAGTCTCTTGCGCCTGACAAAGGATTATATATGCCGGAAGTAATCCCTGTTTTGGATAAAGATTTTATAGAAAATATCGAAAACTATTCTTTTCAGGAGATTGCTTACACCGTGAGTAAAAAGTTAATAGGAGACTATATACCTGATGCAGACCTACAAAACATTGTAAAATCAGCGATAGATTTTCCAGCCCCGGTACACATGCTGAGCGAAAATATCGGTGCTCTAGAACTTTGGCATGGTCCCAGCCTGGCATTTAAGGACTTCGGAGCTCGTTTTATGGCAGCGTTGATGTCATACTTTATTAAAAATGAGAATCAAAATACAACCATTCTTGTGGCTACTTCAGGAGATACAGGTGGTGCTGTGGCAGCAGGTTTTTATAAAACACCGGGTATTGAAGTGATCATCTTATATCCAAGTGGAAAGGTCAGTGATCTGCAAGAAAAACAATTAACTACCTTGGGAGAGAATATTACGGCTGTAGAGATTGAAGGTACATTTGATGATTGCCAGGCTTTGGTCAAGGAGGCATTTCTGGATAGTGAACTGAATAAAAAATACCATTTAAGCTCTGCCAATAGTATCAATATAGCCCGTTTGATTCCACAAAGTTTTTATTACTTCGAAGCCTATAAGCAAATTAAAAAGTATGGCAAAGAAGTCGTTTTTAGTGTTCCAAGCGGTAATTTTGGAAATCTCACTGCTGGACTTATGGCCAAAAGGATGGGGCTTCCCGTTAAAAGATTTATTGCAGCTACCAACATTAACAAAATAGTACCAGAATATCTTTCCTCCGGAATATACAACCCTAAACCATCTCAGGCTACGATCAGCAATGCCATGGATGTAGGTAACCCAAGTAACTTTGTGCGGATTCTTGATCTTTATAATAAAGATTTTGTTGCCATCAGCAAGGACGTATCAGGATTCTGGCTAGATGATAATGAGACTAAAGAAGCAATGAAAGAGGCATATCAAAAATACCGTTACATCTGTGATCCCCATGGAGCCATAGGCTATAAATCCCTTCATAATCTGGACGCAAACGAAATCGGACTTTTCCTCGAGACAGCACACCCTGCGAAATTTTTGGATACCGTAGAATCTACATTAGATATCAAAATAGAAATACCTGAAGGACTGGCATCCATTGCAGATAAAACCAAACAAGCGATCAAAATGGAATCAGATTTCCAGTCATTTAAATCTTATTTGTTACTAAGATAAAATAAAAAAAGGCTTCCCATACATGAGAAGCCTTTAAAAGATTCAATTTTTCAGCTAGATATATTAATATCTTCTTTCTCTTGGTCTAAAATTGTTATCTCTGTTGAATGATTGAGGCCTTGGTTCTGCTTTTTTGCAAACGATAGTTTGGCCATCAAAATCGGTTTCATTAAGTCCGGCAATAGCAGCAATACCTGCATCTTCTGTTCCCATTTCAACAAAAGCAAATCCTTTAGATCTACCAGTGTCTTTGTCCATGATTACTTTAGCAGACGTAACTTCGCCATACTGTGAAAAGAGATTTTCTAAAGCTTCAGAACTAGTTCTGTAATTAAGCTTTGCAACAAAAATGTTCATTAAAATAAAATTAAAAATAAATAAAAAACTGGAATTACTAACAGACCATCTGTTCAGTAATATTCCATTAGCCACAAAGATATGGTTTATTTTATTATAAAATGTATAAAAAATTATAATTCGTTAATAATTCTTTTTCAATAAGATAAAAAGGTCAAATCGAATTCATTCAATTTTTGTAAAGAAAGATAAGGTTTGGACATAATCTATTAAAAAGTAGCATAGTTTTTTCCCTTCGGATAAGTATCCAGAAAAATTCCACAGCTCTCTGTTATGGTTTTCTCCAAAGATGTATATTGGACATTCAGGTAATTGATTGATTTAGTGTTATCATACGTAGATAAGACAGAAGTACTAAATATAGTTTCTTTAGTAACAGTCGGTTTATCACCTTTAAAAAAAGATTTGATCGCTTCCAATCTCCAAATGACCCAGGCATAATTTTGTGACAATAATTTTGACGGAGGCTTTACACCCAACTTTTTTGAAATTCTTTCAAACATACTTCTATACTTGTGATTTTCAGCACTGATTATAAAACGCTCTCCATTAAAGTCTTCATCAAGACATCTGACTGCCACACCAGCCACATCTCTCACATCTACCCAGCCGGTACTCCCATCAGGATAATATTTCATCCCTAGATAAAGTTTTTTAAAAATCTGGGTTGATGATTTATCCCACTTTCCCGGACCCAATATCATAGATGGGTTGAGAATAGTCACATTAAGTCCTTCAGCATGCCCACGCCACACTTCCTGTTCAGCCAGAAATTTTGCCAGACCATAAGTGGTATCGTATTTACTGTGACTGAATATTTGTTTTTCAGTAATATGTTCTACTGGTTTCCCACGTCCTATTGCTGCAACAGAACTGATATAAATAAATTTTTTTACATTGCCGGACAAAGCAATATTTATAAGATTTGCTGTTCCGTCCATCGCAGTCTGAAGCATTTTATTCTTATTTGCTGAATGACTTACGATAGCGGCAGCATGTATGATACAGTCAACACCTTCCAATAATTTTTCCATCAATGGGATATCAAGAATATCTCCGGTCACCCATTGTACCCTTTCGGCAATGTCATCAACCAATTCTGATTCTGATGATTCCCTTTTCAGGCAAATGACATCAATAAAACCGTCAGAAACAAGCTGCCTGACAATATAACTACCTAAAAACCCTGTAGAACCAGTAATAAAAATTTTACTTGTTTTTGAAAGCATCAGGTTTGGCTTTTTTGGACTATTTTGATTTGTCTTAATTTTAGGTGTTGAAGCACTGAAAAGTTTAACTGAAATCTTTAGGACTCAAAAACTTCTATAGTTGCACTTATTTTAATCAGATCTGTAAATTTACCTTTAAATCGGGTCGCTTTGACCAAATGATTATCTATCCAGTGATAATTTCCGCCTCTGGGTTTTCCCACCAAAAGACCATGGTACTTAAATCCGTGTTTTTTAAGCCAGTACTCAGTAATTGTTCTATGTTCTTCTGTTCTGGATGTAAAAAATGTAATAATATGACCTTCATCATACCATTTATTTAATATTTCCAGTGCGTCAGGATATGGTTCACAAGTACCCATTCTTTCAGGTTCTTCATTGGGAACATCATCACAAATGGTACCATCAATATCTATAAGATAGTTTTTTACAGTATCCGGCAAAACAGGGCTTAAATTCTCTCCCTTTTCATTTTTAATATTCTTAAGACTAAAACTCATTATTAACAACTATATTTATTTATTATTGAAATGTTATGTATTTTTCAGGGTTGACATATTTGCCATCATACCACATTTCAAAATGCAGATGAGGTCCGGTTGACATCTCTCCGGAATTGCCAATAATGGCTACAGCCTGGCCAGTTTTTACTATATCTCCTGTTTTTACCAAAAGGACAGAATTGTGTTTATATACCGATACTACGTTTTTATTATGCTGTATATAAACTGAATTTCCTGTGGTTACGGATTGTTCAGCACTAATCACCACTCCATCCATAATAGATTTTATCGGGGTATCTTTTGCAGACAATATATCGACACCATAGTGCTGGATAGAAGGATTAAATCCTGCTGCAACTTTCCCGGATACAGGGGTAGCAAACTTCAAAAAATCAAGTTCCTTTGCCCTATTTGTCTCTGCCATATCCTCCTGATTGACCAATTCCGGGCGAATATTTTTACGGTTGGCCAATGAATCTATTTTCTCGACACTACTGTTGTAAATGCCACCGGTCAATAAGGTCTTGAGACCTCCGAGATAGGCATCATAAGCGGATACTTCTTCTTCAAGATCATCTACTTTTTTAGACAATTCTATAAATTTTTTATTATCGGTAATGTCACCATACCCAGGTATCAGACGTTTTACAGGCGTAAAAACAATAAATGATATTACCAAAGTAGACAAAAGCAAAGCAACCACACTTATAAAAATGTAAAAGCTAAGTAGTGAAAGATTGTAAGATCCGACTTCTTCAAGATTCTCGTCATCAAGAATGGAAATCCTGTAGGTATCCCTTAATCTGTCCCACAATTTCCTTTTTACCGGCAATCCATCCGACATGGACTATTTTTTGGTTTAAAAATAAAATAATTTTGCGCAAAAATAGTTATATTAATGTTTACGGGTTGCAAATTTTATATTTATTTAATAAAATAAGGAATTATCTTTGCATCCTGATTATAGACATTAAATTAAATTGTAATATATTTTGAACAATAAACTGATATATATTGTCACAGTTTTACTGATTACTACAGTAGCGATGTCCTGTGTCACAAAGAAAAAAAAGAGCGAGACAAGTAAATTTGGCAAATTTTATCAAAATACTACCGCTTATTATAATGGATACTGGAATTCAAAAGAGATTTTGAAAGAAAGCATGAAAACGCTTCGTCTGGCAAATGTTGATGACTATAATCAAATACTGGCCGTAGAAGATTACGTATCTCTGGACAATCCCAAAATGGTCAAAGCTGAGATGGATAAAATCATAGAGAAGGTAACTACGGTAGCTCAACTTCACGAACCAAGTGACTGGGTAGATGATTGTTATGTCATGATGGCCAAAGCTCAGTATTTAAAACAAGAATACGAAACCACAGAAGAAACCCTTGAGTATTTTCAGGAAGATTTTAATCCTGCCAATCCTTATGGTAGAAATTATAAAAGTAAAAAGCAAACCGGAAAAGCTGCAAAAAAAGCCAAAGAAGCAGAAAAAAAAGAGAAGGATGAAGCCAAACAAAAGGCAAAACAAATTGAAAATGATTTAAAAGAAGAAAAAGTCAAAGCAAAGGAAGAAGAAAGGAAAACTGTTGCTAAAACTAAAGCTGAAGAAAAGAAAGAAAGAGAAAAGAAAAGAGAACAGGATAAAAAGGAAAAAGAAAAACAGCGCAAAGAAAACGCTAAAAACAGAAAAAAAGGAATACCTGCAAAAAAACCAACGGACAACAATCCTAAAAAGGAGAATTTGTCTGATACGAGTGCAGATACTAAACAACCTGAGAAAAAAACAACACCTTTAAAATCTGAGAGCGTTAAACCTGTAGAAGATATCAAAGAGGAAACGTTTACTCCTGAGAAACCAAAACCTCCTCAGGAAGATAAAACTGCTTATAGTGAGGGAATGCTTTGGTTAGCTAAAACATATATCAAGCGGGAAAATTGGTTTGCCAGTGAAATTTTATTGGAAAAGCTGGAATCCGGTGCAGTGAGCGATGATATAAAGGGGGATCTTCCCGCTACTTTTGCAGATTTATATATCAAACAAAAAAGATATGCTGAAGCTATTCCTAAGTTGGAAGAAGCCATAAAAAAAGAAGATGACAGACAATTAAAAGCCAGATACTCATTTATAGCCGGTCAGATATCACAGATTGAAAATAATAGCTCCGCTGCATTAAAATATTTTGCTGATGCTAAAAAATATGCCAAACTTCCCAAAATGGAGTTCATGGCAGAACTAGCTGTTGCAAAAAATGGAATAAGTAGTGGGAGTCGATCCAAAGAAAGTGTCATCAGTGATCTTAAAAAAATGCTTAATGAAGAAAAAAGTCTAGATGTAAAAGATCAGATTTATTATACATTGGCAGAAATCGAACTTTCACAAAACAATATGTCGGAAGCTATTTCCAATTTTAAAAATTCTATCGCATTCAATATTTCTGATCAAAAACTAAAATCTGAATCTTATTATCAGATTGCAAATTTATATTACAATAAAGAAAATTATCTCGACGCAGCCAACTACTACGACTCTACGCTTACTTTGCTTCAAACTACAGACTCAAGGTATAGTCTGGTACAGAAATACGTAGGCAATCTCAAAGATATAGCAACAAATCTGGAAATAATAAAATATCAGGATACACTGCTATATTTTGTTACTCTGTCTGAAGATGAACAGAAAAAAATAATTCCGTCATGGTTGGAAAAGAACAGGAAACAGCCAGAAAATGTGCAAAGTGGCGCACTGATAAATAAACAAATTATCACTCCAAGTGCTGTAGATTTTGGTAACAGTTCATTTTTTGCTTATAACCGCAATACAAAAACGAAAGGAAAAGAAGATTTTGATAAAACCTGGGGAAGAAGATCTCTGGAAGATGACTGGAGAAGAATCAGTAAGTCATCAGGCGGGCAAGTTGATAATGCAGATGTCAAGGTGGCAGAAGCCGATGGAAAGGAAGAAAAATATAATAAAGAAGAGTTTGATAAATTCCTGAGAGAATTGCCGTCCAATCCTGTAAAAAAACAGGAAGCCAATGACAAGATAATGAATGCTATGTTTACATTAGGAAAATTATTCAGGGATAAAATCGACAACTTCAGTAAATCTGCTTCTACTTTGGAAGGAATGCATAACAGATTTGGGCCTACCCCGTACGAGCTGGACTCTTATTTTTATTTATATCTTGACTACACCGATCTGGCCAACACTAGTAAAGCAGATGAATATAAAAATAAGCTCACAAAAAAATATCCTGATTCAAAATACGCTGCTATATTGTCAGATCCGGATTATTTTAATAAATCAAATAAACAATCAAGCAAACCTGAACAATACTACAAAAGTATCTATGGACTTTATGAAAAAGGAGAATATGTAAAGGCTCTGGAAACAATAGATCAAGCTTCCAAGATATTGGGAGATGAAAATATATATGTCGCAAAGATGGCTTTACTTAAGGCCATGTGTATCGGCGGTAAAGATGGTAAAGATGCTTATGTTCAGGCACTCAATGAAGTGATCATAGGATACCCCAATACTCCTGAGCAAATCAAAGCTAAAGAAATTATGCGTTTTCTGGGAGGTGATAAAAGTGCTTTTGCCAATGTAAAGGATGTCGATAAAATCTATCAGAGGGAAGAAAACACCATCCATTATGTAGTAATAGTTACTTATGGTCTTGAAGAAGCACAGCATGTCAATTTTAAAGTGGCTGTATCAGAATATACAAAAAAGAATTTTAAATCTGAAAGATTGCAATTTGGGGATGCAAGTCTCAATATTCAGGATTATGCTCAAATTATTCTGGTTCGAAAATTTGATAACGAAACAAAAGCGCTTGAATATTATAACAAGGCCGTAAAAGACTCAGAAGAACTTACCGGTAATGTTAAATATACTTATGACATTTTTGCTATCTCACAACCCAATTACCGTAAAATGCTAAGCGAAAGATCCGCTGTATCTTATCGTACATTTTTTGAAAACAACATTCTGATTTCAAAAGAAAAATAATAAAGGTGTCAGTTATACTCAAAATAAATTGGTTTGCGAAAATTTCATTTTCCAATTTTTTATGATGAGTAAGAACGAAGTAGCGAACCTTGTCTTTAAAGTAATTCAATATCAGGACATTTATCGTCCAGAATATTTCATCGTCGAAATAATTTAATGACATTCATCGTCTTTATAATGGAGACAGAATTTTTTGTCTTGATGAAGACATAAGTATCATCGTCTTTGAAAAATAAATTCTCGTCGGTATAATAATATTTTTAACCTGTTCAATTTTTTTATTTGAATATGAAATAACTTTAAGGAGCAAACTATGAAACAGACTATTTATTTCTAACCCTGTCAAGCCCTGATTTGGCTTTCTGATGCAAACTGGAACTATACCCTGCAGGGTCCAGAGATAGACACTTTTCAAAATAAAAACGAGCCTTTATATACTTATTCTGCTGCTCATAAATAAGGCCTGACTGAAGTGCGGCACTACAGCCATAATATTTACCGGGATCACTCTTTATTATCGTAAGATCATAATAATCAAGAGCATCAGTATAGTTTTTCAGTGCATCGGTCACCCTTGCCAATCTGTAATAATATTCGCCGTCATGAATGGCTTTGGTAAATTTTTCACTGTTTAAAATAAGAAGATTCTGACATTTTGCATAGTATCCGCCATCAAATAGAAGTCTTGCCCGAAGTAAAACTTCATTAGGAATTTGGTTTGATTTAGCTTCTTTATTGGCCTGAATATCTTCATCTATAAGAGATTGTCCCTTTGTTGCACATGATTTCATATACTGTTTGTATTTAGTAACATCATGATTTACTATTAAGTGATACCACGCCAGTTTTTGCCAGGCTTCTTTGATATAATGTTTCCCTTTAAAATTTGTTAGAAAAGTAATTATATATTGATCCGCGTTTTTATCCAGTCTGTGTAATTTGAATTTGCCATACATATAATCCAGGTAATAAAAAGATAAAAATTCGTCCCCTTTAGGTCTTTCTTCCAGAATTTTAATCGCTGTTTCATTCCGTCCCGTCTTTTGCGCCATTGTGGCCTTCAAAAAAGCTATCAATGGGTTAGTTTTATGATCAAGATGATAATTTTCAAAAAGACGGTATGCTTCTTCCCGTTTATTGTTGGAATAAAAAAGTATGTAACTATAAATGGCAATAATCTCTTCTTTGAAAATGCTTTTTTCAGCAAAAGATTTATTCGCCAGCAATCTTATTTCACTGGTGCCCAGGTCTACTGAACCTTTGATATTCATTATTTTTCTGACCCATGCTGGAACACTTTCAGCAAGGGCGTGTATAATGCTGAGGCTTTTATTGTTTTCAGTAAAATCAGGAAATTTTTGTTTATTTTTCTCAAGAAGTCTGTATGCTTCATAGACGTCAGTGGCTGCACTTATTTTATCACCAAATTTGAGTTTAATAGTAGCCCACTGAAGAATAATCTCTGCCTGACAAAACAGAAAATATGGCGACCCCGGATCAGAAGCTTTAATTTTATTGATCCTGATATCCTTATTTTTTAGAAGACTATTATATTT
>Ga0138256_10003073_pt1 | contig 17797 bp, 30 predicted proteins | sample KNB2016incub_MG_FD_105486 | JGI IMG/M metagenome (GOLD analysis project Ga0138256, IMG submission 105486) | Active sludge microbial communities from wastewater in Klosterneuburg, Austria - KNB2014incub_MG | ecosystem: Engineered > WWTP > Activated sludge > Unclassified | place: Austria... | reverse complement strand
GCCTACGATGGGCGCGCTGCATGAAGGTCATATGTCGCTGATGAAGATCGGCCTTGATAACGCCAACAAATGCGTCGCCAGCATTTTCGTGAACCCGGCGCAGTTCGCTCCTACTGAGGATTTTTCCTCTTACCCGCGCGAGGAAGGCGCCGACCTCGCGAAACTTGAGGCGGCTGGCGTTCACCTTGTTTATATGCCGCAGGAAAAGGAAATCTATCCGACCGGACCTGTGGCGGATCTTCGCGCCGGGCCGGTTGCCGTGGGGTTAGAGAGCGAATTCCGCCCGCATTTCTTTAACGGCGTCGTCAGTGTCGTTGCGCGGCTGTTCGACCAGGTGATGCCGGATGTTGCCGTTTTCGGCGAAAAGGATTACCAGCAGCTTTGCGTCATCCGTGAAATGGTGCGCGAGATGAACAGCCAGATCGAAGTCATGTCCGGTCCCATCATCCGCGATGCGGAAGGGCTGGCGCTCTCATCGCGCAATGCGTACCTCTCCGAGACCGAATTAAAAATCGCGCGGCGACTGAACAAGACACTCTATGCGCTGGCAGAAAAACTCAAAGAATTCCCGACCGAGGCTTACGATCTCGTGTCATCCGGTGTTTCCCGCCTGCAGGAAGCGGGATTTGATCAAGTCGATTACGTGGAGTTGCGCGAGGCCGATACGCTGAAACCGCTGACGAAACTCACCGGCCCGGCCCGCCTTCTCGCCGCCGCCCATATCGGCAAGACGAGATTGATTGATAACGTGGCTGTTTAATTAGTCTTTAATTCTTGAAGCAGATATCATTCCCTGCATTCCTGTGGGAAGAGGCTCGGATCTCGCACTTACAAGCACCAAAATGTTTCCTTTGAAATCTGCTTGATAGGTTCTAGTTAAAGAATCATTTTCGCCTTTTTCTTCCGAGATTTTCTTAAAAGGAGTTTCAGATCCAAACCAGCCGTCGGCAATTTCCCAAAATTTATTATAATCTAAAGCTCTTATTGCCACACTGCACATACCGTTATCCCGCGTTATTAAAACGGAATTTCCCATTGCTTCTTTGGTCGTGAATACACGAGCTGGTTCTTTTGAAAAAAGCTGGGCCTTCTCAGCAGGAAACTCTATTGCCTTATTTTCACTTGCCAGCCTTGCTGCATCATCAGCGGCAACAACTGCGGGGATGCAATATGTCATCATCATGTGAAAAGCTGCAATTTCCTTCTCATCTGCTTCTTCTGCAATCGCAGGAAAAGAAAAAAGTAGAATGAAAAACAATAAAATTATGTAATTTTTCATGACGTTCTCCTGTTAAAAAAAGGCGATCCGAAGATCGCCTTTTTGAATTCTCTATCGAAAAAATTAACCGCCCACTTTCCGGACTTTGGATTTTTTCTTCTCGGCGGATTTGCTGGAGCCCTGCACGTCGGCTTTCGGCTTTTTCTCGGCCTTGGCTTTCGGTGCTTTTGCGGCTTTTTCCTGCGATTTCGCGTCATGCTCGGATGAAACGATCTCAATCGTACCGCTGTCCTTGCCCTTGGCCGATTCATCGCGGTCAACGAGCTCGATTACGGCCATCGGCGCGGCGTCTCCGTAACGGAAACCGGCTTTCAGGATACGGATATAACCGCCATTACGGTCGGCATAGCGCTCGGCCAGGACGTCGAACAGTTTGCGCACCTGTGTCTGGTCGCGCAGCGTGGCAATTGCCTCGCGGCGTTTCGCCAGAGCGGTTTTCGGGTTCGCGGCCGCCTTTTTACCGAGGGTGATGAGCTTTTCCGTGTAGGGACGAAGCTCTTTCGCCTTCGGCAGGGTCGTCACGATCTGCTCGTGCTTGATCAGCGCGGCAGCCATGTTCGCCAGCATCGCCTTGCGGTGGCTGGAGACTCTTCCGAGTTTTCTATGTTTAATGCGGTGTTTCATAGTCTTACTACTTTCTGCCAGCCTGCTGGCGATGCGGCCTCACGTATGAGAACCTTGGAATAACCGCCTGCCACTAGCCCTTCGAGCTGTAAACAAACGGGGCGGGCAACCTGCCCTAAACTTATTTACTAGAACGGTTCGTCGACCTTCTTCATCAGTTCGTCGATGTTCTCAGGCGGCCATCCCTCGACCTGCATACCGAGATGCAGACCCATGGTGGAGAGCACTTCCTTGATCTCGTTGAGCGATTTGCGGCCGAAGTTTGGCGTGCGGAGCATGTCGCTTTCGGATTTCTGAACGAGGTCGCCGATATAGACGATGTTGTCGTTCTTGAGGCAGTTCGCAGAACGAACGGAAAGTTCCAGCTCGTCCACTTTGCGCAAGAGATTGCGATTGAAGGGGAGCTCTTCGCCCTCTTCCTTGCCGCGTGCCTCTTCCGGCTCTTCGAAGTTCACGAATACCTGCAGCTGGTCCTGGAGAATACGAGCGGCATAAGCCACTGAATCTTCCGGGGTGATGACGCCGTTGGTTTCAACGAACAGCGTCAGCTTGTCGTAGTCGGTGATCTGGCCGACGCGGGTGTCTTCCACTTCGTACGTGACCTTGCGGACCGGCGAGAACACGCTGTCCACCGGGATGAGGCCGACAGGCGCTTCTTCCGGGCGGTTATGCGATGCAGGACGATAGCCCTTGCCGTTGTTTACGGTCATTTCCATGTTCAGCTTCGCGCCCTTGTCGAGCGTGCAGATGACGAGATCGGGATTCATGATCTCGATGTCGGCGCCTGCTTCGATCTGCGCGGCGGTGACTTCGCACGGGCCGACAGCCGAGAGACGCATTTTCTTCGGGCCTTCGGCGTGCATACGCACGGCCAGCGCCTTGACGTTCAGGATGATGTCGGTGACATCTTCACGCACGCCCTCGATGGACGAGAATTCATGGAGAACGCCATCGATCTGGACAGCCGTTACAGCAGCGCCCTGCAACGAGGAGAGCAGAATGCGGCGAAGCGCGTTCCCGAGCGTCAAGCCGAAACCGCGCTCGAGGGGTTCAGCGATGACTTTGCCGGTGTTCGGCGCATCCGACTTGTTGATGTCGAGCTTGGTCGGTTTAATCAGCTCTTGCCAGTTCTTCTGTATCATTTGGTGGTTCCTTTCACTTCATCCGGTTCTTAGCCGGCCTCTGGTTACGTTGGATAAATCACGCGGCAAGCACCATGCCTCCCGCGTGATGAATTGATTAAACGCGGCGGCGCTTCGGCGGACGGCAGCCGTTGTGCGGAACGGGCGTGATGTCCTTGATCGAGCGGATGTTGAAACCGGCGGACTGCAAACCGCGCAATGCGGATTCGCGTCCCGATCCCGGACCCTTGACCCAGACTTCGAGGTCTTTCATGCCGTGTTCCTGCGCCTTGCGGCCAGCATCTTCCGCTGCCATCTGCGCGGCGTACGGTGTCGATTTTCTCGAACCCTTGAAGCCCATCAGACCGGCGGACGACCAGGCAACAACATTGCCCTGTGCGTCGCTGATCGTGATCATCGTGTTGTTGAAGGTCGAATTGACGTGCGCAACGCCCGAGACGATATTTTTCTTCTCTTTGCGTTTAACGCGCGCGACTGCTGTCTTTTCTGATGACATGATTATTTCTCCTTATTTCGCGGGCGTTTGTTTTTTGCCGGCGACTGTTTTTGCCGGGCCCTTGCGGGTGCGTGCATTGGTCTGCGTACGCTGGCCGCGAACCGGTAGACCGGCGCGGTGGCGCAGGCCACGGTAGCAACGCATATCCTGCAGGCGCTTGATGTTCAGCGAAACTTCGCGGCGCAGGTCGCCTTCGATCATGTAGCCGCCTTTTTCGATTTCCGAACGGATGCGGTTCAGAATATCTTCAGACGCTTCGCCCATGCGCATCGATAAATCGATGCCGAGCTTTTCGCAGATCTTGAAGGCTGTGGGACGGCCAATGCCGTGAATGTAAGAGAGCGCGATAGCGATGCGCTTTTTATCCGGTACGTTAACGCCGGCGATACGTGCCATGGTCTTTTCCTTTCAATTTTCCGAGACACTATTGTCTCTACCAGGCCGGTCCGGGTCTGCCCATTACGCTTCCCCCGGTAGGCTTGTAAACTTATGGTCTTCAATGGCTTGAAGATGCGCGGAATATAGGCACTCGGGCCTGCCCCGTCAATATATATTTAGGCCGGCCATAAGCCATTTTTTTCAATATTTTACAATGACTTATTTGGGTGCTGCTGATGGGAGACGCTGACTATTTCAGCGTTTTCCCGATAAGGGCTGTGACTTCATCGACCGGCTGCATGCCATCAATAGCGCGCAGCAGGTTCTTTGCCTCGTAATAGGGCAAAATCGGGGCAGTCTGGTCGTGATAGACCTTGAGGCGCTTCTTGAGCGTTTCCTCATTATCGTCGGTGCGGGCGCCGCCGGTTTCCGCCGCGCGGCCCTTGATACGGTCGACCAGCGCCTTGTCGTCGACCTCGAGAACCAGAACATGATCCAGCTTGCGCTTCACCTTGCGGAGCATTTCATCGAGGGCCTCCGCCTGCGCCACCGTGCGCGGGAAACCATCCAGGATAAAACCCTTCGCGCAGTCCGGCCCTGCGATGCAGTTACCGATCAGTTCGATAATGATTTCGTCAGATACGAGCTCGCCCGCATCGAGAACCGATTGAATCTTGCGACCAAGATCGCTGTCGCTCGCCACTTCCGCGCGCAGCATATCGCCGGTCGAGAGTTTCTTGATCTTGTAATTTTGCTGAAGACGCGCGGCCTGCGTGCCCTTGCCCGCGCCCGGCGGTCCGAAAATAACGAGGTTCAGTGACATTATCTTCCTCTCAGCTTGGCCTTTTTGATTAGGCCTTCATACTGGTGCGCGATCATATGCGAATGAATCTGCGCGACCGTATCGAGTGTGACCGAGACCACAATCAAAAGACTCGTGCCGCCGAAATAAAACGGCATCGAATATTTCGAGATCAGGAACTCCGGCAGGATACAGATGAACACAAGGTAAAACGCACCGATGGTCGTGATGCGCGTCAGGATATAATCCAGGTAATCGGCCGTGTTCTTGCCGGGGCGAATGCCGGGAATGAAGCCGCCATATTTGCGCAGCATCTCGGCATTATCTTCCGGATTGAACACAACAGCGGTGTAGAAGAAGCAGAAGAAAATAATCAGCGCGCCGTAAAGGGTCATATAGATCGGCTGACCGTGCGCGAGATAGCGCGCGATCATCGCGGTGATATCACCACCGTCCGCACCCGAAAAACCGACAATCGTCAGCGGCAGCAGCAGAAGCGAAGACGCGAAGATCGGCGGAATAACGCCCGCGGTATTGAGTTTCAGCGGGATGTGGTTCGACGTGCCGCCCATCATACGGTTACCCTGCTGACGTTTTGGATACTGAACAATAACCCGGCGCTGGGCACGCTCCATGAACACGATAAAAGCAATGACGCCGCAAACCAGGCTGAACAGCAACAGCAATTCGAGGAAGCTGAACTGCCCCTGGCGGCCAAGCTCAAGAACGCTGGCGATCGCGCGCGGCAATTCCGCGACGATACCGGCGAAGATGATGAGCGAGATGCCGTTACCGATACCGCGCGCCGTGATCTGCTCGCCGAGCCACATCAGGAACATGGTGCCGCCGACGATTGTAATGACAGTGGAGATGCGGAAATAAAGGCCGGGGTCGATAACCGCCGAGCCGCTTGTGCCGTGCATGCTTTCAAGACCAACAGCCAGACCATACGCCTGAACCGTGGCAAGAATGACGGTGAGATAGCGCGTATACTGGTTGATCCGCGTGCGGCCCATCTCGCCTTCTTTTTTCATCGCCTCTAACTGCGGCGACATCGAGGTCGCGAGCTGCATGATGATGGAGGCCGAAATGTAGGGCATGATGTTCAGCGCGAAAATCGTCATACGCTGAAGCGCGCCGCCGGAGAACATGTTGAACATGTCGAGGATGCCGCCGCCCTTCTGCGAGAAGATCTCGTTCCAGATATGCGGATCGATGCCGGGGACCGGGATGTAAGTGCCGAGGCGGTAGACCAGCAATGCGCCGAGAACGAAGAGCAATCGCTGCTTCAGTTCGGTCGCTTTCGCCAGCGCTCCCCAGTTGGCGTTTTTAGCCAGTTGCTCGGCTGCAGATACCATTGAAATCGTCCCTTTTTAACCCTGTTTCCTGACCCAGATAGATAAAGAAAAGAAGGCCCGGGGGCAAGGGCGGAAAAAGGGAATAAAAGGGGCTGTTTAGGGGACTAATACCTGGCACTAGGCCCGGCGTTCGCCCGGGACTTTAACAGGGGGTCCTCTTGTCCTTTCTGCCTGAAATACTCCTCTCGCAACGGTCGCCCGACCTGAAAAAGGTAATCGTTGGTTATTTTTTCATAGACTTCGCTTGCTTTCCTGATGCCGGAAAGGTCACATCGAGGTGCTTTGTGCACATGCGACTGCAGAATAGAAAATATCGTACCTGCAGGAGTTTCGCCTAAATTCGTTAGGTTAGAGTGTTCAGGAACCCGGGCCTGCACCCGGTTATATTTTGCACTCAACCGCCGCGTAATCATCCTCTTCCAGCCCCTTATTTAAGCTTTGTCTCGCTTTTTCTGCGGTTTCGCTTTTGTTCGAACCGGGTGTAACGACGATTTCGGGCAGTTCCAGGACTATGTTGCAGCCGCTTTTAAGCGGGTCGTTGCCGATGTTAAGCCACCTTTGCCTGGCACCGTCCGGATCGGCTTCAGACCTGCTGCTGGCACTCCTGTTGAATGTGCCGGGAACATCGTAAGTAAACCGGAGATTTTCCTGGTCGGCGCCACCGGGAGGCAGATTGGCTTTCACCAAAAACATTGCAGCCATAATCGCGCCCGCAATTGTAAAAGCCCTGAATGCTTCGTTTTGTTCAATATGCATAGACCAGCCCTGTCCGGTTTAGCCGATCATAGGAAGATTTTTACTCTTATGTCAATAAAAACGGTGGTTTATGTGCTAGGGGGCAGGAAGCCTGCGTCACCGGGAGGGGATGGAGGCACATGTTTCTTTATCTCGGCAGTCAGTACATTCAGAAAATAATGCAAGGCCATGGCATCCAGGGGCAGTACGAGTTCCTGCGCTTTCGGCAATGGGCAACGGGTTTTATGAAACTCCTCCCTGAGCACATCGCCGGGCAGCGGGGCACCGGGATCAGGAGTAAGCACTTCGGGTAGCTCTTTTGGAATCATGACGTCGTAAAAATCTGTCGGATCTGATGAAGGAGTACCGGGCTTGATGATGAGTTTGTAATCACCTTTAACTGCATTGGCAAAATGATCGACCGCGCGCACCGCACTGTTCACAGCTTCGGCGTCTTTTTCATGGCAAATCTTTCCACCATTATATGCAAGACCGCCGCCCACAGTTGCGACACCAAGGGCTATACCGAGGAATGTTTTTGTTTTTGCCTTCATTTCGTCTTGTCTCCATTTAGACAAAAACCCCGCAGCGGCGGGGTTTTTAAATCTTGTATCTATAAAGCTTTTACTGCGCCTTATTACGGACCGGGCGTTTTACCGGCGCAACTTCGCGCACGATGAACTCGATTTTACCGCCGGCTTTTTCGACAGCCGCCTGCGCGGATTTCGAAGCCTTGGTGATTTTCAGGTCGACTTTCGTTTTCAATTCGCCGTTGCCAAGCAGCTTCACGCCATCGCGCTTGCGAGAGAGAATGCCGGATGCAATCAGCGCATCTTCATCGATCAATTTTTTTGCGTCGATTTTTTTCGCGTCGATTGCGTCTTGAAGCTGGCCGAGATTGATCTCGACGAGGTTCGTGCGGAACGCTTCGTTGCTGAAGCCGAGTTTCGGCAGACGGCGGTACAGAGGCGTCTGGCCGCCTTCGAAGCCGCGTACGCCGGATACGCCCGTGCGGGCCTTCTGGCCTTTTACGCCGCGACCTGCGGTTTTACCTTTACCGGAGCCGATACCGCGTCCGACATGGAGGCGTTTCTTTTTGGAGCCGGGTTTCGGTGCGAGTTCGTTGAGTTTCATGGTCGTCTTCCTTATGCCGCGTCTTCAACTTTAATCAGGTGACGGACGCTGTTGATCATGCCGCGAACGGACGGTGTATCTTCGAGTTCACTCACCGCGCCACGCTTTTTCAGGCCAAGGCCGAGCAACGTGCGGTATTGATATTCCTGGCGGCCAATGGGCGAGCCGGTCTGCGTTACACGCACGGTCTTGCCGGAAGATTTTTTACCTTCCGCCCCCTTAGAGGTAGCTTTTGCCGGTGCTTTTTTTGCTTTCGTCTCAGCCATGGTTCACCTTATTCCGTGTCTTTCTTGTCGTCGGCATCATCGCCCATTTTCGTGTCGCGGTTTGAAACGATGTCGCTAACTTTCTTGTTGCGGCGGTTTGCGACATGGCGTGGGCTCTGCATGTTCTCCAGCGCAGCGAACGTGGCGTTCACCATGCTGTAAGGGTTGCTGGAGCCGAGTGCCTTCGCAACGACGTCCTGGATGCCGAGCGCTTCGAATACTGCGCGCATCGGACCACCGGCGATGATTCCCGTACCTTTGGGAGCCGTGCGGAGCGTCACGCGGCCTGCGCCGTGGCGACCGTAAACGTCATGGTGGATCGTGCGGCCTTCACGAAGAGGAACGCGGATCATTTTGCGTTTTGCCTGCTCGGTGGCCTTTTTGATGGCTTCAGGAACTTCGCGCGATTTCGCGTGACCGTGACCGACGCGGCCTTTGCCGTCGCCGACAACCACGAGCGCTGCGAATGCGAAACGGCGTCCGCCTTTTACGGTTTTCGAGACGCGGTTGATGCCGACCAGGCGTTCAACCAGTTCGGGGCCATCCCCTTCTCCGCGTTCCCGGCGTTGTTCTCCGCCTTCTCTTCCACGAGCCATTCTAGTTTCCTTCCTTCAAATTAAAAATTAAGGCCGCCTTCGCGCGCGCCTTCGGCCACTGCTTTCACACGGCCATGATACAAATAACGTCCACGGTCAAAGACCACCTTTTCAACGCCTGCCTTCTTGGCGCGCTCGGCGATGAGCTTGCCGACTTTCGTCGCGGCGTCTTTATTCGTGCCCTTGTCGAATTTTGCATCCGAATCCATCGAGGATGCGGCGGCGAGCGTCAGGCCCTTAATGTCATCAATGATCTGCGCGTAAATGTGGCGACCGGATCTGTGTACGGAAAGGCGCGGACGCGTTTCGCGGTTCTTGACGCGGTCGACGTTCACCAGGCGGATTTTGTTCCGGGTCCTGAAATTTCTGCGCTGTGCTGCTGTCAGTGCTTTCATTGTTCTATTCCTTACTTCTTCTTGCCTTCTTTGCGCAGGACGTATTCATCCGTGTAACGGATGCCTTTGCCTTTATAAGGCTCGGGCGGACGGTAGCTGCGGATGTTGGCGGCCACCTGGCCAACCAGTTGCTTGTCGATACCGGTAACGGTCAGACCAACCTGGTCTGCAACCACTACCTTGATCCCGGCGGGGATTTTATAACGGATTTCATGCGAGTACCCGAGCTGGAGCACGAGGTCTGTGCCCTGCAGGTTGGCGCGGTAACCGACGCCCTTGATGTCCATCTTCTTGGTGTAGCCTTCGCTGACGCCGATGATCATGTTCTTCACCAGGACGCGCATCGTCGGCCAGATTTTCAGGGCCATCGGGCTGTCGTTGGCGGCTTTAAGGCGAACGGCTTTTTTACCTTCGATTTCTTCCATCGCGACGGTAACGTCGTCATGGATTTCCATCGACTGTTCGCCGAGCTTGCCTTTGATCTTGACGGTCTGGCCGTTGACGCTGACTTCAACGCCTTGCGGGATCATAACCGGGTTTTTTCCTACGCGTGACATCGTTCATCTTCCTCTTAGAATACCTGGCAAAGGATTTCGCCGCCGACATTGGCTGCACGGGCCTTGCTGTCCGGCATCACGCCCTGCGGCGTGGAGACGATCAGGATGCCAAGGCCGTTGTAGAAACGCGGCATGGTTTTAACGTTCGTGTAAACACGGCGGCCCGGCTTCGACACGCGGTCGATGACGCGGATCACGCCCTTGCCTTCGGCGTATTTCAGCTCGAGCAGGAGGTTTTTCTTGCCGTCTGTCGTTTCGGTGCGGACTTCGCGGATGAAACCCTCATCCTTCAGAACGTTCGCGACGTTTTCATGAAGGCGCGAGAAAGGCACCTCGATCACCGGCTTGCCGGCCTGCTGGCCGTTCCGGATGCGTGTGAGCATATCGCTTAAAGGGTCATTCATTGACATGGTTGATGCTCCTTACCAGCTTGATTTCGTTACGCCCGGAAGCTCTCCGCGCGAGGCAAGCTGGCGCAGGGCGATACGGGACAAATTAAGTTTACGGTAGTAAGCGCGCGGGCGGCCCGTGAGGGCGCAGCGGTTACGGATACGAATTTTCGATCCGTTGCGCGGCATTTCGGCAAGCTTCAGAACGGCGGCAAAACGCTCTTCAGGAGAAGTCTCCTTGTTCTTGATGATCGCTTTAAGCTTGGCGCGTTTGGTCGCGTCGCGCTTGGTCATCTTGCGGCGTTTGTCGTTGCGTTCCAGTGAGCAGGTCTTTGCCATGTACTGTTTCCTTCTTCCTTAAACTTATTTCCTGAACGGCATTTTGAAAGCCGTCAGCAATTCTTTTGCTTCGTCGTCTGTCTTCGCGCTCGTGCAGATCACGATGTCGAGACCGCGGATCTTGTCCACTTTGTCGTAGCTGATTTCCGGGAACACGATGTGCTCCTTGATGCCCATGGCGTAGTTGCCGCGACCGTCAAAGCTGCGGCCGTTGATGCCGCGGAAGTCGCGGATACGCGGCAGCGTAATCGTTACCAGGCGGTCCAGGAATTCATACATGCGGTCGCCGCGCAGCGTGGTCACGCAGCCGATCGGCATGTCATCGCGAATTTTGAACGACGCGTTCGATTTCTTGGCACGCGTAATCAGGGCCTTCTGACCGGCAATCAGGCTCAGGTCATTCGAAGCATGCTCCATGAACGCCTTGTTCTGCGAGGCTTCGCCAACGCCCATGTTGAGGACGATCTTGGTGACCTGCGGAACTTCGTGCTTGTTCTTGTAGCCGCGGGATTTCACCATCGCGGGCGCGATTTCTTTTTCGTAGATCTCTTTATAGCGCGGTTTTGTCTTTGCCATTGTTCGCTTCCTTATTCGATCGTTTCGCCGGATTTACGGGCGAAGCGTACTTTTTTGCCGTCTTTCAGCGTCTTGAAACCGACGCGCGTCGCCTTGCCGCCCTTGGGGTCAGCGATTGCAACGTTGGAAATGTGGATCGGGAGTTCTTTACGCTCCTTGCCGCCGGGCGATACCTGCGTCGGCTTCGAATGTTTCGTGACCATGTTGATGCCCTGCACCACCACGCGGTTTTCTTCGCGCAGCACTTTCAGGATTTCGCCCTTCTGGCCCTTGTCGCGACCGGCGAGAATAACCACCTTGTCGCCTTTTTTGATTTTCAGTTTTGCCTTGCTCATTGTCTTTTTTCCTTACAGAACCTCTGCCGCAAGCGACAGGATTTTGGCGTAGCCTTTAGAGCGCAGTTCGCGCGTGACGGGTCCGAAAATACGTGTGCCGATCGGCTCGCCCTGCGGATTGATCAGAACGCATGCGTTCGAGTCGAAGCGGATTTTTTCGCCGTAAGAGCGTGTTGCGCCCTGGCGGGTGCGGACGATCACGGCGCGGTGCACGGCGCCCTTTTTAACGCGGCCGCGCGGAATGGCGTCTTTCACCGAAACGATGACAACGTCACCGATATTCGCGGTGCGGCGTTTGGAGCCGCCGAGGACTTTAACGCACTGAACGAGGCGTGCCCCGCTGTTGTCCGCTACGTCCATTCTTGATTGCATCTGGATCATGTTCGTAATCCTATTCCTTTAATTACTTCGATTTCTTCTTGGTTTCTTTTTTAGCAGTTCCGGCTTTTTTAACTTCGGCTTTGGCGGGTTTCGCTTCGGCCTTCGGAGCTTCTTTCTTGGCAGCAGTTTCTTTTTGCGGCGTATTCTTTTTCGCAACTTTTTCAGCGCCCTCTTCCGTGCGTCTCGGACGCTCGGCGTTTTTCGCGGCGGTGCTTTCCGTGATCACGGTCCAGCGCTTCGATTTCGAAATCGGGCGGCATTCTTCGATCTGGACGACATCGCCGGCTTTGAACTGGTTGTGTTCGTCGTGCGCGGCGTATTTGTCCGACTTGCGGATGTATTTCTTGTAAACGGGGTGCATGTATTTCCGCTCGACAAGAACCGTAACGGTCTTGTTTGCGCGGTCGCTTACAACTTCACCTTCCAAGATACGACGTGGCATTCTTCTCTACTCCTCTTAAGCTTTCGCCTTGGCTTTTTTAGCGGTCGCTTCTTTTTTAGGAGCGGCAGCTTTGACAGCCTTGGGCTTTGCAGGCGCGGTGTCTTTACCCGACTGCTTAACATTGATGAATGTCTTGATACGCGCGATGTTACGGCGCGTCTTGCGCATTTCCGAGGTTTTCTCGAGCTGACCGCCTGTGCGCTGGAAACGCAGGTTCATCTGCTCCTTGCGGGAATCGATGAGGAGCTTCTTCAGCTCATCCACGGTCTTTGCTTTCAGATCTTCGGTTTTCATGATCGCTTCTCTTATTTCTTGGCGCTGTCTTCGTGACCGATACGGGTGACGAATTTTGTTTTGATCGGAAGTTTCATCGCGGCGAGGCTCAGCGCTTCAACAGCGAGAGCGCGGTTAACGCCGTCCAGTTCAAAAAGAATACGGCCGGGCTTTACGCGTGCGGCCCAGAATTCAGGAGATCCTTTACCGGAACCCATACGCACTTCGAGCGGTTTTTTCGAAACAGGAACGTCCGGGAAAACGCGGATCCAGACTTTACCCTGACGCGAAAGGTGACGCGAAATCGCGCGGCGTGCCGCTTCGATCTGGCGCGCGGTCAGGCGGTCGGGTTCCATTGCCTTTAAACCATACGAACCGTAGGTCAGCGTGAAACCGCCCTTGGCATTGCCGTGAATGCGGCCTTTGTGGGCCTTGCGGTATTTTGTTTTCTTAGGACTAAGCATCGTTCTCTAGCCTTGTTTCAAACATAAAAAAATCACGTTCACATGGGCTTTTGGTTCGTTTCGAACCCTAGTTCCCACATGGCTTTTAAAGCCACTTTTTTAGTAAATTCGCGCGGACATTACCCTATCCTTTTCCCGATTGCCAGCATTATTTACCGGTTTTCAGGAAGGCTTTTTAAAGCCTTAGGATCTGGGTGCCCCACCCTGGCTTTCAGACTGGCGCTTGTCGCGGGCCATGGGGTCGTGTTCCATGATATCGCCCTTGTAGAGCCAGACTTTAACACCGATAATTCCATAAGTCGTCAGAGCTTCCGCCGTGCCGTAATCGAGGTCAGCGCGCAGGGTGTGCAGGGGCACACGACCCTCGCGGTACCATTCCATACGGGCGATGTCGGCGCCGCCAAGACGGCCCGAAACGTTAATACGAATACCCTGGCCGCCGAGGCGCAGAGCCGACTGAACGGCGCGCTTCATGGCGCGGCGGAACGAAACACGGCGCTCGAGCTGCTGGGCGACGCCCTCAGCTACCAGCTGCGCGTCCATCTCAGGCTTGCGGACTTCGAGGATGTTCAGGGAAACTTCGCCGCCTGCGCGCTTCGAGAGGTCCGAACGGAGCTTCTCGATATCGGCGCCTTTTTTGCCGATGATGACGCCGGGACGGGCGGTGTGAACAGTCACGCGCGTGTTCTTCGCGGCGCGCTCGATGATGACTTTGCTGATGCCTGCGGGCTTCAGTCTTTCCTGCACGTATTCGCGCAGCTTAAGGTCCTCGACCAGCTTCTTGGCGTAATCGCGACCGGCATACCAGCGCGAATCCCATGTGCGGTTGATACCGACTCTTAAACCTACTGGATTGACCTTCTGACCCATTTTACATTAGCTCCTATGCTGTAGCTTTGGCTTTTTTAGCGGTTGATTTCTTCGGCTTGGCTGCGGACCCGGCATTTTTAGATTCGCCTGCAGGCTTCGCTTCTTTTTTAACTTTCGGTTTTTTCGCCGTTGCGGCGTCATCGGCCTCGCGTACCGTGATGCTGATATTGCTGAATTTCTTGTCGACGGCGGCGGCGCGGCCACGGCCACGCGCATGGAAGCGGCGCAGTTTAAGCGTCTTGCCGACGGTGGCTTCGGCCACGATCAGGCGGTCGACGTCGAGGTTATGGTTGTTCTCGGCGTTGGCGATTGCGGATTGCAGAACCTTGCGGACATCCTGCGCGACGCGGCGCTTGGAGAATTGCAGGTCGACGAGCGCACGGCCCGCTTTTTTGCCGCGGATCATCTGCGCCAGCAGGTTGAGTTTTTGCGCGCTGCCCGGGATGTATTTCCCGTAGGCTTTCGCCTCGTTCGGCTTGGTGCGTTTCGCGTTTGCTTTCTGTCCCATAACTTACTTCCTTATGCTTCTAAATCTTTAGCTCTTGGTCTCTTCGGTTGTCGCTTTCTTCTCGGCGCTGTGCGCTTTGAAGGTGCGTGTGGGCGCAAATTCGCCCAGCTTGTGCCCGATCATCTGGTCTGTCACCAGCACCGGGATAAATTTGTTGCCGTTATGCACACCGAACGTCAGGCCGACAAAGTTCGGCAGGATCGTCGAACGGCGCGACCACGTCTTGATGACGTTTTTGCCGCTGCCTGTGCGGGCTTCTTCCACCTTCTTCAAAAGGTGACGGTCAACGAACGGACCTTTCCAGACTGCACGTGCCATTATTTCTTCTTCCTTCTGATAATGTACTGATCGGTTTTCTTGTTATGACGGGTCTTCTTGCCCTTCGTGGGTTTGCCCCACGGGGTGACCGGGTGACGTCCGCCGGAGGTGCGGCCTTCGCCGCCGCCGTGCGGGTGGTCGATCGGGTTCATGGCCACGCCGCGGACATGGGGCTTGCGGCCCTTCCAGCGGTTACGGCCTGCTTTACCGAGATTCTGGTTCATGTGGTCGGGGTTAGACACCGCGCCCACTGTCGCCATGCAGTCCGCAGGAACGATACGAAGTTCGCCTGAGGCCAGTTTGACCTGCGCATAGCCCTGGTCACGGCCTGCGAGTTGGGCGTAGGTTCCGGCGGAACGCACCATCTGGGCGCCTTTGCCGGGTTTCATTTCAATGTTGTGAATGATCGTGCCGACCGGCATCGAGCGCAGCGGCATCGCGTTGCCCGGCTTGATGTCGACTGCGTTACCGGAGATGATCTTGTCGCCTGCCTTTACGCGTTGCGGCGCGAGGATGTAACGCTTCTCGCCGTCTTTATATTCGATGAGCGCAATCCATGCGGTACGGTTCGGATCGTATTCGAGGCGAACGATTTTGCCTTCGATATCTTTCTTGTCGCGCTTCCAGTCAATGATGCGGTAACGCTTCTTGTGACCGCCGCCCTTGTTGCCGGATGTCAGACGGCCATGGTTGTTGCGGCCGCCGGTTTTCTTTTTACCTTCGGTCAGAACTTTTTCAGGCTCGCCCTTCCACAGCTGGGTGCGGTCTACCTGGATCAGCTGGCGCATGCCGGGCGATGTGGGTCTGTATTCTCTCAGTGCCATAGTCTTCTTCCTTTTTTGCCCTTTATCGGCGGGACCACCATAGTTTTAAACTCTCTTACGCGTTGAACTGGTCAATCGTCTGGCCCTGCTCGAGCGTCACAATCGCTTTTTTCATGTCGCCGCGGAAACCTTTTTGACCTTTGAAGCGCTTGGTCTTGCCCTTCTGGATCAGCGTGTTTACGCCTTTAACTTTTACTTCGAACAGTGTTTCAACGGCCTGCTTGATCTGCGGCTTGGTCGCAGACAGTGGAACCTTGAACGTTATCTGACCGTGTTCCGATCCGCGCGTGCCTTTTTCCGTGACATGCGGGTTCGAGATGATTTCATACATCCATTCGGCTGCTTCGACTTTTTTCGTCTCTTTTTTCGCTGCTTTTGCCATGGTCATTATCCTTTAAGTTTTTCCGTGAGGTCATTCACGGCGTCTTTTGTCAAAATCAGCGTGTCGCGGCGCATAATGTCGTACACGTTTGCACCTTGCGACGGCAGAACATCGACGCGCGGCAGGTTAGCCGTCGCACGTGCGAAGTTCGCATCGATTTCCTTGCCGCCGACGATGAGAGCCGAGCTTACGCCCATTTTCTCAAGAGCTTTTGCCATCGGCTTGGTTTTGTGATCTTTCGATTTTGCGTCATCGAGGATGATCAGCTTGCCTTCTTTCGCTTTCGAGGAGAGAGCGATGCAAAGCGCGAGCTTGCGGATCTTCTTCGGCATTTCGGTTGCGTGGCTGCGAACAACCGGACCGTGCGAAACACCGCCGCCGACCGTCTGGGGACGGCGTTTCTGACCGGCTCTAGCCTGGCCCGTGCCTTTCTGGCTGTGCGGCTTTTTACCGGTGCCCGAAACCTCGGAAACGTCCTTGGTCTTGTGCGTGCCGGCGCGGCGCTTGTTCAACTGGTAGCCGATCATGGAGTGGATGATGTCCTGGCGGATCTCTACGCCGAACACGTCCTTATCAAGCGTGATTTCGCCTGCGTCCTTGTTCTCGATTGTTTTGACTGCGAGTTTCATGGCTCTTATTCCTTATTCTCAGTCGTTGCTTCGGCTGCAGGCGCTTCTGCCGGGGCAGGAGCAGCTTCAGCTTTCGGGGCTTCGGCTTGCGCTTCAGCAGATTTTGCAGCTTGTCTCAGACCGGCTGGTTTCGGCACGTCCTTGTGCAGCGGCTTTTTCACAGCGTCGCTGACCAGAACCCAGCCATTCTTGTTGCCGGGAACCGAACCCTTGATCAGGATCAGGTTGTCTTCGAGATCGATCCCGACGACTTCGAGATTTTGCGTGGTGACGCGGTCGGTGCCGAGGTGACCCGCCATTTTCTTGCCGGGGAATACGCGGCCTGGATCCTGACGCTGACCGGTGGAGCCGTGCGAGCGGTGCGAAACGGACACACCGTGCGAGGCGCGAAGACCGCCGAAATTATGGCGCTTCATCGCACCGGCAAAGCCTTTACCGATCGAGGTGCCGACGACATCGACGAATTGACCGGCGACGAAGTGGTTCGCGCCGAGCTCTGCGCCGACTTCCAGCATGTTTTCATTGGTCACGCGGAATTCAACGACCTTTTTCTTCGGCTCAACCTTTGCTTTCGCGAAGTGACCGCGATTGGCGGCGCTGGTGCGCTTGACGCGTGCCTTGCCTGCGCCGAGCTGAACGGCAACATAGCCGTCTTTTTCGGCGTTGCGTACGGCCACGACCTGGCACTCGTCCACTTTCAGGACGGTTACGGGAACCTGCGTGCCATCTTCGGTGAAGATACGCGTCATTCCTTCTTTTCTAGCAATCAGTCCAGTTCTCATTTCAGTCTCCTATCCAGAGGTTGCTTTCGCAACGTAGAGCCAGTTGGTTTTTGCTTATTAGGCAGCCATCTGACCGATTTTAATTTCAACATCCACACCGGCCGGCAGGTCGAGCTTCATCAAAGCGTCGATGGTCTGCGGAGTCGGGTCGATGATATCCAGCAGTCTTTTGTGCGTGCGCATCTCGAATTGCTCCTGCGAGCCTTTGTCGATGTGCGGCGAACGAATGACCGAAAATTTCTTGATGCGGTTCGGCAGCGGAACAGGCCCGCAGACATTCGCGCCCGTACGCTTGGCAGTGTTGACGATTTCAGCCGTCGCGCTGTCAAGAATACGGTGCTCAAAAGCCTTAAGCGTGATGCGTATCGTTTGCGTGTCCATGTTCCGTTTCCTTATTCTCTAATTACTCAACAATCTTGGATACAACACCGGCGCCGACGGTGCGGCCGCCTTCGCGGATCGCGAAGCGCAGGCCTTCGTTCATGGCGATCGGCGTGATCAGCTCGACTTCCATGTTGTTGAT
>Ga0138256_10003070_pt1 | contig 17820 bp, 10 predicted proteins | sample KNB2016incub_MG_FD_105486 | JGI IMG/M metagenome (GOLD analysis project Ga0138256, IMG submission 105486) | Active sludge microbial communities from wastewater in Klosterneuburg, Austria - KNB2014incub_MG | ecosystem: Engineered > WWTP > Activated sludge > Unclassified | place: Austria... | reverse complement strand
CGATATTCATGTCATCTCCTCAATCAACTTGCTTGATCAAGGCTACAGAGACGACGAGGACGTTTTTGTTTTTTCTTGGCCCTGATATCGAAAACAATAACTACGGCAGCACTACATAATGAATCTTAGAACCACATGAATTAAAAGATATTTTCCGCAAATAACTTGCGCGAGATTGGATTGAAAGATATCTTGTGCGCGCAGCTTGAGGTCTCCGAGAGACCTTGTTTTTTGTGATTGTTTTCCCTGGTTGCAGTCAAGAAATTGACTTCCTTCCGGGGGTTGAAGGAATCCATCGAGCCTGCCATGCCCCTTCGCGGACGGCTCGCATAGTTCCACCGTACGAAGGAAGGATACGTGCGCATGGATGAACTCGGTTTCGACTTCACAAAGGCTGTCGCTTGGTTTCCGCACAACCAGGAACACCCCTACGTCCTTGTCCGGATTAGCGAGCAGAACGTCGCTGAGCTCACGGCAGAGATGGGAGTGCCAATGAGACGCTGCTACATCACCGACGTGGAGCTCGAACAAGCGGTAGTGGAGCACGGCGTAACACGAGATGTAGTTGTGAGATCCGTGCTCCCAGATGCCGGTGCGGTCATGTCTGGCGACTTCGGCGAGGTTCTGACGTATTTTTACCAAGCCGCCAGGGAGCTCCCGGCCAGTGCCATCGGTCCGAAGAAGTGGCGACTCAAACAGGATCGAACCAAGCCCGCGCCAAAGTCCGATGTAATCCACTTCGTCATGCCGAATCGGCCTCACGCAAGCGCGGCGGATGTAGTCCTGTGCTCCGAGGTCAAGGCTAAGGCAACCGCGGGGGGCTCAAAGCCTATTGCCGATGCAATCGTTGATTGCAAGAAAGATCGCACCAGTCGTTTGTCCAGCACGTTGGTTTGGTTACGCGAGCGCGCAATGATTACCGACTTGGGCGACGTCGATATTCCCCTACTGAATCGCTTCATAGATGCCGTGGACAATCCTCCCGCGACAAAGCGTTTTCGGGCTGTCGCGGTCATCTGCAATGCCTTTCTGGACGATGAATTGGTCGCGGCACCTGCCGACCCCGATCCGGAGTTCACGCTGGTCGTGATCGGTGTGCCCGACCTGCGCACGACCTACACAGCAGTGTACGCCGCAGCCATTGCGTCGGTGGCCTGATCGTGCGCGCTTCGCTGCAGCGGTGGATCAATGACGCCGATACCACCCGGCACCTGCGTCATTTCCAGTATGTGCAACTCCCGATCGAACTGGCCCACATTGGCAATCGATTGGACGACTACTACATTTCCCTTGTAGGGGAGCTGTTCAACAACCTGCACGCGCCGGATGTCACCAACTCGGACTGGGCGCAGCTCGGCAACGCTTTTCTCCAGTTCTCGATAGAAATGACCGAAGCGCAGCTGCGCGATAGTGGAATATCGAAAGAGGACGCCGCGCTGTTTGCGGGGGCTGCTTTCTACTTCGGGGACTTTCCGGCTTCGGCATGCCTAGCCATGCGGCAATCCACACAACCGACCGACCCTGCGGGAGTGCGTGCGGCGTGCTTCGACTTTCTTGCACGGCCAGCGGTGTTGCAATCTGATTTGGCACGAGCGCTGCAGAACTCGCTTAGGGAGGGCACCATTGCTGAGATTTCAGCACAACTCGAGTTGTCTCGGGTCAGGGCTATAGCCGCGTTGGAGGAAGGTCCAGAGCCTTGGATCGTAGCCACTCTGATGAGTCGCATCATCGATCGCTTCAGCCATACCAACCTCCGAGCTGTCCTCCCCCAAGGGGAGAATCCTTTCTGGACACCATTGGTTCGGTCACTGGTAGATCGGCAGCCGTCAACGTGGGAGTTCTTTCCGTCTCAGATTCAAGCGATTCAGGGCGGCCTGCTGGCCAACGCCGACAGCTACGCCATGCAGATGCCGACCGGCGCGGGCAAGACCACGCTGTGCGAAACGCTGCTGTACTGGCACTTGTCCGTTCATCCCGACGATGCTGCCATCCTGCTGGTTCCGTTCCGCTCTTTGGCCTCAGAACTGCGCGGCACCTTGGTTCGACGACTCAATGCCATGGGTTTGCCGGCCCGCTGTGCCTACGGTGGTACCGTACCGACCGGCGATGAGGTCCACGGCCTAGACCGGATCCGGGCCATGGTAGCGACGCCGGAATCGCTTTCGGGAATCCTCAGTGCCGACCCGACATTTTCGCAGCGGATATCGCTGGTAATCTGCGACGAGGGCCATTTACTGGACAGTGGTGGGCGCGGGATCGGACTGGAGTTACTGCTGGCACGTATGAGATCTCGCCCCGAACAACCGCCTCGGTTCGTGTTTGTGTCAGCCATCGTACCCAACATCGAGGAAATCAATGCGTGGCTCGGAGGTAACGACAACACAGTTATCAGGAGCACCTATCGGCCGGCAACGGCTGAGTTCGCGGTCTTGCGTCCGGTGGGCGCCGGCGCAGGCATGGCCATCAGCTTGGACATGCATCCGCACGAGCCAGTGGAGCGGCGATTCACCATCGATGGCTTCTTGAATCGCGACAGTTTTCTCTCCCTGAATCCCCAAACTGGACGCGCAAACACGTACGCATTTGAGTCCATTAAGACCCACGCCGTAGCGGCCGCGAGGAAGGTGCTCCCCATGGGCACGACTGCCATCTTCGCCGCAAACAAGCGCGGCAATCAGGGTGCAGTCGGACTAGCTGAGGAACTCGTCAACCAGTTATCTCGCCCCTTACCGCTCCCTGATCCGCTTTCATATGCGCGACAGGACAACTTGCAGCGTTGCGTGGCCTATCTAGAAGGTGAATACGGTGGTGACTGGATTGGCACGCAGTCGGTATGCCACGGAGCGGTGCTCCACCACGGCGACATACCCCAGGAAACCCGAGAGGTGCTTGAAACCCTCATCCGTGACGGAGACGTGCGCTTGGTCATCTGCACGAGCACGCTCGCCGAGGGTGTCAATCTTCCCATTCGAAGCCTGATTCTATACTCCGTGCAACGCCGCGGCAGGGCTGGCCAAGCGGAAGCCATGCTTGCACGCGACATCAAGAACCTAGTTGGTCGAGCAGGTCGCGCGGGGGCCAACACCAAAGGACTCGTCATTTGCGCCAACCCCGGTCAATGGCATTTAGTGCAGCCGGTCGCCACACAAGGGGCAGGTGAACCGGTGCGAGGTTCGCTGCGGAACCTGATCCAGGGGCTGAGTGGTGTTCTCGCACAACGAGGAATCGCACTTAGCAACGAATTGTTGGAGCGCAGCACCATCGTGCACCCCTTGATCGATGGTATCGATTCAACGCTTATCGACCTGATTTCCGAAGAGTTGGGCGAGGATGCTTTCGTAGCGCATGCCCGTCAGCTGGCCGAGCAAACCTTCGCCGCTCGGCAGTTACCGCCAGGACAGGCCGACCTGTTGCGGAGCGTGTTCGAATTGCGGGCACGACGCCTCATCGCGCTGCGGCATACCGGACAGCTTCCGTGGGTACGCGAAACGGGCGCCAAGGTTCGACTTCTGGAGTCGGTGGAGCGGAACTTGCTGCCATCACGCGAACGTTGGCAGGATCCGATTGATCCGCTTGACGATGGCTTGCGCACAGTCATTTTGGAGTGGGCGTGGACGCACCGCGAACTACTGAACGATATCGTGCAGACTTTTCGCCCTATGGGGGATGATCCGGAATTGGCGAAGGCTGCTTTCTTCGAGATCGTTCGGCGCTGGATGGCTGGAGACTCCTTCGTGAACATGGCTCAGCAGTTGCAGTTGAACATGGATGACATGCTCGCAATCCATACTCGGGTAATTACGTTTACGCTCCAAACCCTCGTCGAGCAGGGCATCAGTCTGCTTACGCGTCGCCTGCAGTCCGACGGCATCGAGATCGCTACTGGCGTTACCAGCTTCACCGAACAGCTTCGCTTTGGGGTGCCCAACCTGGCGGCACGCGTGCTGGCGTCGACAGGCACTCGTCATCGCAAGGCCTATGTCGCGCTGGGTACCGCCATTACTCAGCAAGGCCTCGTCCTAGATGCCGCCACGATCAAAAAGCAAGCATTGGAAGGATTGCGCCAGAATGCGGCCGCATGGCGACAGCGTCTAGGTGAGCTAGTCTACGCTAACACCCTGAAGGATATATCCTAGGTCGGATATCATGCTAGCGTGGATTCCGCCCCTGTTTAAAGTAGTGCCTCCGCCGGTTTTGTTCAGGTTCAGCACAACGTGACTATCCATTTTGGTTAGGGTAGTTTGGTGTGACGGTTTGCAGGGAAGCTCTGCGGGGGGTTGGTTCTAGAAGGGACAAGAGGCGGTTGAGTTCTGCCGCTGGGACGGGATGGGTCAATAAGACCAGTTTAATCAAATCTTGCTCGATCTCATTGCGACCACCCTGGATAAGGGAGAGATTTGGTTTGCGGATATCCATGCTGACTACTCTATCATGGCAAAGTGAAATGTCGTTCGATTGATGCCTGCGACTCACAGCACACGTAATTGGTAAGCATTTTTCCATAGCCTATAGCGCGCCCCAGCGCTCTCGCGCTGGGGGTTGCCTTCGCGCTGTTAGCCATCTCCATATAACCTGGATCACAGCCCCTGATTCGCCCGGGAAACAGTGATCTGTTGATTCAGCCAGCCCGTGACTTCATCAGACAGCCATCCTGTGGCGCGCTCGCCCAGTTTAATTTGCTTCGGGAACAGGCCGATCGAAACCTTCTGGTAGATGGCACTCCGGGAAAGACCCGTCACCTTCATGACGTCCTTCATCCTGAGTATCCTAAACTCAAGCTTATCGCTCACCTTTCACCTCCTTGCGCTGATGGGGGGGAAGTCTCGTCGTCTCGTCGTCTTGTTCCTGCTTGTGATGACTCATGCGGCTGAGTCGTCAGACGTCTTGTTTCTGCGCAGCAAATGGCCGTGGCTACCATAGTAGGACGCCGTGACGCTGGTCCTGCTGTGACCGAGCTCCTTGGCCACAGCGATGTTCGCTGCGTTGTGACGCGCGATGTCGACTTGAGCAGGATCGGCCCCCTGAATAGGGGTAGGCATGCCTGTGATGTTGCTGTATTCCTGCTGGGCAAATCCATGGCGCAGTCCGTGCGAGCTCACGCCTTTCTCCTTTTTGTTGATTCCCAGCTTTTCGCTGAGAAGGTAGTAATAGCGGCGCCTCGCCTGAGACCACGTCAGGTCAGGCCAACGCACGCGCCCACTCTTGTTAGTCGAGGCCACTCTCTGTGCCCACTCGAAAACCTCCCTCTTGTACTCGGTATCGAGGGGAATGCTTCGAGGCCGTCCGCCTTTGGTGCCCCGGTAGACCTCCAGGGTGTTCCGCTCCTTGTCGAGCGAATATTCCGGTCGCATCTCGACGGACTCCTTCATTCGCAACCCGAAGGCGTGCTGTAACCCGAGCGCTACACCGAGTCGCTCGTCCAGTTCGTGCGCGTTTTTGATGACGTCGAGGGGATCTACTCCGTTTGCCTGCCACGCGAGATTATTCTGGGCGGCCGTCACGCGATGCACGTCGCGATGCGGAAGATAATGTCCGAGTGGCCTGACCATTCCAGCCTTGCCGATCCAGTAACAATACGTACGCAGGATCGAGATGCGGCTGTGCATGGTTGCCAGGGACACGCCTTCCTTGTCCCAACGCGTCGCGAGGAAATACACATGACGCCCACCCAGACTCGTCGGGGTGGGAAAGTGGTACCCCATCTGCCAAAGTTGGCAGTAGCAGAGCAGCAACACACTGCGGCGTTCCTTCTGCGTCTTGACCGAACACACCTTGGAGGTGTTCTTCCCTGTGTACTTTTCAGTGCGCCACTTGTTGTTCCGCTCGATGATGAACATGAGCTTCTGGAGGAATTTGTACGGCAAAACCATCTCTGCGATCGAATGCATTTCAATACTCCTATATGTGAATTGACTGGAATTGCGACGGCAAAACCCCACCACGCGCGAGCCGGCGCGGTAGGTTGCTGCATTGGATGGATTAGAGAACTTGGTTAGAAAGATATTTCTTTGGTGGCGTGTGTAAATTCCCGTAGGAATTCACACCAGCAGTGATGTCGGCAATACCGACACTCTGCCCGGATCGGCAGGCCACACGCGGGAACGCGCAGGCTCTGTCGCTTGGCGATTGGGGAGGAGCACCCTCGGAATAGATCTCCCTGGGTATATTTCCCCACCGATCCGACCACAGCACCCTGAATCGAGTGCTGCAGGACAGCTGTCTGTGATGTTTAAATCACCAGGCCGCAAATCTGGTGTCGTGGCCCACAGCTATTTAGGAATGGAATTACCCCGTTCCACCAATCCTGGTTTCCGCCAGGAGTCACGGGTTCTTTGCAACGACTGACATGGTTGTGCATCATGTTCTTGTCGAGTCGCCGCCGAAAAGGCAGCATGCAAAGCTTTCCATTTTGACCGGACGTGGTCCGTCCGATATAGAGGCCCTTCAATCCAGCCGAAGGGGGTGGGCGATGCCCACCTTTGTGTCGCCCGCTCGGGGCAAAGATTTATCCGACTTGAATTTGACTTTCGTCGGCTGATTCCTGGATGGCTCGTCCAGAACTAGGCGCGGGGCTTCTCTCTGAATTACCGAGATTTGACGGGTCTTCCCTCGTTATTCCCGGACGCCGGCAGGGCGTCAAAAAACTTGTTCGGCTACGCGCGATTTGCTTCACTTCGCGCTTGGAATGAACTGTAAATAAAAAATCCGGGGGCCGTCAACAACTTCGTTGGATTTTTCTTTTGTGTGATTTTTTCTGTCCGAAACCGGCTGGAAAATAAGCACTGGCGCGGCTCTCGAAGTATGTCTGGTTCCGAGAGTTGTACGTGCGCCTTCCGTTTTTTGCCAGCTTGCCTGGCAATTTCCTGCTCGCCATGCAAGGTTTCGGGAAAGCCGGGGATGCTATTTGGCTAAATCCCCTGCCGCTGTAGAATCGTGTCATTGCTGTAACCTAGCGGCTCAACCCATCCCATAAGGGCGTTCTTCGGCGCGATGAATAACCAGTTTTTCGAGCGGCCCATACTCAACTCGCCTTACCAATATCCGGTAAGGCACTGGGAGCTCGACGCCTCCGGCCAGCCGACCCAGCGCATCGTCGAGTCCCGCCGCCGGGCCGAGTTCATCACCCCGATCCCCAAGCCGAAGAAGCAGAAGTCGGCCCCCCAGCAAGATGCACTGCTGTTCGACAAAGATCTGTCCTCCCAGTCCCAGCAATACGCCCACACCGCCATCATCAACGGCGTAAGGCAGGAGGTAGATAAATGGCGGGCCCTGCCCAACCCGGCCGACTGGCGCGTAACCCCCGAAACCGCCCGGCTGCTCCAGCACTGGCGGCACCACCGGTTCAGCGGCATCCGGCCGTTTTTCTGCCAGGTCGAGGCGGTCGAGACCGCTATCTGGCTGACCGAAGTGGCGCCACAAATCGGCAAGAACGGCGAACGCTTCCTTCAGCACCTGGCCAATTCAAACAATGATGCCAATCCCGGCATCCTCCGTCTGGCGCTGAAGCTCGCCACCGGCGCCGGCAAGACCACCGTGATGGCCATGCTGATCGCCTGGCAGACCGTCAACGCAGTGCGCAGGCCGAACAGCAAAAAATTCACCCGCGGCTTCCTGGTGGTCACCCCCGGCCTGACCATCCGGGACCGCCTGCGCGTTCTCCAGCCCAACGATCCGGACAGCTATTACCTCAGCCGAGAGCTGATCCCCGGCGACATGATCGGCGACATCGAGCGCGCCAAGATCGTCATCACCAACTTCCACGCCTTCAAGCTGCGCGAACGCATGGAGATCTCCAAAGGCGGCCGCCTCCTTCTGCAAGGTCGCGGCAACGAGGAGATCAACACCCTCGAAAGCGAAGGCCAAATGCTCCAGCGCGTCATGCCGGAACTGATGGGCATGAAGAACGTGATGGTTATCAACGATGAGGCCCACCACTGCTATCGTGCCAAGCCCAAGCCGGAGGACGATGAAGACCTCAAGGGCGACGACAGAAAGGAAGCCGAAAAGAACAACGAAGCCGCTCGCCTGTGGATATCCGGCATCGAGGCGGTCGCCCGCAAACTCGGCGTCGCCTGGGTGATGGATCTTTCGGCCACACCCTTTTTCCTACGCGGCTCGGGCTACGCTGAAGGCACCCTCTTCCCCTGGACAATGAGTGATTTCTCACTCATGGACGCCATTGAATGCGGCATCGTCAAGCTGCCCCGCGTACCGGTGGCCGACAACATACCCGGCGCGGAAATGCCCATGTTCCGCAACCTGTGGGAACACATCCGCAAGGACATGCCGAAAAAGGGCCGTGGTAAAGCAGAGGGACTCGACCCCTTGGCCCTCCCCACGCCATTGAAGACCGCCCTGGAAGCCCTCTACGGCCACTACCAGAAAACCTACGAGCTATGGGAGAAGGCCGGGATTCGCGTCTCGCCCTGCTTCATCGTGGTATGCAACAACACATCCACATCGAAGCTGGTGTATGACTACATCTCAGGCTTCCAGCGTCAGAAGGAAGACGGCAGCTCCACTCTGGAAAACGGTCGCCTGCCGCTTTTCCGCAATTTCGACGAGCACGGCAACCCGCTGGCCCGCCCGCTCACCCTGCTCATCGACAGCGAGCAAATCGAATCCGGTGACGCCCTAGACGACAACTTTCACAGCATGGCCGCTGACGAAATCGAACGCTTCCGTCGCGAGGTGGTGGAGCGGACCGGCGATCTGAGGGCCGCCGAGAACCTGACCGACCAGGACCTGCTGCGCGAGGTCATGAACACGGTGGGCAAATCAGGCCGCCTGGGCGAATCCATCCGCTGTGTGGTTTCCGTTTCCATGCTCACAGAGGGTTGGGACGCTAATACCGTCACCCACGTCCTCGGCATTCGAGCCTTTGGCACCCAGTTGCTCTGCGAGCAGGTCATCGGCCGCGCCTTGCGCCGCCAGTCTTACGAGATCAACAGCGAAGAACTGTTCGATGTCGAATACGCCGACGTGCTCGGCATTCCCTTCAATTTCACCGCCAAGCCGGTTGTCGCCCCGCCGCAACCGCCGCGCGAGACAGTCCAGGTCAAGGCCATCCGCCCCGAGCGAGACGCACTGGAGATCCGTTTCCCCCGCGTGCAGGGTTATCGCGTCGAGTTGCCCGAAGAGCGTTTGGTCGCCGAGTTCAACGACGATTCCGTGCTGGAACTCACACCGGACCTCGTCGGCCCCTCGATCACCCGCAACGCCGGCATCATCGGCGAGGGTGTGGATTTAAGTCTTGCCCATACCCGCGATCTTCGTCTCTCCACGCTGCTGTTCCACCTGACCCAGCGACTGCTCTATACCAAGTGGCGGGACCCCGGCGAGGAGCCCAGGCTCTATCTCTTCGGCCAGCTGAAGCGCATTACCAAGGACTGGCTCGATAACTGCCTCGTCTGCAAGGGAGGCACCTATCCCGCCCAGCTCATGTACCAAGAGCTGGCTGACATGGCCTGTGAGCGCATCACTGCCGCCATTACCCGCGCCGAGCAGGGCAAGCGGCCGATCAAGGCGGTACTCGATCCCTACAACCCGGCCGGCAGCACGGCACATGTCAATTTCAGCACCTCGAAGACCGCCCGCTGGGAAACCGATGCCCGCCGATGCCATGTGAACTGGGTTGTCCTCGACAGCGACTGGGAGGCCGAATTCTGCCGCGTCGCCGAATCGCACCCGCGCGTCAGGGCCTATGTCAAGAACCACAACCTCGGCCTCGAAGTGCCCTATCGCTACGGCTCGGAAACACGCACATACCTGCCCGATTTCATCGTGCTGGTGGATGACGGGAGAGGTGACGACGATCTCCTGCACCTGATCGTCGAGATCAAGGGCTATCGCCGAGAGGACGCCAAGGAAAAGAAAACCACCATGGAAACCTACTGGGTCCCCGGCGTGAACAATCTCAAGCAATACGGCCGCTGGGCCTTTGTAGAGTTCACCGACGTGTTCCAAATTCAGGACGACTTCGCCAAGAAGGTCGAGACCGAGTTCGGCAGGATGCTCGATGGCTTCCTGACATCCAGGGATTGATGGTTATGCCGGCGACCCGACTCAGAATTTTCATCAGCAGCGTGCAAAAGGAGTTCTCCCAGCAGCGCCATGACCTGAAGGCTTTTTTGCTTGGCGATGCTGTACTGCGCCGTTTTGTGTCCGAGGTTTTCCTGTTCGAAGACATTCCGGCCATGGATCGTCGTGCCGATCAGGTTTATTTGAAGGAGGTCGAGCGCTGCGACATCTACCTTGGGCTTTTCGGCTACGAATACGGCTTCGAGGATGGAAATGGTGTATCCCCCACCGAGCACGAATATGACCATGCCACCCGCCACGGCAAGACACGTCTTATCTATGTTTGGGGCACCGACGACAAGAAGCGCACACCGAAAATGCGCGCTCTGGTCGGCAAAGCAAGCGGAGAACTCATCCGCCGCCGCATCGACGATGTAAGCGCACTCACTGCCGAAGTTTATGCCAGTCTCGTGGACTATCTCGACGGCATCGGCGCGCTGCGTGTGCCGCCCTTCGATACTTCGGCCTGCGACAAAGCCACCCTGAAGGATTTGTCGCGCAAGCGCATCGAATGGTTTCTGGAAACCGCCCGTCGCGAGCGTGGCTTTCCGCTCAAACCCAAGACCGAGACCAAGGCGCTGCTGGCCCATCTCAACCTGCTTGACGGCAGCAGGCCCACCAATGCCGCAGTACTGCTTTTCGGCACCAATCCTCAACGTTTCCATCGCACGGCCGAGATCAAGTGCGTGCACTGTCATGGCAGCGAATATCGGCGTCCCTTCGCCTCCCAGCAGATATACGCAGGAGATCTGTTCGAGCAGGCCAATCAGGCGCGGGATTTTGTTCTAGCAAAGATCAACCGGGCCGTCGGCGTTCGCGATATCAGCATCACCGCACCGGCTACTTACGAGCTTCCGCCGGATGCAGTCGGGGAAGCCATCGTCAACGCCCTGGCTCACCGCGATTACCACAGTAACGCCTCGGTCGAGGTGCGCCTGTTTGCCGACCGGCTCGAAGTCTGGAACCCCGGCATGCTGCCCGGCACGTTGTCGCTGGCCGATTTGCGCGACCCTCATCCGTCGGTACCCTACAATCCGCTGATCGCCGAATCGCTCTATCTCGCCCGCTATATCGAAAAAGCCGGATCGGGCACCCTGCGCATGATTGAACTCTGCCGCGAAGCCGGGCTGGCGGAACCCAGCTACGAGCTTCGCGCCGGCAGCTTTATCATTACCCTCTGGCGCGACTGGCTGACGGATGAGGTGCTGGCCGGCCTTGCCTTGAATGAGCGTCAAAAGAAAGTTCTTCCAATCCTTCGACAACAGCGTCATCTGACCAACAGCGAATACCAGGCTGCCACCGGCGCAACCCGCATTACTGCAAAACGCGACCTGGAAGCGCTTGTGCAAAAAGGTTTGATCATAGCCAAGGGTAGCGGCCGGGGATCGTATTACGAACTCTCCAGGAAACGGCTCAAAAATGGCTCAATTGAGTCATAGGATCGTGAGGCAAAAAATGGCTCATAAATGGCTCAATTGGCTCATCCTTCCCGGATTCCTGCTGAGCAGCCAGACCCATCTCCTTACACGCACCGCTCACCAGAGCACGCGCTACCGAAGGAACAAGCGGGGCGAAAGCGGCTTACCAAGGGCAGAAACGCATCATCAAGGACAGGCATGACCATGGCCAAACCGCCCAAATCCAGGCTCAGCGTCGAATCCCTCACCCACGACGACGCCACGCGCAAGAACATCCCCACTGCCGAATACCAGTCGGTGATGCATAAGGAAGAGCAGACGCCGCTGCGTGTCGCCTATGAGCGCCGCAACCGCGACCTCGACCCGCAACTCGTCTGGCGCGGCAAGGACCAGCAGGACTGGTCCGACCTTGTCGTCCACGCCCCGCCCATCTACATTCAGGAAAAGCTGCATCCCAAGGCGTTGATCGACGATCTGCGCCGCCAGTCCGAGAAGTCTCCCTCTCCCCTCTCGGGAGAGGGTCGGGGTGAGGGGGTGCAGGTCGATTTGTTCGCCGACTTCAACGGTCTGCCCGAAGAAGCCGACAAGACCGATTTCTACCAGCACGAAGGCCACTGGTCGAACCGCATGATCCTCGGCGACAGCCTGCAAGTCATGGCCAGCCTCGCCGAGCGCGAGGGCCTGCGCGGCAAGGTGCAATGCATCTACTTCGATCCGCCCTACGGCATCAAATTCAATTCCAACTTCCAGTGGAGCACGACGAGCCGCGATGTCAAGGACGGCAACGCCGCCCACATCACCCGCGAGCCGGAGCAGGTCAAAGCCTTCCGCGACACCTGGCGCGACGGCATCCACTCATATCTGACCTACCTGCGCGACCGGCTCACCGTGGCGCGCGACCTGCTGACGGATTCGGGATCGATCTTCGTGCAGATCGGGGACGAGAACGTGCACCGGGTAAGGGCGGTGATGGATGAGGTGTTTGGTGATCAAAACGCGGTGGCGACCATACCATTCAAGAAAACTTCAGCGCTGGGAGGGAAGACCATCGATGTCGTCTACGACACGATACTCTTCTACGCAAAGGACATTTCTATCGCTAAGTATCGGAAGCAATTGACCGCCACCGGCCCCGATACTTATGCTTATCCAAACGTCGAGAAAGATGATGGAAGTTGGCGACGTTTATCTACGGAGGAGCGCGAGGCATTTGATGTGAGCGTGGGTCGGTTATTTCGTACCGACAACATCACTTCTCAGAGTGGCGGCGAAAAAACCAGCTTCCCGGTTGTAATTGAGGGAAGAAGTCTTTTGCCTTCGAAGGGTTCCTTCTGGAAAACCAATGAACGCGGGATGAAAGCACTGGCGAAGGCAGGGCGGCTCAAGCCGGTGGGAAATACGCTTACGTACACGCGATACCAAGATGACTTTCCTGCCCGTGCGCTGACGGCATGGTGGGATGACACTATTCAATCAACATTCGCAGCTAAGAACATCTATGTGGTGCAGACGTATACCAAGGTCATTCAGCGCTGCATCCTGATGGCCACCGACCCCGGCGATCTCGTCCTTGACCCCACCTGTGGTTCCGGTACGACTGCCTACGTCGCCGAGCAGTGGGGCCGCCGCTGGATCACCATTGACACTTCCCGCGTCGCGCTGGCCCTGGCCCGCGCCCGCATCATGGGCGCGCGCTATCCCTATTACCTGCTGGCCGACAGCAAGGAGGGCCAGTTCAAGGAGGCCGAGGTCACCCGCACGGCGCCCTCCACCAAGCCCACCTGGGGTAACCTCCGCCACGGCTTCGTCTATGAGCGCGTACCCCACATCACGCTGAGAGACATCGCCAACAACGCCGAGATCGACGTGATCTGGGACAAGTTCCAGGAACGGCTGGAACCCCTGCGCGAGCAATTGAATAAGGCTCTTGGCAAACAGTGGCAAGAATGGGAAATTCCCCGCGAGGGCGAAGCCAAATGGAGCGAAGCGACGAAGAAGCTGCACGCCGGCTGGTGGCGCGAGCGCATCGCCCGCCAGGAGGAGATCGACGCCTCGATTGCCGCCAAGGCCGGATCCGAATATCTCTACGACAAGCCCTACGAGGATAGAAAGAAGGTGCGCGTCGCTGGCCCCTTCACGGTGGAAAGCCTCTCACCACATCGCGTGCTGGGCGTGGATGAGAATGACGAACTGATCGATCCCAACGATCAGAAAACCGCCGAGCCCGGTTCCGGCTACGGCGAGCGCGATTTCGTTCAGATGATCCTGGAAAACCTGCGCACCGCCGGCGTGCAGCAGGCCCACAAGGAGGATCGCATCGTCTTCACGTCCCTCACCCCCTGGCCCGGCGACCTGATCTGCGCCGAGGGACGTTATATCGAGGGCGTCGCAGAGGAAGGAAAAGTCAGTCCCGGCAGGACGGCGACTGCTGCGACTGAAAAGCGCGCCGCCATTTTCATTGGCCCCGAATTCGGCACCGTCTCCCGACCCGACCTCGTCGAGGCCGCGCGCGAGGCCGGCGACGCCGGATTCGACGTGCTGATCGCCTGCGCGTTCAACTTCGAGGCCCGAACGACCGACTTCAACAAGCTCGGCCGCATCCCCATCCTGCGCGCCCGCATGAACGCCGACCTGCACATGGCCGAAGACCTCAAGAACACCGGCAAGGGCAACCTCTTCGTCATCTTCGGCGAACCGGACATCGAGATCATCGAAGCCGAAGGTGGCCAGATGCAGGTGAAGGTCAAGGGTGTGGACGTCTTCGACCCCAGCACTGGAGAGGTCCGCAGCGACGGCGCCGAAGGCATCGCCTGCTGGTTCATCGACACCGACTACAACGAGGAGAGTTTCTTCGTCCGCCACGCCTACTTCCTCGGCGCTAACGACCCCTACAAGGCGCTGAAGACCACCCTCAAGGCCGAAATCAACGAGGAGGCCTGGGCCACCTTGAACAGCGACACCTCCCGCCCATTCGATAAACCAAAGTCAGGGCGGATCGCCGTGAAGGTCATCAATCACCTCGGGGATGAGGTAATGAAGGTATTCAGGATTTAGGGAAGTGCTACCATTGGTTTTACAATGAAACAGTCTGAATTCACATTACCAAACCCGCCTATAGTTGAAGCGGTATTGGATATCGAATGTGATCTACAACCTGGCCAGCAATTAACCGCGCTTGAAGAGCCAGCACGTAATACTTTTGGTGACCACTACCCCAAGTTCCGTGTTCAGCTTATTCAGGAACATCTGATAGAGACGAAACCTGATGCACCAGTTGAACTGTCAGTGCGCCATGGAGTGCAGGCATATCAGTTTTTAAATGATGATGAGAAGCAACTAGTCCAAGTTAGATCGCAAGGTTATTCGTTTAATCGGCTTGCGCCATACTCCAGCCTAGATGACTATCTTCAGGAAATCGAACGAACATGGCGTTTATATGTAGAACTTGCGAAGCCCGTCCAGATTCGCTTGATTCGCCTGCGCTACATTAACCGCATTCTCTTACCCCTGGATGAGGGGCGGGTTCAACTGGATGATTATTTCAATGTCGCACCACATCTACCAGATGAGGATAAGCTCACTTTCATAAGCTTCCTCAATCAGCACTCAGCAGTAGAAGCAGAGACTGGCAACGAGGTAAATATCATATTGACCACACAGCCGCTAGATGGCGGCAGGCTCCCTGTAATTTTCGACAATACGGTTACATCACCAACACTAGGGGAACCCGATGATTGGGCTTGGATTTCATCCAAGATTCTGGTATTAAGGGCTTTGAAAAACAACATTTTTCGCAGAGCACTAACTGACAAATGCTTAGACCTGTTTCGACAACAGTAGGAATTTGCTGTCTGGGCTATGCTGCTCTGAACACCTATGCTTTACCAGGCAGCGCAATTTCAGAAGAGGCTGCTAGCGTAACTCGTGCTGTTTCAGCTCTCATAAGGGACGCTGAAAAATCGCAAGCTCTGTTTGGATCTAAGACCGCAGCCATTTCACAACTTAAATTGCTTGTAAACGAATGTAGTCAACCCGACTGGGATGGTAGCGGAGCATTCGCTATCGATCCTCTGGCACTACTTAACGCCAAGAACTTTATCAGAGCCTTACCTGAAGACATTCCGATGCCCGAATTTGCACCCGAGCCTGATGGGGCAATATCCTTGGACTGGATACATTCACGTCATCGGTTCTTCTCTCTTAGCATAGGCTCCAGCAATCGTTTTGCATACGCTTGGCTAGATGGCTCGGATAAAGGTCATGGTGTGGCTCGTTACGACGGTCACAATATTCCTGCGAGAGTATTGGCCGAAATTCTTTCCATAGTAAGCCAAGCACATGCTTCCGTCAGGGCTACCTAGGCTCGTCAAAGATGATGAGGATCTAGTCAGATTCCTCACGCAAAGCAACCAGTTCAACGCCACGATTGTAAAACCTGCGGCATTTCTGCCGAGTCCAAAGGGCCAGGAAACATCTGTCTTTCGCCATGGGAAAGAACCGAAGGATAACCTCCGGAAACTAGGTGATTCAGCTGCGGGTGGTCGTTCGCTTTACGGCGTTGCGCTCTTCAAAGCCCTGTGTGTGCGAGGCGCACGTCTTGAGGTAGCCTCAGACGAACCACCGCCCCTCCATGCCGTTATTCGTGGTTGGCCGTGGATTGAAGGAGACCAAGAACTCCAAAAAGCAAGGCAAAAAGAATTGGCCGCACTAATTTCTAGCGACGCCGGTCCTCCAATACTTTTCTAAGACCATCTGTTTGACGATGAACTTCCTCATCGCCGACACCTTCACCGACAGCCTCGCCCGACTGACTGGCGACGAGCAGAAGGCCGTCAAGACCACAGCCTTCGATTTGCAGGTGAATCCCGTCAACCCTGGCCTGAGCTTTCACAAGCTGGACAAGGCGCGCGACAGGAACTTCTGGTCAGTGCGAGTGAGCAGCGACATTCGCCTGATCGTGCACAAGACGGCGGGCAGCCTAATGTTGTGCTATGCGGATCACCACGACAAGGCCTACGACTGGGCCGAACGACGCAAGCTGGAGGTTCACCCGAAAACGGGCGCCGCCCAGTTCGTAGAGGTGCGCGAACGGGTGGAGGAAGTGGTAGTGCCGCATTACGTATCGGAATCGCCGCCGGCGACTTATCAGCCCAAACCCCTGCTGTTCGGCGACGTTGCCGACGAGGAACTGTTGGGCTACGGCGTACCGGCCGAATGGCTGGCCGACGTGAAGCAGGCGAACGAGGACAGTTTGCTGCAATTAAGCGACCACCTTCCGGCCGAGGCGGCAGAAGCCCTGCTGGAACTTGCCACAGGTGGGCAGCCGCGGCCGATGTCGGGCTTCGCGGCCGATGCCGATCCCTTCGCCCACCCGGATGCGATGCGCCGCTTCCGCGTGATGGGTAATGTGGAGGAGCTCACCCGTGCACTGGAATTTCCCTGGGAAAAATGGACAGTCTTTCTTCACCCGGCCCAGCGGGAACTGGTGGAGCGCGACTATGCCGGCCCGGCACGCGTGTCGGGCTCAGCAGGGACGGGCAAGACGATTGTCGCCCTTCATCGGGCGGTGTTTCTTGCCCGCAACAATCCCGATGCACGCGTGCTGCTGACGACGTTTTCAGACACATTGGCCCATTCGCTACGCACCAAACTGCGGCGGTTGATCAGCAGCGAGCCGGTGCTGGGAGAACGACTCGAAATCCATTCCATGAATGCGATCGGCGAGCGGCTCTACGAGCGGCATTTCGGAAGGCCTCGCATTGCGGAACGTGAAGCGATTCGTTCGTTTTTGGCGGATGCCACGTCGTCAGCCAACGACGTGAAGGTCACTCCGAACTTTCTTTTGGGTGAATGGGAAGACGTGGTGGATGCCTGGCAACTCGACAGTTGGGAGGCTTACCGCGACGTGAAGCGGCTCGGCCGCAAAACTCGTCTCCCCGAAGCCCAGCGTGCGGCGCTATGGTCTGTATTTGAGGCTGTGCGGCATCGACTTGGAGACGAAGGCCTCCTTACTCGCGCCACAATGTTCAACCGTCTGGCGGCGAAGCTCGCGGAGCGCAAGCAGTCGCCCTTCGATCATGCAGTGATCGACGAGGCGCAGGATGTGGATGTGCAGCAGTTGCGCTTTCTGGCTGCGCTGGGCGGAGATCGGCCAAATAGCTTGTTCTTCGCGGGCGACCTCGGGCAGCGCATTTTCCAGCAGCCGTTTTCCTGGAAGTCAGTGGGCGTCGAGGTGCGTGGCCGTTCCCGCATACTGCACATCAACTATCGCACATCGCACCAGATCAGGCGCCAGGCCGACCGGCTGCTGGGGCCGGAACTT
>Ga0138256_10003069_pt1 | contig 17823 bp, 13 predicted proteins | sample KNB2016incub_MG_FD_105486 | JGI IMG/M metagenome (GOLD analysis project Ga0138256, IMG submission 105486) | Active sludge microbial communities from wastewater in Klosterneuburg, Austria - KNB2014incub_MG | ecosystem: Engineered > WWTP > Activated sludge > Unclassified | place: Austria... | reverse complement strand
CTGTAAGATAATGCAACCACCAGCCAAATCGCTCAAATAGTACTAACCAATCCTTTGGGAAATTGCTTAGCATATTTTCTGAAATAAGCGATGATAAATAAAATCTACCCGTTTGAACATAATGACTGGGATCTATTTTTTGTAAAACCTGATCACTACTGTTCATTAAAAAAATTCCTATAACCAATGTAATTTCTCCGAGCAGAATGATGTTAGCATCCATTGTAGGCCATCCCTTCATTTCTGGTTTTTGAAACCTTATTAATTTTAATATGTTTCTTCTATACAAGAAAATGAATGTTGCAACCAAAGCTAGTAATGAAAGTACTTCAATACTGTTGATAATTAAAGTATAGAATCCTCCCAGTAATGAAGCAAATATTCGATGGTTTCCTGAGATTCCATCAACAAAGACTTCAATTAATTCTATCTGAGTTATAATAAATGCAGTATAAATGAATAGATGAAATATTCCTACGATTGGTCTGTCAAACATTTTCTTCTGGCCAAGTGCGAAATAAATCATGTTTCGTAATCGGTTGGGTGAAGCAATTATTTGTTCATCTTTGCCTAAATTAATATTTCTGTAAATCGATTTATACTTCGAAATCGCTTTTGAAGCGATAAATGCAGTTATTAAAATAAAGAAGATCGATTGAATCATAAATTCTGATTAAATTTCGGCGATTTTTAGTAAATCACAAATATATTTAACAAATGTATATAAAATCTTAGATATGAAGATTCTTGATCATTCACAAATTTCACAAAAAATCAAGAGAATGGCAATCGAGATATATGAAAGGCATGCTGAGGAAGCCTTTATTTATCTTGCAGGTATAAATAAAAATGGCTTAAGATTAGCTACAATACTTCAAGCTGAATTAAATAAACTTTCTCCATTGAAGGCAGAAATTATTAAAATTAGTTTAAGTCCAGCAAATCCATTGACCCAAACGATTGATTTGGATGTAGATACTTCTAAGCTAAAGAGTAAGGTAATCATTATAGTCGATGATGTAGCCAACACGGGTAGGACTATTTTTTATGCATTTAAGCCATTTATGCAAATTATTCCAAAAAAAATTGAAGTAGCAGTCTTAGTGGATCGAACACATAAGGCTTTTCCAGTTCATGTAGGATTCGTCGGGATATGTTTAGCAACGACAGTTAAAGACAATATCCTTGTTAATCTTGAATCAGAAAATGACTGGCGAGTATCGCTACAGTAAATTAAAAAATTTATTAAAGCAGATTTAAAAGTCTGCTTTAATGAATTTTATAGAAATCTTTTCAGAAACACCTATCAAAATTAAACTGTACATTCCATTAATTGCGTCAAAATTAATTTTAGATCCACGCAAAGCTTGTTGTTTGATGATTTTACCAGATAAATCTGTAATGATGTATTTTTCTATATGTGACAGCTCTCCAACTAGAACTAATTCTGTATTGATTGGGTTTTGAAGAAGACTTACATTGCTTAATGAAGGATTTTCAGTGGATGTGATCCATTGAATATCTGCGCCATATCTTGGCAAGATTTGATATCCATCTAAGTAAGGTTCAGAGTCATCAAACTGAGATCCTAATCCTTTGATGTGAAAAGTATTGGTTGCTGGTAATAAAGAAGATAATTCACAATTATCATCAATTCTGATCGTGAATTCTTTGCTTCCATTACTTGCTCTAACGTTAAAACTTGTTCCATTCCCTTTCCATTCACTTGGGTCAATTAATGTCAAGTTTTTAATTTCTACGAGCTCATTTTCAGTAGTTTCATCTAATTCAGTTACTAATTTGGCTGTCACTAAATTATTATTAGAGCTTGATTTAATAACAGTATCAGCGATGATTTGTGTCAATCCTCTAAAATGATCAATTTTTCCCAACACGATTACTGCATCGCCTTCTTTCACAGTATATCCAAAGGAATTAATATTATTAAATACAGTGATCCCTCCAGTTGCATCTATTATCGTAAATTGAATTCCTATATTTCCATTGAGGTCAATACCATGGACAATTCCATTTAACTCATATCTTGATCCTAATTTCTCAGGTAATCCTTGGCTATTCGTGAGTGTAACATCGCCTATATTAGCTTTTGTATAATTATTTCCACTAGGATTGTATGGATTGATATCATTCACATATCTTGGCATTAATTGGTAGCCTGAATTATAAGGAACTGTTGCATCAAACTGGGAACCTATTCCAGTGATATTGAAGAAACCCGATGGGGCATCCATGTTTACTAAATTAATATCATTGTCTATTCTTACTTCATATGTAGAATTTCCATCGGTAACAGAAACTGTAAATCCTAGAGGATTTTTAGTCCAAGCTGCAATATCGACAAGTTTAACATTATTGATTTTTACTAATTGTGATTCAGCATTTTCATTTAATGCAGTGATTACTGTAGGATTAACCAGAGTTCCTGTAATACCTAAATTTATTACTGTGTCTACAAGGATTTGAACCAAACCTTGAAATTGACTAATTCTACCTCTAACACTTATTTTATCACCTTCTTTAACTGTGTAGTTATAATTTTTTGAAGCACTGAAGACTGCTATTCCATCATTTGCATCGTCAATCAAGGTAAACTGTAATCCAGGATTTCTTAAATTAACACCATATACAGTTCCATCTAATTGGCAATTTACATTGATTGAATCAGCTTCTCCATTAAAATTCGTTGTGCTGATTTTTGCAATTGGGTAATTGGGATAAGCATTATTTCTGTCATTAACTTTGATTGTTCCTTGCATCTGACCAGCATGTGGATCACACTGATACATATATGTTCCGGTTGTATTGAATTGTTTTAGATAAGTCCAATTAGATGAACTTGGAGCGCCATTGCCAAATGATTCTGGGTTGTTTGGAAAAGTGTTTTGGCTACCATTTATATTATGCGTTCCTCCCGCATTTTTCCATTCTACAAATTCTCCTACAAAAATCTCTAAGTTTGGTGTACTGAATTGAAAATTTGAAACGGTGATTGAATGCTCTGCACAAGCAACGTTATTAGCCTTTCCTGGACTGCCATAAAGAGGTTTTCCTTCAATTAGAATTCCAGTATTAGAATTTGATATTTTCCAAAAATCACTTAAAGAATTATTCGCATCTGACCTGCATAACTCCAATGAATATCCTTCACCATCTGCACGAGGATTCCAGCCATTTGTAGCATCATAGTATCTTACGGAATCTAATACAGTGCCATTATCATCTAATAAGACGATTCTTTCACTTGTATTATTTAAATTATTTGTAGTCCATTGAATAGCTTTAATTCCAAATACAGAATCAAATTTTACTGCATTGACACATACCAAGATATACCCATTAGCTGGGATAAATGTATCTGGAAATGTCATGGCAAAGGCTTCTGAAAATTTATAATCTTTAATATTTATTTGTGCGTTGCTTGGATTATATAATTCTACATACTCCAAGTAATCAGTATTAGATTCAGGTGGATTGTACATGATCTCATTGATAACGATCTGTCCATTGAGTTGCAAATAAAGTAGGGCAATTAAGAAAGTAAAAAATTTTTTCATTGTACAGGTTTTACTAGTTATTGAATTTATTGTACTGATTTGTATCGTAATAAGTATAAGCAAAAGTAATACTTTTTGTAGAATTTTTGATTTTATAACAGTCTGACTTTTTGGATTTACCCTGAGCAAATCAAAATTTACTTTTTTTTTGTAGTTTTGCTTATAATTTAAGACATTTATTTTGAAAAGGATATTAGTTACTGGAGCTTGTGGATACATCGGTAGCCATACTATGGTAGAGTTGTTGGAAAATGGTTATGAGGTCATCAGTGCTGATTCGCACATCAATTCAAATGAAACCCCGCTTCAAAGTATTTATGAAATCACTGGAAAAAAGATTAATAACTGTGTTATTGACCTGTCAAACAAAGAAGAATGCAGTTCTTTTTTTGAACAGATTGGGCATATTGATGGACTTATTCATTTTGCAGCATTGAAGTCAGTAGGAGAGTCAGTTACTAATCCTTTGCTCTATTATGAAAATAATTTGTGCAGCCTAATGAACATTTTGAATGCTGTACAGACGAAATCTATTGAGGCATTTATTTTCTCATCATCTTGCACTGTTTATGGAATTACAGAGAAGCAACCTGTTGATGAAACAAGTCCATTTCTTCCCACTGGCTCACCTTATGGGCGAACTAAGCAAATGGGTGAACAAATCATTCAGGACGTTTATTTAAATTCAAAATTAAAAGCCATTTCCCTAAGATATTTTAATCCGGCTGGGGCGCATCATTCAGGTAAGTTAGGAGAACTGCCGATTAATCCTGCTTTAAATTTAGTCCCAAGTATTACAGAAACAGCTATTGGTGTAAGAGAGAGATTGGACATTCATGGGGTAGATTACAATACAAGAGATGGGTCATGCATTCGAGATTTTATTCATATCGAAGATTTGGCATCAGCGCATCGTTTAGCTTTGGAATATATATTTTTAGGTAAACAAAATAAATCCTATGAAGTATTCAATCTGGGAACTGGACAAGGGGTTAGTGTCCTAGAGGCAGTCCAATCATTTGAATCTATTGCAGGAATTGAACTAAATAAAAAAATAGGTCTAAAAAGAGAAGGAGATATACCATTTATTTATTCAACGATTGAAAAAGCACAAAATGAGTTGGGCTGGACACCAAAATATGGCATCGATGATATTATGTCCACTGCTTGGGCATGGGAAAAAAGCCGTCGAAAATAAATATTGGTTTTTGCATAATAAATCTTAATGTTTTGATATTCAATAGTTTTTAATCCTATTTGACAAAATGCTAAGCCTTTGTCTAAATTCGATTTATTAAATCATAATTTTTTATATATCTTAGCACCTGTATGACAGTTCGGAATAAAATTAGATTAATCGTTTATAGAATGCATGAAAAGGGTATGGAAATTCTGCTTTACAAGCAGGAAGATCTAGATCAGTATTGGTCATTGCTTCATGGAAACGAATATATAGAAACAACAGATCAATCTTCTGCTCAAAATTTTATTGAGTTTGAGTCTGAAGGTCCAGATGGTCAAAGTATGAAGACCATTGCAATTGAAGGAGACTGGCATGATATACCACGTATAAGATCGATGATTAAATTAGATGTCAATTTAGTCAAGAATAAGATCAACACCATGGTACCAGAATTAGAGCGAGGCACATATGTCATGATTAGAGATGCTTTTAAAAAAGTTTTGCCCAATGAGTATGCTGCGATCAAACAATTGAAAGATATAATTCTCGATAGGAATACGGTGCGAAATATATAGAAGTATTTTATGATTCAAACAACTCCTGAAAAACTTTGCATCCAACGATCAGATTTACATTTTAAGAATCAAATTGAAGTTTATCGAGGGAAGGTAAGAGATGTTTATTTTTTATCCGACAAGATAGTGCTCGTAGCTACAGATCGCATTTCAGCTTTCGACCATATCTTACCTAGACCCATTCCTTTTAAAGGTCAAGTCCTTAACCAAATCGCTGCACATTTTTTGGATTCTGTTCGAGATATTTGTCCTGTATGGATCGAATCTTCACCAGATCCCAATGTTTCAATCGGGAAGAAATGTGATGCTATACCTCTTGAAATGGTTGTGAGAGGATATATGGCGGGTCATTTATGGAGAACCTATCAAAAAGGCGCTCGAATGCTCTGTGGTGTAAGCTTGAGAGACGGTTATGTCGAAGGGGAGAAATTGGATACCCCAATCATCACACCAACAACAAAGGCAAGTGAAGGTCATGATGAAGATATTTCAATAGATGAAATTATCAAGCGCGATATAGTATCAAGCGCCATCTGGGATCAACTCAGGATCTATTCACTTGAGTTATTCGCTAGAGGCAGTGCTATGGCAGATACTCAAGGTTTAATTTTAGTGGATACTAAATATGAGTTTGGACAATATGATGGTCAAATCACTTTGATGGATGAAATCCATACTCCTGATAGTTCTAGGTATTATATCAAGGAAGGATATACTGATCGTCAATCAAGACAAGAGAAACAAATACAACTTTCAAAAGAATTCGTTAGAGAATGGTTGATATCTAAAGGATTTCAAGGACATGAAGATCAATTGATGCCTGAGATGCCAGATGCATTAGTATGGCAAATCAGTGAAAGATATATTGATCTTTATGAGAGAATAATAGGCTCATCATTTAATAGAGAAGCTCACTTGAATATCAATGAGCGCATTCAATTTAATTTGCAAGATTATTTGATTTAGCTACATGAAAGCCCATAATGTTATGTAAAAAGTTTAATTTTAGAAAAAACATATTCTAAGTTTTATATGTAATAATTATATTTTGCGGAACTTATTTTTTTAATTATACGTTTCACCTGTTAAATGTTCATTGTATTATTGGGGTTGAATGGAATCGACAGGAAATGCGGTCGATTAATAAGCATGCCGTAGGATGATAGCCTGCTACGTAAAAAACAGTTATCAAATCACAAATGGCAATACAACTTTTGCTGTTGCAGCTTAATTCTAGGAATTAATTTGCTTCTATGCTATAGAGCCTTAGCCTAATAAGCTCTTGTCGCGTATCAAACCCATTAGGCTGGTTCTTGAGATGTCTCGGTAAAAGAATGAGAAAATAGAGAATAAGTGGAAGAAAGCTCGTTTCTTAAGCTCCTCTTCTGCTGACAACTAAATGAGAAACTAAGCATGTAGAAAGTTATTTGGTTCTTTCTCTGGACCCGGGTTCGAATCCCGGCAGCTCCACTATTTTTATATCATTTTTGATTCTATGTTTTTAGTAGAGCATATGTAGCAAAAGTAGCCAACCAATGTTCCCCTGCATAATCTCCACTTTTTAATGATTGAAATCCTGCTTTTAAATGCGCATCTATGCATTCTTGAAGTTGATTCTTGGATTGCAATGGAATGCTTTTACTTAGCGCATTTTTAATCTCAATGAGACACCACGCTCGACTGAGATTAAGTCCATCTAGATGAACTAATTTACCGTCTGTTCTATCTTTTACTTGGGCTACTGGAAGATTAAAATCCTTTTTTAATATATCTGGTAGGAATTGTTTTAGCCATTTTTTATAATCAGATTCAGTCATGATCCTTGACATGAATGCTGCCTCTTCAAGTATAGGAGATAAAAAATCATAACCACTTGGCTCCCACGAAAACGAAGCATTTTTATCCTGCTTATAATACTGCAATCCAGCCTTGATAATTCTTTGTTTGAATGCTTCATCTTCAGTCAACACAGCAAAGTCATAAGCCATTCTTAAAGCAAAAGCAAGATTTGTGTGCTCTCCACTGCGGATTGGGTAAATTAATAAATCAAGGAATTTTATGGTGTTCTGCCTAAATGTGGCAATGAGTGGCTCCATCGCTTTGGCCCATTTTTTTGCATCGCTTTGATTCCAAGTGATCAATTCGCTGTAGAGCTGGAAAGCCCATGCCCATCCATACATTCGTTCAAAACTTTTATTGTTGCTATCTTGAAATATTGTCAATTCTTTGTTGAATTTTTCTTCGGTAAAGTTTGTGTTGAAAATTTCTAATATTTTTTCTCGTGAAGAAAGATTTGGATATTTTTTCAACAGACTGATTATCAACCAATGACCGTGCAATGCAGAATGCCAATCAAAACATCCATAGAATATGGGATGATAATTTATTGGTGCAGTGGCTAGACTACTGTCACTGAAAGTAATTCCTGTTTTATATGGGAATTGCCTTTCTAGACAAGCAAGTGGAAGTTGAACCAACTTTTCAGCAATATCAATATTCAATTTTAATTCCTGTGCTTCCAATGTTAATTTGTTGCTTATCATCAAAATACAGAATGTTCCAAGTAATACTAACTTTTTTTGCATCGCAATTGATTAATCGGCCCATTCAGCAAGGAATAAATTGGTGTCTCTTGTTCCACCATTATTTCGGTTTGAAGAGAATACTAAATATTTGCCATCTGGTGAGAACATTGGAAATGAATCGAAGGTCACATCATGGCTTACTTTTTCCAATCCTGTTCCATCCGTATTGATCATGTATAGATTGAATTGAAATCCTCTATTGGCAGCATGATTTGAAGAAAATATAATTTTCTTGCCATCTGGTGTAAAAAAAGGAGCCCAATTGGCTTTGCCTAATTTTGTGATCTGCTGAAGATTAGTGCCATCTATATTGCAAGTATAGATTTCCATATTGGTAGGTTGAACTTGTTCATTTTTCAACAATTCAAAATATTCCATTTTTTCCTGATCTGTTTGGGGTCTTGATGCTCGAAAAACGATTTTTTTGCCATCAGGTGAAAAGAATGCACCACCATCATATCCTATGCCTGTAGTAATTTGTTTAATTTCTTTTGTTTTGAGATTCATCGTATGAAGTTCTAAATCTCCTGATCTATTTGACGTAAACACCATCATATCGCCTAAAGGTGAAATAGTCCCTTCAGCATCATAAAACTCATTATTAGTTAGTTGTTCGACCACATTGCCATTCAAATCTGAAATATAGATTTCATATGAATTATAGATAGGCCAGACATATTTTCCTCCCGGTTTTCTCTCAGGAACAATCGGGCAATTTTCGCCATTTCCACATGTCGATGCAAATAAGATAGTGCTGTCACCAGGCATAAAAAAGGAGCACGTAGTTCTACCTTTCTTCTTTGAAATATAGTTTGGAACAACTGACTTTAAATCATCCTGAAAGGGTCTAAACCAAAAAATTTGATCGCAATCTGCTCCCCAGTTTTTAAAATCTGACTGAAATGTAAGCTTTTGGCCATCAAAACTCCAATAGGCTTCAGCATTATTCCCTCCAAATGTCAATTGTTTCATATTTTTGAAGTGCTTTTCTTCAGGATAGTGCATTATGCCTCCTGTAGATGGTGCAGGATTATTTTGAGTTTTTTCTTGATTTTTGCAGGATAATAAAGAAACAAGCAGAATTAAGAAACTTGGAGTAATTTTTGCTAAACTATCAAATTGAACAAACATATATAATAAATTAAAAATGAAATCAGATATTGAAATTGCACAGTCTGTCATGCCACTTCCAGTGGTAAAAATAGCACAAAAACTAAATGTTTCTGATGATGATCTTCAACAATATGGGAAATTTAAAGCAAAGCTTCCTTTAAGTCTCATAGATGAAGACAAAGTGAAACGATGTAAACTAATCTTAGTTTCTGCCATTTCACCGACTCCAGCAGGTGAGGGAAAGACCACAACATCGATTGGTCTAGCAGAAGGGATGAATCGGATAGGAAGGAAAACCACCGTGGTTTTAAGGGAACCATCTTTGGGGCCAGTTTTTGGGATGAAAGGGGGCGCAACAGGTGGCGGTTGGTCTCAGGTTATTCCAATGGAAGATATAAACTTACATTTTACAGGAGATTTTTCTGCAATTGAGAAGGCAAATAATTTGTTGGCAGCATTAATAGACAATAATATTCAAAATAAAAAATTCAGTCTTGGCCTAGATCCTCGCACCATTGCATGGAAACGAGTAATGGACATGAATGATAGGTCATTGAGGAAAATAGTCATTGGATTGGGAGGTACAGGGAATGGCGTTCCTAGAGAGACTGGTTTTGATATTACAGCTGCTTCCGAGATAATGGCTATTCTTTGTTTGTCAAAAGACCTAGAAGATCTAAAGCGAAGAATGGGAAATATTTTTGTTGGGTTTACAATGGACAGAAAACCAATTTATGCAAAAGATTTGAAAGCTGAAGGCGCCATGGCCGCATTGTTAAAAGATGCGATCAAGCCCAATTTAGTCCAAACTATTGAAGGTAATCCAGCGATAATTCATGGAGGTCCTTTTGCCAACATTGCTCAAGGGACAAATTCAATTATTGCAACGAAAATGGGGATGAGTCTTTCAGATTATGTGGTTACAGAAGCAGGTTTTGGATTCGATCTGGGAGCTGAAAAATTTCTAAATATAAAATGTCGCACAGCTGGTTTAAGTCCTCATGCTGTCGTTATTGTCGCAACAGTAAGAGCACTGAAATATCATGGCGGAAAGTCATTAAAAAATCTTTCTGAAAATGATCCAAAAGCAGTTGAAAAAGGCTGCGCCAACCTTGAAAAACATTTAGAAAATGCAAAGCAGTTTGGACTCTCTGCTGTCGTGGCTATCAATAAATTTGTGACGGATTCTGACGAAGAGTTAAAAGTGATAAAAGACCGTTGCACGGCATTGGGCGTCGAAGCAGTATATTCTGAAGTATGGGCAAAAGGCGGAGAAGGGGCAATAGAGTTGGCAGAAAAAGTCATTGCATTAGCAGATAAGTGTGACAAGAGCTTTAATCCAGTTTATGAATGGAATTGGACAGTCGAAGAAAAAATATTTGCTATTGCATCTAAAATTTATGGTGCAAAACAAGTAGAATATTCTGGAGATGCAAAAGCAGATATAAAGAGAATTCAATCTTTGAATCTCTCTCACCTTCCTATCTGTATGGCTAAAACGCAAAAATCGCTTTCAGATAATCCAGATTTGATCGGAAGACCAAAAGACTTTACCTTGACAGTGCGTGAGATAGAAATTGCTGCTGGAGCAGGATTTTTAGTTCCAATTACTGGTGAAATGATGCGTATGCCAGGACTTCCTGATATTCCTTCAGCTGAATTAATTAACATTGATGCAGATGGTATAATATCGGGATTGTTTTAATATAATTTTAAGAATACAATCAATAAAATGTATAAATCTATTTTACTTATCTGTGGCTTAGTTTTTATCTTTTTTACTTGTAAAACTGAAAAAAAAGATATAAAATTAGTTACTGACAGTAGTTCCAATGAATTAAATTTTGATCACGATCCTCATAGTTTTTCGAAACCTGAAATAAGTTCGATCAAGCATTTGCATCTTATAGCTAATATTGATTTTCCTGCCAGAAAGATTGTGGCTAAGGCCAGATATACTTTGAATCCTGGTTTTGGCAAAGAGCTTATTTTGGACACTAGAGGCTTGGAAATAAAATCAGTTGATTTATTGAATGAGTCTTCTACAATAAATACGAAATTTAAGTTTGGGGAATCAGATTCTATTCTTGGAAAAGCACTTGTGATAGATCTGAATCCTGCATTTCCGACAGTAGAAATTAATTATAATACCACTGATGATGCAGCAGCATTGATGTGGATTGATAAAGAGCAAACCGATTCAAAAAAATTCCCTTATCTGTTTACACAAAGTCAGTCAATTTATGCGCGAACCTGGATACCTGTTCCAGACGGGCCAGGTATGAGATTTACTTATTCAGCAGAAATAAATGTCCCTAAAGGCATGATGGCTGCTATGAGTGCCAATAATACACAAAATATGAATCCAACTGGGAATTATAAGTTTGAAATGAACTTTCCAATACCAGCTTATCTTTTAGCATTAGCAGTTGGTGAATTCTCATTTCTACCAATTGGGGATCATACTGGTGTCTATGCCTCACCATCATTAATTGAAAAGGCAAAAAATGAGTTTGAAGATCTGGAAAAGATGTTGCTCACTGCTGAAAACTTGTACGGTAAATATCCTTGGGGCAGATATGATGTATTAGTTCTGCCACCCAGCTTCCCTTTTGGTGGCATGGAAAATCCAATGCTTACTTTTGTGACACCAAGTGTCATTGCTGGGGATAGAAGTCTGACTTCATTGTTAGCTCATGAGCTGGCTCATTCATGGTCAGGTAATCTCATTACAAATTCAACATGGAATGATTTCTGGATAAATGAAGGTTTCACCACCTATTTTGAAAGCAGAATTATGGAGAGCCTGTATGGAAAAGAATATGCTGACATGTTAAGTATATTGGGCTATCAGGATTTACAAAAAACAGTTCGCAGCAGTGATAGTCTTGATCCACTTACTAAATTACATATGGATTTGGAAGGGCAAGATCCAGAGTTAAGTTTAGGTGATATTGCCTATGAGAAGGGCAAATTATTTTTAAGGATGCTTGAAGAGCATTATGGGAGAGAAAAGTTTGATTCATTTTTGAAAGCCTATTTTGATAAATTTAAATTTCAATCCATGAATGCAACTAAATTTGAAAAATTTTTAACTGAAAATTTGATTCATAATGATACAAAAATGTTAGATGCTATAAAAGTTTGGATACATACACCCGGATTACCAGAATTCAAACCATCTTATACTTATGCTAAGTTCAATAATGTAGAAACTCAAGTGAATCAGTTTTTAAAGTCAAAAAAAACGAGTGAAATTGATGCTAAAAATTATAGTACACATGAATGGCTTCATTTAATCCGAACCTTACCTCAAGACAGTCAAAAATTCATTGTTAAAACGCTGGACAATGCATTTCAATTGTCAAATTCTGGTAATGCAGAAATACAATGTGCTTGGTTGGAATATGTGATTGAAAACGGTGATGCAAAGCAATATTACAAGAATATAGAAGCTTTTCTTTGTGAAAAGGGGAGGAGGAAGTTCTTGATGACCTTATATACAGCGCTGACTGAACAGGGACAAATCAAGATAGCTGAAACTATTTTTCAGAAAGCAAAAAAATCCTACCATCCAATAAGTATTGAATCCATAGAAGAATTATTGGCCAAAAGCTAAATCTGTGTTAAAAAGTAAAAAGCTAATGTTATAAGCTTTATTTGGCCTATATTAGCGCTGTTTTTTAAAAAAGCAATCAAAAATGATGAAAAAGTGTCTATTCTTATTATTACTTGTAGTTTATAGTATTAGTTCAATACAATCCCAAGATGACTTATCAAAGCCTCAGCGCTTTGATTATGGTAAAATGTGGACGTTTGAAAACCCACCAAAAGCTTGGTTCAAAGAAGCATATAATTTTACACCTGAAGATCAATGGTATGATGATGTGAGAAAATCAGCGTTGAGATTTGCTTCATGGTGTTCAGCTTCTTTTGTTTCACCAAATGGATTAATTATGACGAATCATCACTGCTCTAGAGATGTGGTAACTACATTACAAAAGGAAGGTGAAAGTTTTGATAAAAATGGATTTTATGCAGCAACTCTAAACGATGAGAGAAAAGCTGAAGGATTGTTTGTAGAGCAATTAATCAAAGTTGAAGATATCTCAAAAAGAGTATTGGATATGATGAGCAAAGGCAAGACAGACCAAGAGAAAAATGTGTGGAGAGATTCGGCTTTAGCGGAGATCAACAGAGAGTATGCCAGAACAGATGCTTGGAAAGGATTGAGACTTCAAACAGTTACTTATTATAGTGGCGGTAAATTTAGTCTCTATGGTTATAAAAGATTTGGAGATATTAGATTGGTTATGATTCCTGAAAATGAGCTTGGCTATTTTGGAGGTGATCCAGATAATTTTACTTATCCAAGGTATGCATTGGATTGTACATTTTGGAGAGCTTATGATGAAAATGGACAGCCGTTGAATACTTCTGATAATTACTTTAAGTTTAATATTAATGGGGCAACTGAAGGGGAGCCTGTTTTTGTAATTGGTAATCCTGGGACGACAGAACGCTACCGAACATCAAAGCAATTAGAATATGACAGAGACATAAGATATCCTGCACAGCTGACGATGATGAAAAATAGACATGCATTAATGGTAAAAGAATATGAAAAATCACCAAACCAAGATTTATTGAATGATATCTTTGGAATATCTAATGGTATAAAAGCATATACAGGGATTTTAGGAGGCTTGAATACAAGTGCTTTAATGCAAAGGAAAAAGACATTGGAGGATGAAGTAAGGTCTAAGACAAAGATTTCAGGAGAAGATCCATGGAACGAATTGGAAAAAGCTATGGGAGCTTTAAAAAAATATGGTAGTTCAATTACCCTTTTACCTCCAAATGATTCCAAGGGAAAAGCAGTGAGCTTATTGTTTGCATTAGCAAAGTATGAGAAAACATTAAGTATGCCCGATAATGGAGCAGCACTAGACAAAATTAAGACACAAATTAAATCCCTCACCACTGACTTAAATACGCCAAAAGAAAAGGAATTACTGGCATTATATTTTTCTGAAATTAAACAATTTGAGCATCCAGATAATAAATTCATAGATAAAGTTCTAGATGGTAAATCAGCCGAGCAAAGAGCTGATAGAATTCTTTCCAAAACAGACTTAAGTAATCCTAAGGATCTTGAGAAATTGTTTGAAAAAAGTGCAGAGAAATTCAAGAAAGCTGATGATCCACTTTTGGATTTATCTAGAATCATCGTGCCAAAGTATAATGAAGCTGCTAATGCTTTCCAGTCTACTACTCCTAGGAGAAAAGCACTTGAAGCAAAAATTGCAAATAATGTATTTAATGTGAAAGGAACCGATCTTCCGCCAGATGCTACATTTACCTTGAGACTTGCAGATGGTGTGGTGAAGAATTATAATTATAATGGAACTACTGCTCCAGTTAAGACTACTTTCTTTGGATTATACGATAGGCACTATTCTTTTGATGGTAAGTTTCCATTTAATCTTCCTGCGAGATGGGAGAATCCACCATTGGAATTGTTGAAATCTCCGATGAACTTTATTGCTACCAATGATATCATTGGTGGAAATTCTGGTAGTGCTATTGTAAATAAGAACAAAGAGGCGGTAGGATTGATTTTTGATGGCAATATCGAATCTTTACCAGGTAGCTTCATATATGACGGTGTTTCTAATAGGTCAGTAGCAGTCCATGCAGGTGGAATATATGCAGCTTTAAAGTACATTTACAGAGCTGACAGATTAGTTAATGAATTAATAGGTAAATAATATTATCATGAAAATTAGATTTGTATTGCCATTATTGGCATTAGTATGTATAACTTATTCTTGTTCATTGTCTTCCGGTTCATCTGTTAAAGGCTTGAAAGGATTGTTAGCGAGTTCAAATTGCCATGGTCCTTGCGGCAAAATTATGCCTTGTGAAGGCAAAGATCTCACAGTTGAAGTAGAGTTGCGCAATAATAACGTGATGACTTCTGGTACTGCCATATTCTTGCGAGATCCTGATAATTATGATTATACATTTCGCTTAAACTTTGCTCAATCTATTCCTGCTGAGGTATATTCTGATATCAAGAATCAAAAATATAAGAGGGTAGTATTCACAGGAATCGTAGAAGGATTCGACCAATACGTACATGAGTCATGTACCAGATCTTATTCCTTTAAAATTGCGGATAAAGCAAATTTTAAATTATTAGAAAAATAATTAGATTAAAGTGAATTGACTAGGGTGTATCTCACTTTTGTATAAATCACTATAAAAAACAAAAGCCTACAAGAAATTGTAGGCTTTTTAATTTTAACCAGAATAGCATAAGAAACGACTACGTGAAAATTTGAATGATATTTTCATCATTTTCAATTTTATATCCTCAATATAGCGATAGCCACACCTGTGGTAATAATCTCCTAGTAAATCCAACTTTGCCAAAGGTGATTCGATTAAAGTCTAATGTGGAATTTTGTTTAAAACCTTACTTTTGGATGTCATCTATATGACTCAAAGCAAAAAAAAAGAGCCAAACTCATCATTTGACTCTTCTTGGGTGGATGAGCGGGTTCGAACCGCCGACCCTCGGAACCACAATCCGATGCTCTAACCAACTGAGCTACAACCACCATTTTCCAAAACCTTAAATTTTGGAAGCACAAAAGTAATACTTTTTTTATTTTTTCAAAGGATCATCCAATAAAGTAAATTTCCTTTCGACAGGATTCAATGCTGTGTTAACTAAATTACCTGCTGAATCGATCAAACTAAGCTTAATTGAGTTTTCTCCCATTGGTAATCCTTCAAGATAAACAGGCTCCCATTTATCAAATATTTGGCTTGAGCCATTTATTTCAGCTTTTACCTTGTAATTTGTACCAAGGCTACAGTTTACAAGATAAAAATCGAGCATCACTTTTTTGGTTTCGTCCCCAACATATTTTCCTTTTGGTCTGCTGTAAAAAAGCATTGGCTCTGTTACTGGCTTGACATTGGCGATCGTACTATCCTTTATTGTAGCATTCATTATAACAAAAGCAGTTTTGTTTTTAATACTTTCATGATAGGATCTTGAAAGAAAAGCCAATATATAATGATCCCCATCTGGTATAAAATAGTGGAAAGCACTATCGTATTTTGCTTCATATGGCTTATTATCCACGATGAGATGGATATGTTGACCTTGTGAAGAATTAGCACACATCTTTTGTGGGGCATCAGGAGTCTGAAGCCCAAGGGTATAATTACTAAGTCCAAACACAAAATTTCCGTCTGTATATTGCATAGAACTTATACTTGCATCTGGGAATTGTTGAGATTCAGTAAATGCAGAAATCTTAAGATTCATTACTGAATTATCGGTTTTTTTCTCAGTTTTGCATGAGAAAATGAATAAAATCGAAAAAAATATTAATACTTTATGTAATATCATGGTACTTGAATTAATTTTTTACGTCACATTAGATTAAGAATATTAATTCAAATTTACGAAAAATTCTTTAATTGAGCCTTGTAAAACTAAATATAGACATTTCTGATGAGCAACTTCTTCTCCTAATTCAAGGTAAAGAAGAGCGCGGAATTGATCTATTATTTAAGAAATATTACAAAGTATGTGTAATGAAAGCCTATAATATTCTCGCAGATTCACACATGGCTGAGGACATTGTTCAGGAGTTATTCTCGGATTTTTGGTCAAAATCCGATCATTTTTCTATTAATCAATCTCTTTCATCTTATCTGCAAAGAGCTACCTTTAACAGGGCTTTAAACTATATCAAGTCAAAAAAATTGAATTTTGAAGAATTGGATGACAGACAAAATGATTTTATAGACGGTTCTGTTGAAGATGGAGACTTAAAGGAAGACTTGTTGATTCAGATGGAAGTGCTTATCGAAGAATTGCCTGAAAAATGTAGAATTGTCTTTTCAATGGCAAAATTTGAACAAAAAACCTATGCTCAAATAGCTGAAGAACTTGATATTTCTATTAAAACTGTAGAAAATCAAATCTCTAAAGCTTTGAAGTTTTTAAAAAATAATTTAAAAAAATAAAATTGGAATAGGGGTTTCATAAATTTCATTTGTCTTATATTTGAAAGAAAAAATAGAAATGGATCTTTTAATAAATAAATATCTTACAAATCAAGCTTCTGCATCAGAACGCAGAGACTTGGAGTTGTGGATATCCATTTCCACTAAAAATAAGAACTATTTTGAATTCCAAAAGAGAATGTGGGATTCAGCCAGAATGTCAAGAAATGAGCCTAAGATTAACGTTGAAGATGCTTTGGCTAAGTTTAAACAAAGGCATCAAATTGAAACTAAGGATCTGAAGTTAGCCGGAGAATTGAAGAGAATGAGAGTGAAACCACTTGTATTTGTCAGGCTAGCTGCAGCTTGCATCGTTCTATTAATCGGAACTTATTTTACCTATAATTTTATTCAAGATAAATCATCAATTGATTCCAATAATACTTTTATCGCATCCCTTGATAATCAAGAAGTAAAATTACAAGACGGTACTTCAGTATGGCTGAGAAAGAATGCAAAACTCAGTTATCCTCAGTCTTTTAGTTCTAAAACAAGAAGTGTTGAAATTCAAGGAGAAGCTTTTTTTGATGTGGCAAAGGATAAGAATAAACCTTTCGTTGTTAAAATGAGCAACAGCCTTATTGAAGTTCTTGGTACTAAATTTAATATCAAGTCTGATAGTAATGGCAAAGATGAAATCATTGTTGAAGAAGGTCATGTGAGATTTTCTGCAAAAGATTCTAAAAAAGAGCTTTTTGCTT
>Ga0138256_10003068_pt1 | contig 17830 bp, 18 predicted proteins | sample KNB2016incub_MG_FD_105486 | JGI IMG/M metagenome (GOLD analysis project Ga0138256, IMG submission 105486) | Active sludge microbial communities from wastewater in Klosterneuburg, Austria - KNB2014incub_MG | ecosystem: Engineered > WWTP > Activated sludge > Unclassified | place: Austria... | reverse complement strand
CGGGGCATCTGATTAGTACGAAGGTACTGCGATAATTACTTGAGATACGCCACTATCCAACGAAAGCATGTCATACTAAATAGTGCGAGAGACAGTAGTATTGCAATGCGTTGAAAGTATTTTTGAGATATTTTATAGATATACACGAATATTTATTGACCATTCGACCATACAATGTTCTTCCATAAAAATGACCATTTGGAAACTTTGTTTGGCAGCTCATTGCCGGAACAAAGATAGCAAAGAACCCTTTCTTATTTATACTTCCAGGACTAAGATAAGACCATCTGATATCCTTGGCCACGCAGGGGTGAAGGAATCAAACAAGGATATCAGAAGGTTAAATTCAAATACGATTAGTATAGCATATTTTCCTTAGAGAATAAAAGGAAATCAATAGCAGAATTGATTACATATTCTCTCTGTCCATACGCCTTGCTTTTCTTTCTTCTTTTTCTTCCTTGCTTATTTTGCGCCCAAAAACATACGCCACACCGGCGCTTAACTTAAATACCGGTTCACCTTCAAAATCTTCAGTGATCGGTGCACAAAATCCCACATTGAACAAGCCCTTCACGGGGCCACTCCCGGCTCTCAGGCAAAATGAAGGAGTGATATAAATATTAGCCCGCACATAATCATTTATTTCTATCTGATCCCTTCCACCATAGTAATAAAAAGGTACAAGCTCACCAAAATTGACGTATTTGACATTCATAGCAAAAGCAATTCCGATATTCGGTTTGTTACCACCCACCGCAAAATTACATTCCAGACTGAATGGATTATAATTCCATTCTGACTTTAATTGATTCACGACTGGTTGATTAGCTTCCAACGAGTTAAAAGCCATTTCAACTTCTCCACTTACTTCCAGATAACCCACACGTCCAAAGTTGCGATAAGTACCCAGGCCAAAGCGACCTGAAACGCCGGATAAGTCAAAACCCACATCATCATTATTGTAACCATCATCATCTACAGGTCCCAGATGTTTAAAAATTGCTAACTGACTGGCTGTACTATACACATTAAAGCCACCGGTTAAAAAACCACTATTGGAAAAAGCATAGGCACCATTTACATCCAGACCCAGTGTATTTGAATTCAAATCCACGCTACCGCTAATATTACCTTCCTGCTTATTCTTCAGGAAATGCACTTCTTGTCGGGGGAAGTGATAAGAATTAGCAATCGAGCATGAGCTGAGTAAAATAGGTGTTAAGAACAGGAGATAATAGTAATAACTTCTTTTCATAAAATTGATTTTATTTGATTTATTTAAAAATATCCATATTTGTTAGAACGAAAGTAATATTGATTTTGTGAATCTTTAGTTAATATTTTACTAAATTGTTGGAAATAGAATGACCGCTACCGAACTCTGCACTGCCTTTGCGACTCACTTTCGTGATGAACCTGCCTGTATGATCATGCAAAGTAATGACCATAGAAATGATCCTTATCATCAGTATGAGACAGTAATGGCTGCCGGAAGTGTGGATTCGATTACGATACAGTCTGAGCATGACTTTCCGGTACTGGATGCATTCATACAGCGCCATTCGGGTGAATGGGTCATGGGTCATATCACATATGAATTTTTACATTTACTTGAAGAAATACCTCACAATGAAGATTCATTTATTTCCCTGCCGGTTTTACACTTCTTTGTCCCACATACAGTCATAGAATCAGATGATACTGGTAACACTAAGGTACACAAATGCATCGGTGATCCTGAAACACTGACAAATCAATTAAATCGTGTAAAAAACATTACTACAAACAGCGATACTAACCTGACTTTTAAACAAAGCGGCATCACTAAAGACAGGTATTTGTCTCAGGTAAAAAAATTACTTCAGGAAATTCATCTGGGGAATATATATGAGATCAATTATTGCCATGAAATCCGTTTGGAAAATTTTAATGTGGATCCCTACCATTTTTACAATCTGTTGAATACCCAATCTCAATCTCCGTTTGCCGCCTGGTATAGACAAGACCACACACACCTGTTTTGTGCTAGTCCGGAGCGCTTTGTGGCCAGAAGAGGTGAAAAGTTAATCTGTCAGCCTATCAAGGGTACAAACCGTAAAATGCAGGACCCGATCGGTAACCAACATCAAATCGAAAAGCTACAGCATGATGAAAAAGAACGTGCTGAAAATATCATGATCGTCGATCTGATTCGCAATGACCTGAGCCGGATTTGTACACCGGGCACAGTACAGGTCGAAGAGCTTTGTGGTGTTTATCCTTTCCGCTTTGTAAATCAGATGATAAGCACTATCACCGGTCACTTGCGGTCAGAAATGCAAATGTCAGACATATTAAAAGCATTATTTCCGGCGGGCTCGATGACTGGCGCACCTAAGGTAAGTGCCATGCAACTAATCTCCCGCTATGAGCAGGGACAGCGTGGGCTGTACAGCGGCACTATCGGCTATTGTGACCCACAGGGCAACTGGGATTTCAATGTCATCATACGTTCAATGATCTACGATAGCGTAAACAGAAAAGCTTCAATATCCGCTGGAGGTGCGATCACTGCATTATCTGATTCTGAAGCTGAATATGAAGAATCGCTCCTGAAATTAGAATCATTATTGGACCTAATTCAAATGTTTCAAACCAAATCAAAAGCATAAAGTATATTTGTAGCATACTACCGGGCATTGGAGCAGAATAGTAATATATCAGCGGAGGCGGATCTTACGCCGGAAAATAGGAAAGAAGATCATATCGATTTGGCTTTGACTCCATCTTCTCAATCCGGATGGACAGATACACGCTTTGATTATGAGCCGATGATCACGGCATGTCCTACAGCATTGGAACCTTTTACATTTCTTGGGAAACAAATGCGGGCGCCCTTTTGGGTATCCAGCATGACCGGTGGTACTGAAAGAGCAGGTGAGATCAACCGCACATTAGCCACTGTCGCAGGAAAGTTTGGAATGGGAATGGGACTAGGCTCATGCAGAAGTTTACTTTATACAGACAAACACCTGAGTGATTTTGCACTACGTAAATTCATCGGTGATGATTTACCTTTATTTGCCAATCTGGGTATAGCACAGGTAGAGGAATTAGTTTCCCAAAAGCAATGGCCGGTAATCGAAGAGTTAATACGCAAGATAGAAGGTGACGGGCTTATCATTCATATCAATCCTGTCCAGGAATGGCTGCAAAAAGGAGGAGATATCATCCGCTGGAAGCCCATTGACACTATACGTCAGGTGCTGGACCATATTGGATTTCCTGTCATCGTCAAAGAAGTAGGTCAGGGGATAGGTCCTCGTAGTCTAAAAGCATTGATGGAACTACCTCTAGCTGCCCTCGAGTTTGGTGCACATGGGGGCACTAACTTTGGTGCTATTGAATTGCTCCGTTATTCAGGGATAGAAAAGGCAAGCCTGGAGCCACTAATTCATACCGGACATACCGCTGTTGAAATGTCGGGTTATATCCGGAATATACTGGATAAGAATGAAACCTTATGCCGGCAGTTTATCATATCCGGAGGTGTAAAAAACTTTCTGGATGGTTATTATTGCATGCAAAAGATCCAGGCACCTGCGATCATCGGCCAGGCAAGTAACATGTTGAAACAAGCTGTACTCGGACAGGAATCACTGGAACAATATGTAGAAGGACAGATTAACGGGCTCCGATTTGCCCGGTCTTACTTAAAATTGAGAGAATAATGGAAGAAGAACCGTCGAAGAGCAAACAAGTTAGTGGTTTTTCTAAACTTTCCAAGCGTGGGAAATTAGGTTGGATAGTCAATAATTTTTTCAAAGATCCGGAGCTGGTGATGAAAGAGTTGGTGAGCTATTGGCATCATGACGAAGATGAGCAAAAGATCATCGATGGAATGAGTGAAAACACCATTTCAAACTTTATTCTGCCCTATAGTGTAGCGCCGAACTTTGTCATCAATCAGCGCGAATATGCTGTTCCACTGGTCATAGAAGAAAGCAGTGTGGTAGCGGCAGCTTCCAATGCCGCTAAATTCTGGTCAGAGCGGGGTGGCTTTCACGCCCGGGTCATCAGCCGGATCAAGGAGGGAAGTGTTTATTTTTTATTTAAAGGTAATTTCCAGGTATTAGAAAATAATAAACAGGCATTACTCGGGGAAATTAAATCCGGATGCAAAGATATAACCCGTCGCATGGATGAGCGGGGCGGAGGTATATTGGATCTGGCGTTTGAGGATTTGAGTAATGAAGAACCGGATAGTTATAAACTGACGCTCTATTTTGATACTTGTGATTCAATGGGTGCCAATTTTATCAATTCGGTACTTGAATCGAGTTCAAAGATTCTGGAGCGATGGATTTATTCGCCAGAGATTTCAGAGAGTGCAACAACCTATTATGAAACCATTATGTGCATCCTGTCTAATTACACACCCCGATGTGTAGCTGAAGCCTGGGTCACTTGTCCCATATCAGCATTGGGCAAAATTAATGGGATGCTTCCGGATGAATTTGCAGACCGCTTCTACAAGGCAGTACGTATCGCACAGATTGACCCATCCCGAGCCACCACACATAACAAGGGTATTTTTAACGGGATAGATGCCCTGGTCCTGGCCACAGGCAATGATTTCCGGGCGATCGAAGCAGCAGGACACACCTATGCAGCCCGCTCCGGGAAGTATAGCTCACTGTCAGAATGTACGATCGATAATGATATATTTACTTTCCGTATTGAGTTACCACTATCCATAGGTACTGTAGGCGGCCTGACCAAACTACATCCGATCGCCAGACGATCACTCGAACTATTAGGTCATCCATCGGCAGATGAATTAATGATGATCCTTGCTTCCACAGGTTTGGCACAGAATTTTGCCGCTGTACGATCATTAGTGACTACGGGTATTCAAAAGGGACACATGCGTATGCATCTGCAAAATATTGCCTGGCAACTGAATGCCACTACTGAAGAATTTGCAGCAATTCAAGCGCATTTTGCCGATAAGACTATCTCGTACGCCGATGTAGTAAATTTTCTGGATAATCTTCGCAGCAACAATGGAGTTATTGCTCAATGAAAATGAGTGAATTACAATTTCATGCCCGGGGTAAAATCATGATTACAGGCGAATACATCGTATTAAAAGGCGCCGACTGCTATGCCCGCCCTACGAATAAAACACAAAGCCTGGTGGTGCAGACAGCTCATCAACCTGGTAAGTTAAAGTGGATCAGTCTGGACCATCAGGGTAAACCCTGGTTTGAATTTACATTTGATTGGAATAGTCCTAAGATACAATTAGCGATTTCCAAAAATCCTGTTGCAAAGACATTATCCGAAATCCTCACACTGAATGTGGAATTAAATGGAGATAATTCAATATTTGAAAAAGGGCTACAAGTAACAACCCGCCTGGAATGGCCACAGGAATGGGGATTAGGTAGTAGCTCTACTCTGATAGCATTAATAAGTCAATGGCTGAATACCGATCCCTTCGCAGTACAACATGAAATATTAGGTGGGTCCGGATACGACATCGCCTGCGCTATCAGTGAGTCACCAATCCTATATCGCATTGTAGAGAAATCACATGAAATTATTCCATTACAAAAAAATGAATATTTCGACCATCACGCTTGTTTTGTATGGCAGGGCAAAAAAGCATCAACACCAGAGGCATTGCGCAGCTTCAGAGCCATTGAACATGAATCCTTACTTCAGTCAATTATCAAAAGAGCAAATCAGGCTACGCAAGAATTAATTTATGGGAATGACCCTTTGTCAATGATTGAAGCAATCCATGAACATGAATCAGCCATCGGTCAATTAATAAATGCCGCTCCCATCCATCAACACCAATTTAAAGACTTCAAAGGAGCAATTAAATCCTGTGGCGCCTGGGGAGGAGATTTTGCACTGTTTTTCGGTAAAGAACCAGCTGAATATACTGCGAAATGGGTACAAAAAAAATATGGCTTGACTGCTTTTTCAGCTAATGACTTATTGATTTGATAAATCAGTTGGTTTCGTGTGTTTCCACCTGCGATGGCTCCATAACCAATATTCCGGTTCATTGATAATATCCTGTTCAAGCATAGCGGTTACTTGCTTAGTAATAAATCCATGATCAGTATCAACCGGATTATCAGATACCAACTCCAGTTCAAATGTATAATATCCTCTTTTTATCTTATTAATCCGGCAATAATAAACCGGTAAATTGTATTTTTTAGCAACTTTTTCAGTCCCAAAAGCGACTGCCGTATCCTGATGTAAGAATCGCAACCAGTAACTCTTGCGAGGATTACCCGGAGATTGATCTATCGCAAAAATCGGAGCGGTTAGCTCATGCGTTCTTTGTGCTAAATTATGGATTATCTCTCTGGTGGAAATCATTTCGATTCCATATTTTTCCCGGCTTTTTTTCATTTTATTATCAAAAAAGCGATTGGAAAGTGCAGTATAAATACCTATCGATTGATGAGGTATGACATCATCGACCGCTAAAGCAAACAATTCCCAACTGTTATAATGACCACCGGAGATGATTATGCTCCTATTATCTTCATAATATCTCTGAACTGTTTCATTCGGAATATATTTCATCCGATCATGAACTGTTTTTCTGGAAATAGTAAATATTGCAAGACTCTCTATGATAATATCTGACAAATGGTGATAAAACTTACGCATAATTTCATCCAGCTCCTCCTTGCTTTTGTCTGGAAATGAATTTCGCAAATTTCGGACAACTACCTTCTTTCGATATCCGAAAATATAAAATAATAAAACATATAAAAAATCAGAAATAAGGTATAAAACCTTATAAGGCAAATAGGATAATGGAATTAATAACAAATAATAAAATAAAAAGTATAAAATTGCCATCTCTTTAAATTATAAGCGAGTTATTTATCTGAAACTATGGGTCATAGACAATCTAATGAACAACTACATTTTTCAGACTGTAAGATTAACGAAAAAACCGGAAATCAATCTTTATATGAGGCGATTAGTTAGAATCTGAATCCACCGTTAATTTTTTTTGATATAAAAAAAGGAATTGTGACATTTCTTTACTATATTTGGATTGGAAACAAAAATTACTCAGATGCCCGAACCTATTCCCACGCACATCACGCATGATACATTTCTAAAAAAAAATATTGTCAGATCGGGGCGCAGCCATTGATTTCATGCATACTTTCCTTCCAGCAGCTATAATCAGCCATCTGGATACAGATGCTTTTATACTGGATTCAACTTCGTTCATCGACGAAAAAATGAATCAACGTTTTGCAGATCTGCTTTTTGAAGTTCCTGTTAAGAAGTCAAAGGAGAAAGTCACAATCGCAATTCTAATCGAGCTGAAATCGCAGAAAGATAAATTTATTCACTTTCAATTGTTGGAATATGTAGCTATGGCTTATAGAAGTCAAATAACACAAAAGAAAAAGCTAAGTCTCATAATCCCTGTCATCTATTATCATGGAAAACAAACATGGGCACCGGGATGCATTGCAGAGTTTTTTAAAGATGTTCCTGTTGGCCTGAAAGAATTTATCCCGACATTTGAATTTATTTTTGCGGATCTTAAGATAAAATCAGCAGATGAAATTGCGGCTATTGGCAATAGTCTGCTATATACAGCATTGCAAATTCAACTCTTACAATTTTTGCAAAATATAGACGTCTCTGTTCTGACCGGAGTATTCACCAGACTTGATCCGGACAAATATGGAAACTATATCAACCCAATGATTGTTTATCTATTCAAATACATTGATTCAAAACAAAAATTTAATACATTTATTTCCAAAATTCAAGAACCGATAAAATCAGAGACCATGACCTTTTATAATGAAATAATCACTGAAGGAATAGCAAAGGGTAAAGCTGAAGGTAAAGCTGAAGGTAAAGCTGAAGGAATAGCCGAAGGTGAAGCAAAAAGCAAAACCGAAATAGTTATAAATGCACATGCAAATGGCATCGCACTATCTATGATTAAAAATATCACTGGTCTGACAACTAAGGAAATTAAAAATATTCTGAAGATTAATTAATCTGGTGATTATAAGCGTATTCATCCTTTATTAAAATAGTTTTTAAACACAATTCAAAGCAGCTGTAATTATACTAAAATGACTAAGATTTGACCATTTTATATTCTTGTCCCATTTAGGGGTGCAGGGGTGAAACAAGGATATTGAATGGTCAAATCATTTTCCGATTGGTATAACTGTTACTGATGTTAAGTTTACCGTATATTCAATATAGGGAACGGACGATTCTCAGATCCAAAACTTCGGAAAAATTGGGCAATGCCCGGATGCGCCGAACCTTCAAAATCCAACAAGATGTTCTTTCCAGCATTTTGCCGGATTAACTCATCCAATAATACTGCCTGCCCATTGAGTGCTATGTACTTCGAATCTGTAAAGGGCATCAGATTAATGATTCGATTATCACTTTTCAGGATAAGTTGCCCGGCAATCGGAATAGAATCAACAATCAAAAAGTTAATTTCGCCCAATTTATTTTTGAATATCATTTCTATCAGGTTGCGGATAAACCGTTGATGTAGACTACCGCTAACTTTAGGAAGTGTAAACTTACTATAGCAATCTGTGAATAATCGGCTATCATCACTATTTATTACCTGATACGTATAATCCACCTTTTTTAGTTTGCGACGAAGGGCAGGTTTATAATTAGCTTTGATTTCACTATATGGCGTATCAAGGTTCAATACTAAATTCTTCTTTATATTTTCTGACAAGAACTTCAGCTCAGTATTATCTTCATTGAGCTGTAGCCGGGTGCGAACAGCCTTCCTGCGCAGTAATTTGATAACCGCTATCTGTGTTTGTACATCAGGAAAATGACTCCCGATAATACCTAACTGTTGGCAAAAAAATGGCTGATAATATTGTTTAAATCCAAATAGCTTACGGTTATATGGTAAAGGCATTACCCAGTTAAAATTATCATCAATAATTGCCTCCCATTGACCTCCGGCAACACAATCCAGATAACAACTATGTGCATACGGACGACCTGCAGAATGATGCAGGACAAGCTCATCCCATCTGTCCAAAGGAATATTCTTTCTATAAGTTAATGAAAAACTCATTTTTTCATAATCCAGTATAAACCATCACGAACAGGCAATAATATCTTCTGCAAACGTTCGTCCTTACTTACGATTTCATTGAATTGCCGGATAACATCTGTGTTTTTATCTGGGCTTTCCTCACCAAGTACACGTCCTTTCCATAGGACATTATCAACTAAGATGCTGCCACCGGGATTCAATTTCTCCAGACAGAGATACAGCAGCGATTCATAATCTTTCTTAGCCGCATCTATGAAGATTAAATCAAAAGTTGCAACGATCGTTGGCCACAGCTCCTTCACATCACCATACAGAACCCTGATACGCGGATCAGTCAGGAACTGTGCGTGTGTATCACGCATCCGGTCATCAATCTCCACTGTCCATAATTCACCATCATCGGTCAAGCCCTCAGCCAGACATATTGCGGAAAAGCCGGTATATGTACCGATCTCCAGAATTTGCCTGGGTCTAATCGACTTGCTGATCATCTCCAGTAATACACCTTGAAAAGATCCACTCAACATGTGATGGCCGGTGTGATGGGCTATGGTATGCGCTATCAGTGCTTGTTTTACAGAATCTACTGATGAGCTATGCTGCTCACAATATTCTTCGATTAGGTCATAGAGCAGGTTCATATTAATCGGGGTTTACTCTTATTCAACATTGGATACAAAAATACGGAACCCAGAATGATTACCATGCCTATGTAAAAGCCAAAATCCAATTCTTTGTTTTCTTTCAGGATAATGATTGCCAGAAAAACAGCGTAAATAGGTTCCAGATTGACCGTGAGGTTCACCACAAAAGGGCTCAATACTTTCAATGCTTTTGATGCAACTATAAATGCAAGCGCTGTGCAAAATATCGCCAGAGAGAAGATCCATATCCAGTCATGCCCTACAGGCTTAAAGTTATAGACCAAGCCCCATTGGTACAAAACCGGCATACAAATACTCAGAAAAATAAAGCCTGCTGCCAATTGAATAAAAATCAAAGGACGAATAGGGACTACTTGAAGTAATTTTTTATTCATAATAGTAAACAATGAGGATAAAAATGCTGCCAGAATGCCCATCCACAGACCGGGCCACATCGTGATATCTGTCACATTGAACAATAGTGCCATACCGGGGACTACAACCAATCCTGTGATAATCTGTAGTTTATCAAATGCAGTATGTGTCATCAGCGGATTAAGAATAGCCGTAAAAAATGGCATTGTCGCCAGCGCTACTACAGCAATTGAAGCATTTGCCCACTTGATAGAAGTATAAAAACAAATCCAGTGCAAAGTGATAACCAGGCCGGATAAGGCCAACTGCTTGTATTCTGACCTGGACAGAAGAAAGAGCTTTTTTCCAGGATTATAAATCACCAACAGAGTCCCCAGTGTGATTAGTATCCGCCACCAGACTAATGAGATCGGATCAATCTGCAGTAAAGCACCGAAGATCGCCGTAAACCCATACGCCAACACTGCCAGATGCATCAAAAAGAATGCTTTTCTCGTCTCCACTCTGTTGATTTTGTATTAACAAAGAAAAGCAATTTTTTTATGGTAATCAGTTTATTATTCCTTTACTTTGCACCGTTTTTCAAATGCCTCATCAAGAGAATAGTAATATTTGTTAAAGTATCTGGTATTTGAAGGATAAATTGTATTTTTAATACAAATAACAAAAGATAAGAGTACATCAATCATAGTGTACTTGCTATCTGAATAAAAGAACAAAGATAAATTCCAGGCGATATGACACAAGAGACAAAATCAATGTTTGAATTTGAGGAGAGTGTACTATTACAAGAGGTGACAACCACTGATATTTCGGAGTTAATCGTTTATAATGATGACTTCATCACTTTTGACTGGGTAATCACTTGCTTTATAGATATATTAGGTCATTCCAGTGAGCAATCAGAGCAACTAGCCTATATCATCCACTATACTGGCAAAGCGGCGGTAAAGGTCGGCTCTGCAGATATACTCCAACCCTATAAGGAAGCACTGATCGAAAGAGGATTATCTGCTGTCATTGCATAATATCTGGGATTTATATTTATCTTCAGGGAACGGCACATTCCTACACCCGAATTTAGAACGCGAAGGTGATATATTATCATTAGGTCAGGTCTTATTACCTGATGATATCATGCTTGCTTATCGTTTCGGTATCTTCCCCTGGAATAATAAAGAAAGCGATATTTGTTGGTGGGCACCTGACCCACAGTGGATTATTCCTTCAGATCGCGTAAAAATCCACAAATCAATGCGCAGTCTGCTAAACAGTGATAAACTAAGGATTACATCAGACACCGCTTTTGAACAGGTATTAGACTGTTGCGCTGCGGGATTGATGCGAAAAGAGCAGGAAACCTGGATAGATGAACGTATTATATCTTGCTATACCACTCTTTTTCATAGAGGACATGCACATAGTTTTGAGGTATGGCAGGGAGGAAAACTGGTTGCCGGTCTTTATGGTGTAAATATCGGCAATACATTCATCGGCGAGAGTATGTTTACTCACATCAATAATGCCAGTAAGTATTGTCTGATAAAGGCAGCCCATTTTATGTATGCACAGGGTATTTTTGTCATCAATTGTCAGTACTTCAATGAGCATCTGGCACACATGGGAGCTATCCCGGTAGCAAGAGAGGCATATCTGAACTATATGCGCTATCATGGTTTTCTGCGCGATCACCTCATCGGGAGTTGGTCTGCACTAGTGGACAAACATTTTAGTTCCGACATCTATTTTAAATAGGCTGATGTTTCATACCTAAGTAAGTAGTAAATTCGTTTTTGAATCATTGTTTTGCAAGACGTATTTAAATTTCGTACGAAATACCGAATCTATCTGGTAATTATAGGCATGCTGGTACTGATCATCTCCATGCTCTATACCAGCTATTTGGCTACTAAACTAAAGGAAGGTGAACAGAAAAGTGTCGAGTTGTATGTAAAAGCGCTCGAAGATCTGGCCAATTCCACAGATATGGAATCTGATATTTCATTATCCAGCCAATTGACGATGGATATCAAGATCCCGACCATCCTGACTGATCAGCATGATAACATCATCGACTCTAAGAACTTTGGTATAAACTATGATCAGGACTCACTTTATATCAAAAAACAATTAGCGAAAATAAAACAGGACGGATATCCGCCGATTGTAGTCAATAATCCCCTGGTAAAACAGAAGGTGTATTATAAAAACTCATTGGTCTATAATATGCTGACCTATTTTCCTTATGTACAGATACTATTGCTTTCCATTTTTATAGCTATTGGCTATCTGGGTTTGTCGGCAGCCAGAAAAAACGAGCAGAATCGCCTCTGGGTGGGTATGGCAAAGGAAACAGCGCATCAGTTGGGCACACCGATTTCGGCCATTATCGCATGGATAGAACACCTGAAAACCTATACTGAAGGCAAGGATAAAGAATCAGAAATACTTACTGAGCTACGCAATGATGTGACCAAGCTTGAATTAGTGGTCGATCGATTCTCTAAAATAGGTTCAGTTCCCGTCTTATCTCCGTACAACATATATACCCTGCTGGAGAATGTAAAAGTGTATATGAGTAAGCGCTCACCACGAAAAATAATATATGTATTCCCTGATCCAGCGGAGAATAAAAGTATCCAGGTTAAGGTGAACAAGGACCTTTTTAGTTGGGTGATGGAAAATCTGATCCGCAATGCACTGGATGCTATGGAAGGGAATGGTATGATCAGCTGTGAAGTTTATAGTAGTGATCAATATGTATTCATCGATCTGGCTGATACTGGGAAAGGAATGACCTCAAAGCAGGCAAAAAATGCCTTTAATCCCGGATTCACCACCAAATCCCGCGGCTGGGGACTGGGCTTGTCCCTGGGCCGTCGTATCATCGATGATTATCATGGTGGGCGCATATTTATCAAAAAGACCATGCCCGGCAAAGGAACAGTTTTTACTATTCAGTTGCCACAAGTGGAAGCTGGCTAATATTGGCATTTCATAGATTAAATTTGTGTAGTATAAGCTGAGCATATCCCGACAAGTCGGGAAACCTACACCAGGCTTTGTTATTTGATTATCATATTGGGTAAGCTCTGATGAAGCTTCAATTTCTCATTTTTTATAAAAAACTATCCCATTTCAACTATCAACTTTCAACTGAAGAGAGCGACATCACACCACTCTACAAATTAACCCCAGCCAGTGATGAGTGAAATTTGATTTTATTACATAGCCTCAGTCGCCGCCATTGCCTCCTCTATCACCAACCTAAAAAACTCAGTGAGTGTGAAGCCGGCTGCATTGGCCTGCTGTGGTACGATACTGGCTGGAGAGAGTCCTGGTACTGTATTGACTTCAAGTAAGTAAAACTGATCCTCATGCAAAATAAAATCAATCCTGACAAAACCCGAGAGATGCAGACGGTCATATATCTGCATGGCAGTTTGCTGGATTTTTGTAGTTTGTGTAGTACTTAGATCTGCCGGTGTCACTTCGGTGGATGCACCTTCATATTTTGCTGCATAGTCAAAAAAATCGGTTTTCGGGATGATCTCTGTAGGTGGGAGGGCTACTGTCTTTCCCAGGTATTGATATACACCATTGCCAAATTCCCTACCGGAAATGTATTGTTCGCATAACACTTCATCATCAAACTCAAAGGCATAGTTGATCGCCTGCATGACTTCACCGGCTGTTTTTACCTTAGTCACGCCGAAACTGGAACCATGCTTGTTGGGTTTGATAAACATTGGCAGACCCAGTTTTTCTACCATTAAAGGTACCACCGCATCATCTGGTCGGCTTGCATGCTGGAACAGCAAATCTTCAGCCAGCGGCAGATCAAGACTGTGCAGCAACTTTTTTGTTGCATACTTATTCATAGTCAGTGCAGATGTAAAACCATCACAACAGGTGTAGGGTATCTTCAATGTGTCGAAATAGCCCTGCAACTGTCCATTCTCCAATGGAGAACCGTGAATGGCACAAAAGATTACATCCGGACGCCAATGCGCACTATCAAGTATCAAACTGAAGTCATTCTTATCGATCTGAGCTCCGGTAGCTACGTCCTTCCAGTCATTGCCCTGTATATCTATTAGCCGTGGATCAAACACACTGAGGTCCATGTTCTGAAATACAGTGGAAGCGCTCATCTCAGAGATTACCCGTTCTTCGCTGTCACCCCCTACCAGAATTGCTACTTTTGACTTTTTCATTGGCTGAAAATTTTGTTACAATATTACGATTTTCTATAATATAATCCAATCAAAAAATTAAATTACAATCTGCCGGGCACAGTACTATTGTAAATGTAGCAGTGCATGCCACAATGAGCCGAAAAAAGCTTAACTTACAGCGAATAAACATTTAATACCTTATGGACAATAAAAAGAATAATCAGTCAAATGAGTATGAAAACCAAACTCCCAAAGTGACGGGCATTGGGGGTATATTCTTTTTTGCAGAAGATAAACAAAACCTTAGCCAATGGTATTCGGACCATCTCGGTATGGAAGTAACTGAATGGGGTGCTACATTTGAGTCCCGGAATATAGAAAATCCCGATAAAGTATTGCAACTCCAATGGTCGCCATTTAAAACAGGCAGTGACTATTTCTCGCCTTCAGAGAAAGAGTTTATGATTAATTATACGGTTCAGAATATAGAAGGCCTGGTCGAAAAGCTAAAGGAAAGTGGTATCACGGTCCTGGACGAAATTGCCTCTTATGACTACGGAAAATTTGTGCATATAATGGATCCGGAAGGGAATAAAATTGAACTTTGGGAGCCATTGTGAGTTTATAATGAAACATTTTTTGCACTGCGCTTTTATTTTAATAATTAAATATGAATTTAAAAATAATCACATCCACTACCAGAGATGTAAGTCTCGGGATTAAGGTGGCGGATTGGATTTACAATTTTGCCAGAGAAAATAGTGATTTTGAAGTAGAGTTATTGGATCTGAAAAAGATAAACCTCCCGTTTACTAATGAACCGAATCATCCAAGCCTGGGGAAGTACCAATACGAACATACGAAAGAATGGAGCGCCCGGATATCAGCAGCAGATGCATTTATTATAGTCCTGGGAGAGTATAATTTTGGGTTTCCGGCGCCAATAAAAAATGCAATTGATTATTTATTTCACGAATGGCATAATAAGCCGGTGGCTTTTGTCAGTTACGGTGGAATTTCAGCCGGATTGCGTTCCACACAAATGCTGAAACAAGTGCTGTCAGCGCTCAATATGATGCCCCTTACTGCACAGGTAAATATTCCGTTTTTTGCCAAACACTTTGATGCAGAAAAGATCTTTCTACCGGATGAAAAAATCGAATCTTCTGCCAAAAATGTCTTACTTGAACTGCATAAATGGAGTGAAACATTAAAACAATTGCGAGAAAATAACTAATTTATTCCCTACCCTAATCAAAGAAAATCATAAAATGGCAAACGTAAAATCGATTATAAAAAACGAATTATATAAAGTAGAAATTACTTCTGCTACAGGAAACAAGATTATAGCTGATGAACCACCGGAAAATGGAGGCAATGATTTAGGGTTTTCCCCGAGTGAGTTGCTGATTTCAGCACTGGCCGCCTGTACATCAGCCACAGTCACAATGTATGCACAGAGAAAAAAATGGCAATTATCCGAAGTCAGAACCGCCATTGATCTCGAATGGGATGCTGAAGCTAAAAAGACCGTCATCCATAGAAAAATGGACTTTTTGGGCAATTTGGATGAAGCACAGATTACCAGGTTAGGACAAATAGCCAATCTATGCCCCGTCCATAAAATATTGACTCATCCTATCGAAATCCTTAGTGACATAGAAAAGATCGATATTTAGACCAAAAAAAACAAAATAATTAAAAAAAACGATGCAATTCATGACGAGAAGTGCAATTCAAATTAATTCTTTTCTCCTCTTTATTCTCAGCCTTTTTATTACAGGTATTTATACCTTACCCTTATCCGCACAACCATCCGGAGTCACTATCACTTCAATACCGCACACTATTCCGATTTTGGTAGGAATGCCGGAAAATCCAATTCTGCAAGTAGTCGTTGCTAACCAAACGGGTAATAATCTACCTGTCACCCAACTCAAATGCCATTTAAATGAAGATGCGCTGCCCTTTATCTGGCATATCCAGGTGTATATGACCGCAGCAGAACCCTTTTCGACGAATCAACTTTTAGCAACTTACCATCCAACAACTCCGGATTTTACACTTTCCGTCACTGCAGATTGTCCGCCGGGCGTGCATTTTATCTGGTTTAGCATTGCATTAAAAGTCGATGCAGATATCGATGGACGAGTAGAACTGCATTGCGATGAAATAATAGATTCAAAAGGAAATAAATATCCGGTTACAGTGCAGTCGGGTGACTATTCCCGGCGGAAAGGAGCTGTAGTGCGACATGCCGGTGAAGATGGTGTACATACTTACCGTATCCCGGGGCTTATCTGCACAGACAAAGGCACTCTCATTGCTGTTTATGATGCACGCTATAAGAACAGCAGTGACCTGCCCGGCGATATCGACGTAGGCATGAGTCGCAGTCTGGACAGAGGCAATACCTGGCAAGATCTGCGAATTATCATGGACATGGGGCCGCCACATGACAATAATGGAGTAGGCGATCCTGCTATACTATTTGATCCCCTCACTAAAAAAATCGTTGTCGCCGCACTCTGGAGCAAGGGTAATCGCTCCATCGTCGGTTCTATGCCGGGCCTTTCACCTGACACGACAGGTCAGATAGTCATCTCATCCAGTACGGATGATGGTATCAGTTGGACTAAGCCTCGTACGATCACACCACAGGTAAAGAAACCCACATGGCGACTGTTCTTTCAGGGACCGGGCAGCGGAATAGCCATGCAGGATGGCAGTTTGGTCTTTCCTGCACAGTATTGGGATGAAAATAAGATTCCATATTCTACATTGATATACAGTGATGATCATGGTAAAAATTGGAAAGGAAATATCTCCGGACCAAAATCAAATACGACTGAAAGTTCAGTAGTAGAAACAGCTCCGGGCACTCTGATGCTTAATATGCGCGACAACCGGGGTGGATTTCGCAGTGTAGCAACTACGAAAGATATGGGCCGCACCTGGCTTGAGCACAGCACTTCATACCACACATTACCCGATCCTGTATGTATGGGTAGCCTGATAAAGGCAAAAGTAAAGATTAATGGTGAGCTAAAGGAAGTATTATTTTTTAGTAATCCGAATACCATTTCCGGTCGGTATGACATCACTATAAAAGCCAGTCTGGACATGGGTGAGACCTGGAAGGATGCAAATCAGTTATTAATCGATGAGCGGCCATGTTTTGGCTATTCCAGCTTAACTCAAATCGATGAAAATACCATAGGAATCTTGTATGAGGGAAACCGGGATCTATATTTCGTCCGTATCCCTGTAAGTACTATTATTCATGATCAGTAGTGTAAAATAAATAATATGCTTCTATTTTAACCCGGATTTTCAGAATTGATTTTTGCAAAAACGCGGTAATTAGAATATACTTAGAGTTTCACGAGCATTATTCATATCTCAGTGATTCTACCGGATCGAGGTTTGCTGCTTTTAAGGCCGGATAAATACCGGCGATAAGACCGACGATAAGGCATAGTATGATCCCAACAGTGATCCAGAGCCAGGGAATGATAAAGGCACTG
>Ga0138256_10003067_pt1 | contig 17834 bp, 12 predicted proteins | sample KNB2016incub_MG_FD_105486 | JGI IMG/M metagenome (GOLD analysis project Ga0138256, IMG submission 105486) | Active sludge microbial communities from wastewater in Klosterneuburg, Austria - KNB2014incub_MG | ecosystem: Engineered > WWTP > Activated sludge > Unclassified | place: Austria... | reverse complement strand
TTTATAAGACCTGCAGGAATGTTTTTTTTCGGGATAATGATACTGTTGATAATTTTTTTTATTATCAAAAAGTATGGAGTATTAAAATACGTATCGCTCATTATTCCTATTTCAGTAATGATCACCGGTCTTTGCATTTATAATTATACGACACTCGGAAAATTCACCATAACTCCCTTCGGTGAAGCAAATCTTGCAGGCGTAACAATTCTTTTTATGGAAACATCTGATGAGTATCCCGGATTTGTGAATCAGGCAATTCAGCAGACTCTTGATTCTATCCCAAGAGAAGATAAATCTTTCGTTAGAAAATATCACAACTTAACAGAACTATTCACGGTATTTAAGAATAGCTTTGAGAAACAGCTGGAGTTTGCCGGAAATCTGATGGGAGAAGATTCAACAAAAAAGTATATGGACATTCAGCCTTATATGCGTATGGTTTCAATGGATGCGATCAAAAAGAATCCCGGTATTTACGTAAAATTTTTTATCAGCAACTTCTTTTTCTTTTTCAGAAATCTCGGTATAGAAGTGAAATATTTTGATCAGATTATTCACAATTACAAAAGAAATATTGTAGACAGAAGATACATTAAAGAGCTTGATAAAAAAAAGTGGCTTCAGATCTCTTCGGACAGATCAATGAATGAAAAAGTAAAAGAATTTTTGCAGAAGGAAATAAACCTGCAGCAGCAGTTAAAATTTATTTCTGCAACAGGAAACGGTGAAGTTATAGTGCAAAGCACATTCCTGAAAAGTCTGTATGAATCATATGAAAGCTTTTATAACTTCTTCCTGAGAAACATTGTCTGGTATTTAGCATTTTTTGCAGCATTTGCATTCAGCATTTATATTCTTCTTAAAACTCGTTATAAAAACACTGACGCTGCTATTGCATTTCTGATATGTATGATTTTTCTTACAAAAGCAGTGATGGTAAGTCTTGTAGAATCTTCGCTTGAGAGATACAGTTACACGGTTGAGTTTGCAGTATATTTCAGCATACCTTTCCTTTTGATTCTAATTGATAATTATAAAATTCTGAAACTAAATTCAAATAAAGTATGATACCGTTTTCACCTCCGTATATTGATGAGGATGTAAGAAATGAAGTACTGGATTCGCTAAACTCCGGCTGGATAACGACAGGCCCGAAAGTAAAAGCGCTGGAATCTGAAGTAGCGGATCTGACCGGAGTAAAAAATGTACTGTGTGTAAACTCCGCTACTTCCGCAATGATGCTGATGCTTCACTGGTTCGGAGTCGGAAAAGGAGATGAAGTAATTATTCCATCTTACACTTACTGCGCAACCGCACTTGCCGTAATGCACGTCGGCGCTGTCCCTGTGATGACGGATGCAGATAAAAATTTTTGTATGGATGTCTCAAAAATAAAAGCTCTTATAACGGAAAGGACAAAGGCAATTGTGCCTGTGGATATCGCAGGTTTTCCCTGTGATTATGATGAGATCTATGAAATTATTAATGAGCCGGAAGTTAAAAAATTATTTAAGCCGTCGAATGAAACGCAGACAAAGCTCGGAAGAATTTTTATAATGTCAGATGCTGCTCATTCGATCGGAGCTGTATATAAAGGTAAAGAGAGCGGTTCACTCTGCGACGTGTCAGTGTTTTCTTTTCATGCAGTGAAAAATGTAACTACTGCCGAAGGCGGAGCAATTTGTCTCAATCTTCCTGAAGAGTTTGACAACAGCGAACTCTACAAATGGCTGAGACTGCTTTCTCTGAACGGACAGACCAAAGACGCATTCACGAAATCACTTGGCGGTAACTGGAAATACGATATAGTATATCCGGGTTTTAAAATTAATCTGAATGATCTTTGCGCTGCAGTCGGACTTGCTCAGATAAGAAAATACTCCGGAGATCTGCTTTTAAGAAGGAAGAATATTTTTAAGAAATATAATTCATTTTTCTCAAAGACAGGATGGGCTCAGCTCCCCCCTGCGAAAGATGAATTCAAAGAAACTTCATATCATATTTATCTTCTGAGAATAAAAGAAATTTCGGAAGAGCAGCGTGACAGAATTATAGAAGAAATAAATAAAAGGGATGTAGCTGTAAATGTTCATTTCATTCCGCTTCCTATGCTATCCATATTCAGGGAAAGAAATTTTAAGATTGAAAATTTTCCGAATAGTTATGATAATTATTCAAGAGTAATTACACTTCCTGTATATCCGCAGCTTTCAGATGAAGACGTTAAGCTGATAATTGATTCTGTAAGTGATTCATACAATGCTGTAGTAAAAAGTTAATTGCTTAAAAGAACTTTTGACATAATATTCTCTTTCTTAGGTTTATTATTCCTGTCTCCGTTTATACTAATAATATCTTTAATTGTATTAGCCGGCTCAAAAGGTCCGGCATTTTTTATACAAAGCAGGGTCGGCAGAAATAATAAAGACTTCGGATTGTATAAATTCAGAACCATGAAAACGGATTCGGACAGATCGGGATTACTGACTGTAGGTAACAGGGATCCGCGTATTACAAAGGCCGGATATTATCTGAGGAAATACAAACTGGATGAGATACCCCAGCTGCTCAATGTATTAACGGGTGATATGAGCTTTGTCGGTCCGAGACCTGAAGTGAGAAAATATGTTGATATGTATTCAGTTGAACAAAAGAATATACTTAATGTCAGACCGGGTATCACGGATCTTGCTTCCATAAAATACAGAAATGAAAATGAACTTCTTGCAGGCGCTGATGATCCTGAGAAATATTACATTAATGAAATTATGCCGGACAAGATCAGAATAAATCTTGAATACATTTCTGACAGATCTATATTGAAAGACATTAAAATTATTTTAAAAACTCTTAAAGCTTTGTTAACATAAAGATAATTAAATTAAGTCATTTTTATAAAAATTATAATTGAATCAGTAATCTGATTTAATTAACTTGGACAAATTAATTAACTAAGCAATCATAACTGTATCTACTGAAAAATTTTGTTCTTATTGATAGTATTAATTTCCCCAGGAGACTATTTGAAATGAGAGATTAAAATTATATATGTTAGAAAAATTTCTAAATAAAACACTCCTCAAACTCCGAAACAGGCATTTGCTTGTCATTGATATATTACTCCTTTTAATAAGTCCGTTTTTAGCTTTGTTGATCAGACTTGACGGTCAGGTTGATCTCGCTTATTATAAAGTAGCGCTGATTTATTCATCTGTGATATTTCTAGGATCAAATTTATTCATATTTTACAGACTTGGACTTTACAAAAGATACTGGAACAGCGCAAGCGTAGATGAACTTGCGAAAATAATTTATATAGTTTTCTTCGCCATATTAGTTGAGATCGTAATTTTTGTTTTATTTTATAATTTATCATGGTTTGATTTTGATAGACTCCCTCAGTCATTGCCTCTTCTTGACGGAATATTCAAATTTATTATTGTCGCAAGTTCCAGATTCAGCATCAGACTTTTCGAAAGACTGAATGAAAGAAGAAAGATCTCTTATCATGGTGAAAGAGTGCTGGTAGTTGGTTCAGGAAAATCTGGCACTTCCATTGTTCAGGAGATGCAGAGAAATCCTCAGCTTGGATTGAATCCCGTCGCATTTGTGGATGATGATACGGAAAAAAGAGGTTTGAAAATCAGAGGTGTACCGGTAATGGGAACACGGAATTCCATTCCAGAAGTCATTACAAAAATGGATATTAACAAAGTCATTATTGCAATGCCGACTGCGCCGGGATCTGATATACGCGACATAGTTTCAATATGCAGAAATACTGGCGTTCAGACCAGAACCATACCGGGTATTTATGAAATACTTGATGATAAAGTCCGTATTGAAAGTATAAGGCAGGTGCAGATAGAAGACCTGCTGAGAAGAGAGCCGGTAAAGACTGATATTAAGAAAGTTGAAGATTTTCTCAAAGGAAAGAAAGTACTTGTTACAGGATCCGGCGGATCTATCGGAAGCGAACTCTGCAGACAGATAATAAAATGTAATCCATCTGAAATTATTCTGCTCGGACAGGGTGAGAATTCAATATTTGACATTGATTATGAACTGAGAAAGAGAATTTCAATTGTAAACGGCAAACAGCTTCTTACTAATATTAAAACAATTATCGCAAACATCAGGTCATATGACAGACTTGATAAGATTTTTGAAGAGTATAGTCCGGACATTATCTTTCACGCTGCCGCACACAAACATGTTCCTATTATGGAATCAAATTCCTGCGAAGCGATAAGCAATAACGTAAAAGGCACTCAAAACCTGATAGATCTTTCCCTTAAGCATAATGTCGATCACTTTGTATTCATTTCCACTGATAAGGCCGTAAATCCGTCGAGCATTATGGGAGCAAGTAAGCGCGTTGCCGAAATGATAGTACTCAATGCCGCAAGGGAACACAGAAAAAATTATTCTACAGTCAGATTCGGAAACGTCCTTGGTAGCAGAGGCAGCGTAGTACTTACTTTCAAAAGACAAATATCCGAAGGCGGTCCTGTTACAATTACGCATCCCGATATTCAAAGATATTTTATGACTATTCCGGAAGCTGTACAGCTTGTACTGCAGGCATCTGTGATCGGAAACGGCGGAGAGATCTTTGTGCTTGATATGGGAAAACCAATTAAGATCATTGACCTGGCAAAAGATATAATCAGACTCTCAGGATATGAAGTTGATAAGGATATTAAAATAATTAGTACTGGTCTCAGACCCGGAGAGAAATTGTATGAAGAACTTTTTATACCCGGAGAGCTTTATGAAAAAACTATTCATGAGAAAATTCTCATCGCAACAAATGCCAGTCAGTTCATTCCGGAAAATTTCAGCGGAAATCTTGAATTACTTATCAATAAACGTTATGACAATGACAAAGAACTTATTAAGTCTCATTTGAAAATACTTGTTCCCGAATACATACCCGATGTAAATATACATTCCGGTGTCAGTATAATCTGACAAATTAATTCCCTACATTCCAAAAATATTTAACGAATTATTTAAATTTTTAATACGGCTTAATTTATGAGAAGACATTACATTTTTCTTTTATTCCTTTCATTGTTTTCATTTCTATCTTTTCTCAGCGTGAGAAATTCATCAGCTCAGGTTGAGCTTGTCCCTGTCGATAATACAGTTTATGATTATTTACAGAGAATGCTCACAATGAAAATCATTAAAGGATATAATCCCGCAGTTATACCAGTGTCAAGAAGTACGGTAGCGGATTATCTGAATGTGATAAAAGTTAACTCTGCAAAAATATCTTCAACTGATAAAAAACTTTTGAATGATTATGAAATTGAATTTCAATATGAGCTTACTTCAGAACTGAAGAAATCAAGTTCTCTGTTCAAAGAGACAGGTCATATATTTTCCGATGACAGACAAAAATATCTTTATGCATACGCCGATTCAAACGCTACTTTATTTTTTGACGGGATTGGAAGTTTGTCTCAGAGAGAATCCAGAGGTGATTCTATCGGAAGACATTCAATTGGTCTCGGTGAACTCGGATTCAGAGTCAGAGGTACATTGTTTGACAGAGTGGCTTACTATCTGAGAGCTTCAAACGGACAGAAGCTTTCCGGCGATTCCGCTGACGTAACTTTTGCAAGATATACTGATCCGAAATTGTTCGCTCAGTATAAATTTCAGTTTGAACAAAGGAACTTCGATACATTTGACGGTTATCTGAGATATCAGACTGAACAGAACTGGCTTGCTCTTACTATAGGCAGAAATCCTGTGTATCAGGGATTCGGATTTATTGACAGACTTTATTTGTCAGACAATTCAGTGCCGTATGATTTCTTAAAACTTGATCTTGCATATAAATCGGTTTCATATTCTTTTCTTTACGGCAGTATCAGAGGTGATTCACTCGGAAGACAGCTTGATGCAAAAAATATAGCGACGCACAGAGTGGATATAGGGTTCGGAGATAATTTCAGAATGGGTTTATTTGAAAGCGTTATAATTTCAAACTCACCGTTTAGTTTTACATTTTTAAATCCGATAAGTTTTTTAACATCAGCTGAACTAAGCAAGGCATCGCAGACCGGTGACAACAATGCAAATAATTCCATTCTCGGACTTGACGCATATGTGATCCCAATAAAAAATGTCGCGCTGCAGGGTTCATTACTCGTCGATGATCTGGAATTCAGCACACTCTTTGAAAGCAATGCTAAGATCACGAATAAATTTGCATGGCAGCTCGGGGGACTCTGGTCAAACGCTTTCACACTGCCGAACCTTGATATGAGAATTGAATATACAAAACTTGATCCGTTTGTTTATTCACATGTTTCAAATAAATCAACTTATACAAACTGGGATCTTCCACTCGGACATCACCTTCCGCCGAATTCAGATGAGATTGCGTTCAGATTTGGTTATGATTTTACTAACAGGATAAATCTGAATTTAATGTATCAGTTTCAGAGGTCTGCTGCAGGAATCGTTACGGATTCAGTTGGCAGAGTGATTGTAAATTACGGCGGTGATATCAGCAACGCTTCAGGTTATTCGATTTCAGATCCGGAATTTCTCAAAGGAAACAGAGTTAACAGAGGCATTATCACTGCAAACTTTACCTGGGAATTCCTAAGGCAGTTTTATCTTGAGTTTAAATATGTTCACAGAGTAATAGACAATATTTATCAGAATGTTAAATTCACTGATGATTATGGATTTGCTACAATAAGGGTGGATTATTAAACATCATATTGTAAATTAGAAATAAAATATTTACAGAAATCAATAAACAGGAATTTCGAGAAAGTAGTAATTTATCAAATTGAATTTTTAATTTAATATTATATAATGAAACAAAATGTAATTATTTCAATAATGATGATCCTTATTTTTTACGGTACATCATTTTCACAGATCTCCGGAAACGATCTGCCAAATTCGATAGCAATACAACCGCCGAATATGATCACATCACCGGCAGGCACATTCAGCAATCCGGTAACAATTAACGGATTTGATAATTTCAATCTCGGAGTGGATTTCGGCGAACCGCATATTGCAACAAATCCCAGAGACCCGCTCAATAGCATCTGCGCTTTTAACATTAACAACTATTATTACACTCTGAACGGATATGACTGGACGAAAATAAATGTTGTCTTTCCGGGATTTGCAGTAATTGGTGATCCGGTCATGGCGTTTGACAGTCTTGGGAATGCTTATTACACACAACTTTATCAAAACGGCGCGACTTACGGAGTCTGCATTTCGAAGTCAACCAATAAAGGAGTTAACTGGACTTCGACATACAGTGTTTATTCTACAAATGTCGGACTTTCTGATAAAGAATGGATAGCTGCTGATCAGACAGCCGGACCGAATTCAAATAATCTCTACGCATGCTGGAGACAGTTCGGAGCATCAGGAATGAGATTTACAAGAAGCACGGATCTCGGTGCTTCATGGTCATCGGTACAATCATTCACCGGCGGTCAGGGCGCATATGTTGCCGTAGGACCAAACGGAAATGTACAGGGCGGCAGTGTTTATTTTGCCGCAACAAACGGAGGAGCTATCATAGTGAACAGATCAACTGACGGAGGCGTAAGTTTTTCTCCGCAGACAGTTGCAACTTCTTATGTTACAGGCGGAGTATTCTGCGCAGGAAGAAATACAGTTAAGAACTGCATCAGAATGGACGGCTTTCCAAGAATGGCTGCGGACAACAGTTACACAGCTTCCAGAGGAAATGTTTATATAGTCTATGCGCGAAATCCCGGAACTCAGGATATAACCGATATCAATATGGTAAAGTCAACGGACTTCGGAGCTACATGGTCTGCGCCTGTAAGAGTGAATGACGATCAGACTACTACCGATCAGTGGATGCCTGCAATTTCAGTCGACAGCAAGACAGGCAGAGTTTATATTGCATGGTATGACTCAAGGGAAGATCCCGTAAATAATATAATGACAAAAATTTACGGAACAGTATCAACTAACGGCGGAGTTACATTTACATCCAATAAAGCTATCTCAAATGCAGAATTCAATCCGAATAATATGGGAGTAAATCAACCCGGCGGAGAAAGATATATAGGAGATTATTTCGGAATTCAGGCGATTAATAATTCATCTTATTTAGTCTGGATGGACGGCAGAAATAATCAGCTCGGCAGCTTCACCGGATATTATCCGGATTTCGGAATGACAATAGATAAGAATTATATAAATGCAGGAAATAACGACAATGCTTCAGTTGTCATCAAAGTGCCTGCAGTAAACGGCCCTTACGTAGGCGGAGTAAAATTCTCTGCATCACTAGAAACACCGCCTGCATCCGGTTCAATCACATTCTCTTTCCTTAACGGAAAGGATTCAGTGAATGTCTTTCCTGATTCAGTTACATTAATCGCAAGTACATCAGGTAACGTAACTCCCGGCGGATATAAAATTAAAATCGTCGGAACAGGTACGCAGGGACCGCCTGTACATCTGAGGACTTCGACCATTCTTGTGAATGCATCAGTGCTTACTGTCGGAACGAACAGACCGGGAATTGCAAACTTTACTGTGAACGGAGTTTCATATAATCAGCAGCAGGAACTGATCTATCCCAATGGAACAAATGTAAATGTTCAGGCGATAAGTCCGAGGACAATAGGATCAACGCAATATGTATTTACAAACTGGTCAAACGGCGGAGATACGGCTCAGACCGTTACTATAAATTCCAATCTGAATCTAACGGCGATTTATAAAATTCAGTACAGACTGATTTTAACATCGACGCAGGGAACTACATTCGGCGGAAACATTTATTACGATTCAGGTTCATCGGCTACATTCGGCGTAAACTCGAGAATAGTAAATAACGGCGGAACGGTTTATTATTTCAGAGGATGGACAGGAACGGGCGCCGGCTCTTATACAAGTCCGGACAGCACAGGGATTGATTCCGTCGTATCGGTTAATGTAATTGCGCCGCTTGTCGAAACCGCAAGGTGGGCTACAACAGTAGGTATTTCATCCATTGGCACTGAAGTACCTGCAGAGTATTCTTTAAAGCAGAATTATCCGAATCCTTTTAATCCGTCTACGATAATAAACTTTTCCATTCCGAAAAGCGGAATGATCAAACTCAGAATATATGACATTACAGGTAAAGAAATAGCTGCGCTTGTGAATGAATTTAAACAGGCGGGAAATTACAGTTATAGTTTCAATCCTGTCAATCTAAACAGCGGAATATATTTTTATAAACTTGAATCCGAGGGATTTACCGATATAAAGAAAATGACGTTTATCAAATAAGCCAGTGTCTTAAATATTCAGTATTAATTTTTAAAAGACCGTTGATTAAATTCAGCGGTCTTTTTTTTTTTACTTAAAATAAAATTTCACAAACAGGGAAAATTAACTTTGCATAATTCATTCAGCCTGAATAACTTGTATCTATGAATGACATTATTAAAAATACTTTCAGGGAAGGGAAGATACTATATCACAGTATACTGGATTTTATTTATCCGGCTGCCTGTATTCTGACATCAGAAACGATTGATGAACTGAATTCAAACAGATTTATCAAAGATGAGAACTTCAGTCTGCTTTGCAGAATATCTGATAAAGATAAATCCGATCTCATGAATAAAGTAAAATCAGAACATTCATTCAGTCTGTTTGCATTTTATGAAGGCGATGAGTTCTCGAAAATAATTTACAATGTAAAATACGGAGGAATGAGAAAGCTTGCTGTCTATATGGGTAAGATACTAGGTCTGGAATTTTTAAAAAATTATAAAATAGAAGATCTTAAAAATTATTACTGCATAGTGCCGGTACCTCTTCACAATTCCAGAATGAGAGAAAGAGGCTTTAATCAGTCTGAACTTATCAGCAGGGGAATGAGCAAAATGACGGGAATAAAAATATATGAAGATCTTTTACTCAGAGTAAAAAATACTTCTTCACAAACAAGACTTAATAAGTTAAACAGAAAATTAAACATTGAAAACGCATTTGAAATAAACATTAAATATCAAACGGAAATTTACGGAAAGAATATAATTATATTAGATGATGTGATAACTACAGGTTCGACAATAAACGAAGCTGTTAAAATTCTTAAGCAAAACGGAGCGGGTGAGATAATGTGCTGCTCACTTGCTATGGCAAGAGATTAATCAATCATTTCCTTTAAGAAAGTGCTTTAAAAAACTTACCTTTTGAATTATTCTGTTCGGATAGACGGATTTCCAAAGAATTCAAATTGACTCCAGGTAAAAAAATTCTCAAAATCCTTTGAACCATATGGACTTCAAACAAGCTTCAATTTATATATCCGGAATGTCTCAGATAATTGCAAAGTCAAATTACATTAATAAAAGATTGAGATAACATTTTGAACAAATAAAAAACACAATTAAAATAATTTTTTACATCTGAAATTCGGACAATATATTATTTTACGAGGGTGGATTTTGAGAAATTAATTGGCATGCGAAGATCAATTATTGTTGCTTTTATCCCCATGGTACAAATTATAGTTATAATAATACGCCTGGTTTGTAGAAAATTTAAGGAATATTAATTGCACATAATAATTAAAAATGTTTTGCAATAGATATAACTCTATTGAGATAAATTATCAATTTCAGGCAGATTTATAAAATAATTTAATAACTTAATCCTAATTATTATGAAAATAAAAAATATGTATTCGGTATTCATATTGATAGTATTTGCAATATTTTCTTCTTGTGAAAATTTTGATAATCCTCAGATGCATGATGAAAATCAAATTACAAATTCACTTAGCAATCGTAACCAACTTTATATTCCGGAAGTAGTTTCACCCGGTGGATTAATGCTTACTGCAGCACCTGGTACTACAGATATTGGAGGTGGAATTATTTCAGCTACCTGGGAATTTAACGGAAATTTACCAGGTCCCACTATCAAGACAAACACAGGAACTATTGCTTCAATATTGTTTCAGAATAATTTACCTGAAGAGTCTATCGTACACTGGCATGGTTTAATTGTGAATAAGGAAAATGACGGTCATCCGCAAGATGCTGTTTCTTCCGGTGGAAATTATTCATATAATTTTCCGATCATACAGCGTGCAGGATTAAACTGGTATCACCCTCATCCTGACATGCTTACTGGAAAGCAGGTATTTATGGGATTGGCCGGAGCATTCATCGTAAATGATGCTGAAGAAAGCGCATTTAATCTTCCGTCCGGAAATTTCGAAGTTCCGCTTATAATTCGCGATGTCACACTTAATAATGGAGGAAATATTAACTATCAACCGACAGCCGGCGGAATGTTTGGGAGATCATCAATGGTTAATGGGTCAATGTATCCATATATGAAAGTGGCAAGTGCTGTTTATAGATTCCGGATTCTAAACGGAGCTAATGCAAGAGTTATGAATTTAGCATTTACAAAAAATGCGGAAATGATACTTATCGGTAATGATGGAGGCCTGTTACCATCATCTTCAATACAAAACAGCATAGTCATTTCAAATGGCGAACGTCTTGATATACTTGTCGATTTCCGCAAATTCAAAACCGGTGAATCAATAATTCTAAGAGACTTAAATGCTCAATGGGATCTTGTGGAATTTATAGTTACTGAAAAGAAAATGCCGCTCTATAACGGAGCTTTATCTACTTCATCAAACATTCAACCTCTTTCAAATCCGGTTGTCACAAGAACATTCAGTTTTGACGGAATGAGCAGAATAAATGGCCTCGAATTTAATATGAATCGTATTGACTGGACAGTTCCTCTTCATCAAACCGAAATGTGGGTATTCGTCTCTAACGGAAATGGTCCGCACCCTGTTCATGTGCATGGAGCTTCTTTTCAGGTTGTTTCGCGTACAGGCGGGAGAGGGAGGATCTTTCCTTGGGAGGCCGGCTGGAAAGATACAGTTTTGCTGGATGATGGTGAAACGGTCAGGGTCCTGATCCGCTTTGATAATTATTCAGGGATTTATTTAATGCATTGTCACAAACTCGAACATGAAGACAGGGGAATGATGGCAAACTTTGAGGTAATCTAATTCAATATTGATTTAATATTTGAGCAGATTAATTAATTTAGAATAAAATAGTTTTACCTGATATTTAGTAATTCTATAGCAGAGTAAACTTTTTGAATTGTACGAAAAAAGGTCACTGTTTTAACACTAATAATGAAAGAATATTATTGGAGATAATAAATTTCCTAAAATTAATCCATGGATCCATTTAAAATGATTCATGGATTCTTTAATATATAGAAAGCCAAAAAACTCTGTCAGTTTAAAGTCCTTCAGTTAAATTGAATTGATCCGTTCAAACTTTCCCATTTAAAGAAACTGTTAATTTCTGATTGGAAGATCATATATTGCAATATATGTGAGATATAATAATTTAGTATTTTATTTAATCTCAATATACATTTCTATAATATTCAAAATTTAAAAATGCAGAATTATTTATATGTATTAAAATAGTATATTTTTGTAGTTTCAAAATAATCATTTTTTCATCTGCACTTTAGTCATTTAACTATATATAATTGGATCAAAAAGAAAAATTTATTTCAATTGTCAATGAAGGATATAATTTCAAAGGAGAGAGCATTACTCTTGGCGGCGCGATATTCAATGGTGAGAATCTTCCCGGAGTCCTGATCAAACTTCCTTTAAAAACTATGAACAGGCACGGTCTTATAGCAGGTGCGACAGGTACCGGTAAGACCAAAACACTTCAGCTAATCTCCGAAGGACTTTCTTCAAAAAGCGTTTCCGTACTTCTAATGGATATCAAAGGAGATCTGAGTGGACTGGCTGCTGCCGGAACTGTGAATGAAAAAATAACTGAACGTCATAAAAAAATCGGAACGGAGTATATTCCTTCCGCATTTCCCGTTGAACTTCTGACCATTTCTAAAGAAAGAGGCGCGAAACTCAGAGCCACAGTATCCGAATTCGGTCCCGTACTTTTTTCTAAAATACTTGATCTTAATGAAACGCAGTCCGGTATAGTTTCTGTAATTTTCAAATACTCTGATGAGCGTAAACTACCGTTACTTGATCTGAAAGATTTCAAAAAAATACTTCAGTATATTTCAAATGAAGGAAAAGAAGATATAGAAAAAGATTATGGTAAGTTCTCAGCTGCATCGGTCGGGACGATGTTAAGAAAAGTGATCGAACTTGAGAATGACGCAGATCTTTTTTTCGGTGAAAAATCTTTTGAAGTAAATGACCTTGTAAAGATTAACGATGAAGGAAGAGGTCAGATCTCTGTCATCAGACTTACAGACATTCAGAATAAACCTAAACTCTTTTCTACTTTTTTACTTTGCCTCCTTGTGGAAATTTATAATAACTTTCCTGAAGAGGGCGATCTCGATCAGCCGAAACTTGTAATGTTTATAGATGAAGCGCATCTGATATTTCAGGAAGCCTCAAAAGAATTACTGGAGCAGATAGAAACTATAATAAAACTTATAAGATCAAAAGGTGTCGGTATATTTTTCTGCACGCAGAATCCTACTGACATTCCGGATCCGGTGCTCAGTCAGCTCGGCATGAAAGTACAGCATTCGCTAAGAGCGTTTACCGCAAAGGACAGAAAACAGATAAAACTTATCTCGCAGAATTATCCCATGTCTGAATTTTACAATGTGGAAGATCTGCTGACTTCAATGGGTATTGGTGAAGCAGCTGTAACTGTATTAAGCGAGAAAGGGACACCGACTCCAATCACGGCAACACTCCTCTGTGCGCCGGCATCCCGTATGGATATTCTTACAGACGCCGAACAGGATGAAATAGTTACCGGATCGGATCTTGCGAAAAAATATAATGAGATCATTGACAGAGAGAGCGCATATGAATTGCTTACGGCAAAACTTACAGCTCCGCCGGCTGATACTAAAGAAGAAGAGACCGCAAAAGGAAAAGTCAAAGAAGAGAAAAGCACTGTTGAGAAAGTACTGACCAGTACAACTGCAAGACAGGTAGGCAGGACAATAGCAAGGGAGCTGACAAGGGGATTTCTCGGAGTACTTGGCATCGGCGGCAGCTCATCAAAGAAAAAATCAGGATGGTTTTAAAATATATTTTCAAATTAAATCAGAAAGGATATAGAGATGGATGAATTGATAAAAATGGTTTCGGAGAAAGCCGGAATCACAGCAGAGCAGGCAAAATCCGCAATTGAAACAGTCGGTGGTTTTGTAAAGGATAAACTTCCCGCAGGACTCGGTGATCAGGTCAGCAATTTTCTTGAAGGCAAAGATACCGGCGGAATAGCTGATATGGCAAAAGGTTTTAAAGATAAATTAGGTCTTTAAGTGATTTGATCTCCACAGGCGGAGTCTCTTACTCTTCAGGACTCCGCCGTTCAGCAGGCTCTGCTTCCGTCAGAGTCCGGCAAGTACGCCTTAGACTCTGCCGGGGAAAAAGGAAAATGCTACTAACTGCTATAATATATACACGCAAAACGATAGGCGGCATTTATTAACTTTATAAAATAAACGTAATGGAAAAATTTAATAAAAATAATTCAAAAGAAATCGGTGATGAGCTCGGAATTAATTGGAATGAAGTAAAGCTCGACGAATTCACAAAAGGATTAAATATAGAACTGGAACATGGGACAAGATATCCGGAAACAAATGTCACAAATAATGATAAAAATATGACGGGGAAAATTGCATGGGCTCATTTAAAAGAGTTTCCGGATTACTACACAAGGTTAGAAAAATTAGAAAACGAAGCTGTGGAATATTGGAAAGAGAAAGACCGGACTGATTAATAAAACGGAAATCCAACACACTGAAATTGTCAGCTTGCTTTATAAACATAACATTATCCCCCCGGGGAGTCTCTTGCTCTTCAGGACTCCGCCGTTAAGTAGACTCTGCTTCCGTCAGAGTCCGGGAAGAACGCCCGAGACTCTGACGTGGGAAAATTAGGACTCCGCCGGGCACCGGAGACTTTGACGATGGAATAATTTATTAAATCCGGTTACCGTCTGTGCGATTTTAATTTTCAATGGAATATAAAAATAGTATTGGGTAAATTTACAAAAATAACACACACATATGAAAAATTATTACAAATCTGTCTCAGCTCTTTTTGTTTTTCTTATTTTGATCCTCGGATGCAGTAAGCTGAAAAATCTTACTGAATCCGTCAGCGGAAATAAATTATATTTCTGCGAAGAGTATGATTCCGCTACGGATAACTGCAAGGGAGAAAGTACGAAATACACTGAGGGAAATTTAACTGTAATGGTAGACCTCAGACCTACCAAAACAAAACTCGGTGTAACGTCAGTTAACATTAATGTTACTGATATCAGCACAGGAAATGTAGTAGAAACTTTCCCGTTTGATACTGACGCAGATATGGATTACATTTATTTTGACAATGTAAAATTTGAAAATCCCGGGAAATATAAAGTAAGCGCTCTTAAGCCGGATGGTACGGTTATCGTTACAAATGAAATTGAAATTATAGATAAGTAATAAATATTTTTTAAACAGCTGAATTTAAATTTAATACTCTGAGAATATTAGTCTCCGTAATATTATTAGTTTTAACTATAAATTTTATAAACGCCGGGGAAATATACGGCGTAGATAAAAGCCCTAAGAAAAAAAAATCCGGGAAATTAAATACAGAGAAATCAAAGTCTGAGAAATCAAAGAAGCTAAATATTTCTTTATTATCCGTTTCAATGAAGATCAAGGATCTTAAGGCGGATGAAAATTTTTCTTTAAAGCCGGACAAGATCGCAGCAAGATGGGGCGTTATAATTAGTGATATCAGAGAACAAAATCTTAACCGTCAGGATGCAATTGATTCATTGTTTATATTTACAAATCAACTATGGGAATTTATGAACAGTAGAATTGAAGAAGGATTAATTAAAAAATATTCTGATGAAGAATGGGTCTTTCCTGTAAGAGGTTACGGACCGTCTGCTATCGGAGGAAGAAACGGAAGCGGTTACGTAGTCGGCGGATTTGATTTCTTCGACGGAAGCACAGGAGGTCATCCTGCTCATGATATTTTTATTGCAGACAGTGATCAGGATTCCCGTGATGATAATACAGGTCTGCCGGTGGAAATTCTTTCCATGACAGGCGGAATTGTCATTGAGACCAGAAAGAACTGGACTACAGAAAACATGGATATTAAAGGTGGAAACATGGTATATGTTTATGATAATTTTACAAACGGATTGTTTTTTTATGCGCATATGGAAAATGTCTATGTAGATGTCGGTGATTACGTAAGTCCGGGTAAACCGCTCGGTACAATGGGCAGAACCGGAAAGAACGCTTTTCCTTCAAGATCCCCTACTCATTTACATATTATGTATGTAAGATCTTATGACGGTGAACTGCTTCCGGAAAATATTTACAGCGATCTTATTAATGCAAAAATTATTTATTGAAATGAAAACCGGAAAGATAACAGGTACAGCGATCACATTTGACGATATACTTCTGAAACCCGCTCACTCAGCTGTGCTGCCAAGAGATGTAGATCTCAGTACTAAACTTACAAAAAACATTACGCTGAATATTCCTCTCCTGTCTGCTGCGATGGATACAGTTACTGAAAGTGAAATGGCTATTGCCGTTGCCAGAGAAGGCGGTATGGGTATTATTCATAAAAACATGACAGCCGAAAAGCAGGCGTCTGAAGTAGATAAGGTAAAGAGAAGCGAAAGCGGTATGATCAGAAATCCGATCACACTTACTTCGGATAAAAAGATATCGGACGCGCTAAAGCTCATGCAGCAATACAGCATATCCGGAATTCCGATCATTGATTCATCCAATAAACTTATTGGTATTTTAACAAACAGGGATCTGAGATTCGAACCGGATGAAACACAGTCTGTCTCTGAGATAATGACAAAGAAAGATCTGGTAACTGCGCCGCTTGGTACGGATCTTGAAAAAGCGGAAGTAATACTTCAGAGATTCAAGATAGAGAAACTTCCGGTCGTTGATAAGAACGGTATTTTAAAAGGACTCATTACATTTAAGGATATTCAAAAGCGGAAAAAATTTCCAAATGCAAGCAAGGACAATTTCGGAAGACTGAGAGTCGGAGCTGCCGTTGGAATATCCGCGGATACGCTCGACAGAGTGAAGCTTCTCGTGAATTCCGGAGTGGACGTAATTGTAGTGGATACCGCTCACGGACATTCCAAAGGTGTGATAGAAATGATAAAGAAGATCAAGAAAAATTTTGAAATAGAGCTGATCGCAGGTAATGTAGCAACAGCGGAGGCGACGACAGCTTTGATAAACGCCGGAGCCGACTGTATAAAAGTCGGGATCGGAGCCGGTTCCATCTGTACCACACGTATTATAGCCGGAGTAGGTATCCCGCAGATGACTGCTGTATTTGAATGTTCAGCCGCAGCAGCTAAAAAGAATATCCCGGTTATCTCTGACGGAGGCGTTAAGCAGACCGGAGATGTTTCAAAAGCTATTGCAGGCGGAGCGGACAGCGTAATGCTCGGCGGATATTTTGCAGGAGCGGAAGAAGCGCCCGGTGAAAAAGTTTTATATGAAGGAAGAAGTTTTAAAGTGTACCGGGGAATGGGTTCAATCGAAGCCATGAAGCACGGCAGTAAAGACAGATATTTTCAGGATACTGAAGATGATATCAGTAAACTCGTTCCTGAGGGCATTGAAGGAATTGTACCTTATAAAGGAAATGTCGGCGATACAATTTATCAGATCATAGGAGGACTAAGGTCATCCATGGGTTATTGCGGAGCGAAGAATATTCA
>Ga0138256_10003066_pt1 | contig 17837 bp, 14 predicted proteins | sample KNB2016incub_MG_FD_105486 | JGI IMG/M metagenome (GOLD analysis project Ga0138256, IMG submission 105486) | Active sludge microbial communities from wastewater in Klosterneuburg, Austria - KNB2014incub_MG | ecosystem: Engineered > WWTP > Activated sludge > Unclassified | place: Austria... | reverse complement strand
TGGGACGGGGGACGGGGGACGGGGGACGGGAGGGGCTGATGCGCAATACCCGTTTTTTCTAACGACCTTCTAGCGTCTCGCGTTGCAGCCGCCGTACTCGGCGCAGCTCGTGGGCTTGGGAGACTTCGCCGCCGAGGATGAAGATCAGCGCGGAGTAGTAGACCCAGAACACGAGCGACACCATCGCGTAGATCGTCCCGCTGTAGATCGACTCCGACGACAGCGACTGGGTGAAGGCGGTCCAGACGTTGCGGGCGATCTCGAACAGGACGCTGGTCGTCAGGGCCCCAACCAGCGCCTGCTGCCAGCGAATGCGGCGATGGGGAAGGAATCGATAGAGCGACCAGAAGGTGGCCACGAAGAAGACGAACGCGACCAGCCGGCCGAGCGCGTACTCCACCGACCCCATCACGTCCTCGCGCAGGCCGACCTCGACCAGGAGCGTTGCCCCGCGCGAGGTGGCAATCGCAAGGTAGGTGCTCAGCGCGGCGTAGATGACGAGCAGGATCGAGGAATAGACGGTGATGCGCGCGTCGAACAGCTTGCCGGCGATGATACCGCGCTGGCTCTGGATGTCGAAGATCTCGGCCAGCACGGTACGTAGCGACCCGAAGAGGCGCGTGGAGAACCAGACGAACGTCACGGCCCCCCACGCTCCCAGCGCGTCACGCGCGCGAATGACGTCGCTGAACAGTGCCTCGATGGCGGCGTGGGTTGCCGGCGCCTGCTGCGGCAGGAAACGATCGGTCAGGGAGCGCACTTCGGCGAGCGACGCGTCGGGGGTGAGGCGCAAGGCGAAGACCAGCGCGGTGATGACGAGCAGGACGAACGGGACCGCGGCCAGCAGGATGTTGAAGGCGATGCCGCCCGCGAGGAAGAAGATGTTGTCCTCGGCGCTCGAGACCCAGACACGCCGCACGTAGTCGCGCAGCGTCTCCACGAGGCGGGCGAGCGGCGTCGCTCCCCCGTCCGCAGGCGCCGCCGTTGCCTGGGTCACGGCCGGCGCGTTCGCGGGCCGTGGATCAGTCGGCGGTGGCGTCGTCGCGCTCTGGGGCCGGCCCGTCACTCGTCGCTCGCTGGGCGTCTGCCAGGCGCCGCTCCAGGTCGTGTCGCGCATCGCGCGCTGCCGCACGCCCCTCCTCGACCGCGCGCCCGAGATCGCGCCGCTTGTCGCGGATCGTGCGGCGCGTGTCGTCGATGGTGTCCTCGATCTTGTCGCGGGCTCCCTCGACGATGTCGCGCCCGCGCTCGCGTGTCTCCCCCACGAGACGACCGGCGCGCTCGCGAATGTTGTACGCGCGGTCCTTCAGGTCGTCCGAGTAGTTGCCGGCCAGGCGACGCGCCCGCCGGGCCTTGCGCCGCAGGACGTGGCGCGTCTCTTCGCCCGACTGCGGTGCGAAGATCAGCGCCAGGCCGGCCCCGATCGCGATGCCGGTGAGCAGCGCAGTGATCGACGATCCCGAGCGCCGTTCGATGATCACCCGGTCATCGTCAAGGTCCTTGCGAGCCATCGTACCTCCTGGTCTGCCGGGCTCGCGCCCGTGCGTGGATTCAGTCGCTGAGCGAGGCGTCGTCGGGCGCCGCTTCGACCACGATGTGTCCGGGGGTTCCGGGCATCGGACGGCGGATCGCCAGCGGTTTCACCGTCTGCTTCACGACCTGTTTCGTCCCGCCAATGGCGAGCTGCGTGAAGAGGAACGTGAATTTCTCGTCATACGCGGCGGCCAGCGCCGCCTTGGTGCCGGCATCGAGCTGCCAGAGCTGCTTCTTGAACGGCCCTAACGCCTTCTTGCGTGTCTTGTAGAAGAACTGCTCGTCCGAGTCCGTGGCCTTGCGCTCGTCGATCGCGTTGAGCGACAGCCACCCGTACATCTCCTCGCGCAGGGCGGCCGGCAGGTGATCGTACAGCATGTTCTGGAAGTTGGTCGCGAGATGGATCTCGGCCGTCTCGGTGCGCGGAAAGTTGTGGAAGGCGCCGTCGGGAAGCGTGGAGGCCCCGTGCTGCACCGCCCCGCTCAGCCCGTACTCGTCGCGCGCAACCTTGGAAAGGTCCTCGAGCGTCTTGAGGTCGAGGTTCACCTCGGCGATGGAGCCGTCGGGGAGCACGACGCCGCCGTGCGACGTTCCGGACTGCACGGAGATCTTCGAGAGCCCTGCGGTGCCGGGGGCCACGCGCTCGAGCGTCGCGACGAAGCCATCCATGAACGCCCGAAGCTCGGGCACGGTGGAGTTCTCGGTCCCCACCTCGCCGATCTCGCCGCCGATGGAGATCGTGACGCCGGCTGGCTCCTGCGAGCGCACGTACGTCGTGATCGCGGCGCACTCCTCATAGTTCTTGCGCTGCTGCTCAGTGAGCGACCCGAGCGACAGGTCGACGAGCGTGGACGTATCGACGTCGATGTTGTAGAAGCCGGCAGCGATGGCTTCGTCGGCGAGCTTCTTGACGTTGCCGACTTCGGTCACCGGATCGGCCGCGTATTTCTTGTGGTTGACCTGGAAGTGGTCGCCCTGGATGAACAGCGGGCCGCGGAATCCTTCGCGCAGCGCCGCGGCGATCAGGACCGCGACGTACTCCGACGGGCGCTGGTCCGTGTAGGCGATCTCCGAACGGGCGATCTCGAGGATGAAGGCGCCGGCGTCCAGCTGGCGGGCGACGCGGAAGACCGCGCGTGACGTGTCGTACGTCGCGCCGCGGATATTCATCGCCGGCACCGTAAAGCCCTGCGTCTGGCCACGCCCGCGTGCCAGGTAGAGCTCGTGGATCGACGCCGGCCGCACCCCGACCGCCTGTCCGAGCTCCCACAGCAGCCAGCGGGCGTAGTCCCGGGCCGACGGTTCGCCAAATACCGCGTCCCACACGACCGCGTCGAGCCGATCCGTGGCCAGTACCGAGGCATCATGGACCGTGATGACCGAGCCCGAGCGGGTCACGGCCTCGCCAAGCGCGTCGTGAGCGACTGTCAGTTCCTGAGCGGACATGAACTATGCGGAGAAGGAATGGTTGCTGCGCACGGTGTGCCGAAACATAGCCCGAACGCCGTCGCCGTGCACCGCTGTCTCGACGGTCGCCTCGACGACGATCGACCACCTCTCAACGAACGATCGGCCAACGATCGGCCAACGATCGGCCAACGATCGGCCAACGATCGGCCAACGATCAGCGAAGGATGCGCGCGGGATTGCTGCGGGGCAGTTGCTCGAATTCCGCGCGTGCGGCCTCGAAGCCGGGACGTCCCATCATGCCGTACGTGTAGCGCTTGCCAAGTTCCACTCCCGGCTGGTCGAAGGCGTTGACGCCGTACAGCGCACCGGCGTACGCAGTGGCGATCTCGAACAGCATCATGAGGGCACCCAGGTGCCACGGATCGACCTGCGGCATCGCAATCGTCATGCTCGGCCGTCCGCGGGTGGCGAGTGCTCCAGCCGTCGCGCGCCGCTCGATGTTGAGCAACTCCCACAGGGAGTGACCGCCGAGGTAGGCGAGGTCGGGAATGTCCGCGTGGGCGCCCGGGATGGTGACATCGCGTTCGGGGGTCTCGACCGCCAGGAAGGTGATCGTCTTGTCTCGCGGTCCTTCCATGAACAGTTGCACCTGGGCGTGCTGGTCGGTCGCGCCAAGCGCGGGAACCGGGGTCGGTCCCACGTGTTCGTCGCCGCGGACTTTGCCAAGGCTTTCTGCCCACAGTTGCACGAACCAGGCGGCAATGTCGCGCAGCGGATCGGCGTACGGCATGAGGACCTGCACGTGCTTGCCACCGGTGGTGTCGGCGAGCCATTGCAGGGTCGCGAAGACGCCGGCCGGGTTGCGGGTGAGGTCGTCCGTCGCGCACCGCTCGACCATGTCGCCGGCCCCGGCCAGCATCGCCTCGATATCGATGCCGATGAGGGCGGCGGGGAGCATGCCGACCGGGGAGAGCACGCTGAAGCGGCCGCCGATGTTGGCCGGGATGTCGAGGGCGGGGAGTCCCTCGGCCGTGGCGATCGGGCGCAGCGCGCCCTTCTGCGGGTCGGTGACGAAGACCAGGTGTCGGGCGAGCGGGAGCCCGGCGGCCTCGAGTCGCGCGCGCACGACGAGATACTGCGCCATCGTCTCGGCCGTCCCGCCCGACTTCGAGACCACGAGAAAGAGGGTATCCGCCAGCTGCACGCGCTCGAGCGTCGCGGCAATCGTCACCGGATCGACGTTGTCGAGCATGTGCAGGCGCGGCTGCCCCGCCCGGGCCTCGTCGTCGAGCGCGTTCCACTGCGGCGGACGCAGGGCATTGCGCAGCGCGATGGGCCCGAGCGCCGAGCCGCCGATTCCCAGCAGCACGACATCGCGATAGCGCCCGCGCACCGAGGCGGTGTACTCCAGGACCTGCGTGACCAACTCGCGATTGCGCGGCAGGTCGAGGAAGCCGAGCTCGCCCGACGCGCGGCGGGCCGCCACTGCCGCATGCGCGGCGGCGAACGCCGTCTGCGCGCCGCCGAACCCGTCAGGAGCAACGCCTCCCGACACCGCGTCGGCGAGCATGAAGGTGTAGTCGAGCGAAAGCGTCATCGGTCGCGGGGCTGTCGGAAATGGGCGTGGGGCGCGTGCCCGCCCGGCAGGGCGTCACGCGCGGCGGTCAGATCTCCACTTCGAGGCCATCGTAGGCCGGACGGACGCCAGGGGGAAGCTCGGCCTCGAGCTCGGCATGCGACGTCTCGTGGGTCAGGTGGATGAGGAAGGTGCGCTCGGCCCCGATCTCGGCGGCGACAGCGACCGCCTCGCCAATGCTCAGGTGCGTCGGGTGTGGACGCCGGAACAATGCGTTGAGGACGAGGACACGCACGCCGCGCAGACGCTCGATGGCGCGGGTCGAGAGCGACTTGGCGTCGGTGACGTAGCCCAGCGCCCCCACGCGATACGCCAGCACGTTCATGCGCCCATGGGGCACCGTGATCGCTTCCACGACGGCATCGCCGATCTCCACGACGTCGCCATCGTGAATGGGGCGTGGCTCACCTTCGGGCTTCGAGGTGCCCGGCAGCGGCCGCATGCGGTCGTCGAAGATGTACGGGAAGCGTTGCGCCAGCCGGGCCAGCACCTCGGGTTCGGCGTACATGGGAAGCGGGTGCTTTTGCCGGACGGTGATGGCCCGAATGTCGTCGATGCCGTGAATGTGGTCGGCGTGGTCGTGCGTGAAGAACACCGCGTCGACCCGGTCGATCCCGGCCTGCACCAGCTGCAACCGCAACTCGGGCGGCGTGTCGATGAGGATCCGGGTCCCGCCGTCGCTCTCGATCACCGCCCCGACCCGGGTTCGCCGGTCGCGCGCATCGGCCGAGTGACAGACCGCGCAGCCGCACCCGATGATCGGGATGCCGAAGCTGGTGCCGGTGCCGAGAAAGGTCAGCTTCACACGGTTTCGATCTTGAGCAGGTTGGTCGTCCCGGGGACGTCGAACGGCACGCCGGCCGTCACGATCACCTTGTCGCCCTCGCGTGCGAGGGAGCGCTGGAGGAGCGCGGTGCGCGCGCTGGCCAGCATGGACTCGTAGTCGTGGGTCCGGGGGACGAGGATCGGCACCACACCCCACACCAGCGCCAGCTGGTTGTACGTGCGCTCGACGTCGGTGAGCGCGAGGATCGGGACACCGGGGCGATGCGACGACACCATCCGGGCGCTGAAGCCGCTGGTGGTGAAGACGATCACGAGCGACGTGCCCAACATGCGCACTGCCGTGACCACCGCCGCGGCAATCGTCTCTTCGGTCGTCGAGGACCCGACCGAGAAGCGCCGTTCTTCGCGCGCCGGCGACTTGTGCTGCTCGATCTCACTGATGATCCGTTGCATCGCCTGCACGGCCAGCTTTGGATAGCTCCCCGAGGCCGTCTCGGCCGACAGCATGACCGCATCGGTCCCGTCGAGAATGGCGTTGGCGACGTCGCTGGCCTCGGCCCGCGTGGGGCGCGGGTTGTTGATCATGGACTCCAGCATCTGGGTGGCGGTGATGACCGGGCGCCCCAGGTTGTTGGCCAGCTTGATGATGCGCTTCTGGACGAGCGGGACTTCCTCGAAGGGGAGCTCGACCCCGAGGTCGCCGCGCGCCACCATCACGGCATCCGACGCGCGCACGATGCTCTCGATGTTGGTCAGGGCGGTGTCCTTCTCGATCTTGGCGACGATCAGCATCCCCTTGGAGATCATCGTGCGCAGCTGGGCGATGTCGTCTGCCTTGCGGACGAAGCTCAGGGCGACGTAGTCCAGCGACTGCTCGACCGCAAACGCGATGTCCGCCTCGTCCTTCTCAGTAATGGACGGCGCCGACACGGCCACACCGGGGAGGTTGAGCCCCTTGTGTCGCTTGATCGGACCGCCGTACACGACGCGTGCGGTGATCCGGGGCTTGTGCACGTCGAGCACCATCAGCTCGATCAGGCCGTCGTCGACGAGGATCCGGTCGCCGACCTTTACGTCGTCGGCGATGTGATCATACGTCACCGGCAGGTCCCCTTCCCCGGCCTCCTCCTCGTAACACAGGACCACGTCCTGTCCCGCCTCGACCGTGACGGTCTCGGGCAGATCGCCCATGCGAATGCGCGGCCCCTGCAGGTCACCGAGGATCGCGACCGGCCGCCCCCGCTCGCGAGCCGCCGCGCGCACCAGGGCGACCGTGCGCGCATGCTGTTCGTGCGTGCCGTGGGAGAAGTTGATGCGGGCCACATTGAGCCCGGCATCCATCAAGGCACCGATCGACTCGGCGGTGGCGGTCGACGGCCCAAGGGTGCAGACGACCTTCGTGCGCGCAACGCGGATGTTCGTGGACAAGGCGATGGGGGGGAGTGGTGACTGTAAACGTTACCCAAGCAATAAGAGTACGGCCCCCTCATCGCAAGACGGCGAGATCAGGTGCGAACCAACGACTTCCCGAGGGCGGCCGCCTTCTTCTCCAACCCGGCAATGAGCGTGTCGAAGGACTTCTGGAACGAGGCGAGTCCGTCGGCCAGCAGCTTCCCGGTCACATCGCGAAGGGAGATACCAGCCTGCTCCAGCTCGTGAAAGTGCTGCTCGGCCGCCGTCAGGTCCATGTCGACCGTGCGCGCCGTCACCCCATGGTCGCGGAAGGCGTCCATCGTGGCCGGCGGCATCGTGTTGATCGTGTCCGGTCCGATGAGCGTTTCCACGTAGAGCACGTCGCGGTACGCCGGGTTCTTGGAGCTGGTGCTGGCCCAGAGCGGGCGCTGCACGCGGGCTCCCGCCGCCGCGAGCGTGTCCCATCGCGGGCCCGAGAAGCGCTGGGTGAAGAGGCGATAGGCCAGACGGGCGTTCGCGACCGCAGCCTTGCCGCGCAAGGCGAGGATCCCGGGGCGCAGTGCCTCGTTCGCGCTGGCGGCCACCGCGTCCAGCCGCTTGTCGATGTCGGTATCGACACGGCTCACGAAGAACGAGGCGACGGAGGCCAGTCGGTCGATCGGGTGCCCGGCCGCCAGACGGTCCTCCAGTCCCGACAGGTACGCCTCGATGACGCGGGCGTGCGCGTCTATCGAGAAGAGCAGCGTCACGTTGACGTTGATCCCCTCGGCAATCAGGCGACGAATCGCCAGCGCGCCCTCGTTGGTGCCGGGGACCTTGACCATGACATTCGGGCGATCGACCGTAGCCCACAGGCGGCGCGCCTCAGCCACCGTGGCGTCCGCATCGTCGGCAACTCCGGGCGACACTTCGATCGACACATAGCCGTCCACACCATCGGTCTGGCGATACACGCCCGCGAAGATGTCGCAGGCCGCGCGCACGTCGTCGGTCTCGATCAGTTCGAACAGCTGCCACGGCGTCAGCTCGCCGGTCGCGCCCTCGATCTGCGCGTCATACTCCCCGCCCTCGGCCAGCGCCTTCTCGAAGATCGTCGGGTTCGACGTCATCCCCATGAGCGCATCGTCGTCGATGAGCCGCGCCAGCGCGCCGTTGCGGAGCATGGCGCGATCGATGTAGTCGAGCCAGACGGATTGGCCGGCAGCGTGAAGATCCTGAAGACGATTGGGCATTTGGGACGGGAGACGGGGGACGGGGGACGGGAGTTGAATCTACTGCAATCGACTGCGGATGCCGAATCTTGGGGTCGGGAGAGGGGGGCGGCGGAGGCGTGCGAAGACAGACGCGCCCGGCAGATTCTCTGCCGGGCGCGCTGTCCAGTCGTGTGCTCTCGGCCCTGGGGGGCGGGAGGCTGTCGACGGGAAGTGTGAAGTGGTGGCTGCTGTGCGCTACTTCGCGGACCAGGCGACCGAGTGTTCGAGGGTTCCCCAGGCGAAGCGCAGTTCGCCGGAGGCGCCGGTGGTGCCGGGAATCAGCTGGATGACGAGCGCCTCGGCGGGCGACGACAGGGTGCGTTCCTTGAGCGGCACGCGGACCAGGTCCATCGCCTGGTCGTACTCCGTCCCCCATGCACCGGTCTTCTTGCTGATGATGAGCTTCCACGCGCCCTTGGTCGTTTCGGCGAAGAGCGAATATGTCCCCTTGGGCACGGTGGCGCCGCCGATGTCGAGGTCGACCTCGGTCACGAACGCGGTCGCTTCGTTGGCGCCGAGCCGCCAGACCTTACCGAGGTCGTCGGCGAGGGCTCCAGCGACCGCACGGCCGCGGGCGGCCGGGACGCCGTAGTCGACGGAGATCTTGAACGGCTTGGGGGCGGGCTGCCCCTGCACGCGCGGTGCCGCCAACGTGACCGTCGAACTCGCCCGACCGCTGGCGCCGGCCTTGAGGTTCGACTGGGCGGCGAGCGGCGCGGCGACCGCGATGGAGAGCGCAAACGCCGGAGCGAAGGCGCGCAGACGTGAAAAAGTCATGCGTCGGGGGTGCGAGAGGTGGAGACGAGACGTGGCGCCGATTGCGGTCGCCGATGTCGGGGGGGAATCTGCCACGGACAACTAGGCATGCGCAACAGCGCGCGACGCCACGGGAATATGCCCTGGGTAATCCGGTCCCGACGTGTGTGAGGTGTACCCCGCACGTCGGGGTGCAGGTTCCCATCTGGCGGAAATCGCCCGCTCGTGCGACGCTCCGCGCGGCGCGATCGCCCGATCGCGAGTCGTTCGTCGTCCCGCGTCTGGCACCACATGTCTCGTCGAACGCCGGTCGTCCAATCGCCATCATTCGGCACGGCAGCACGCCTCGCGCTCGAGGCGCTCGCCGATCCCGAGGTGAAGGCGGGGGCGGAACGCTACTTCAGGGGGGCGGTGCCGTTTCATGGCGTCAAGGCGCCGCGTGTACGCGAGGTCTTCCGCACCGTCTTCCGTGACATCGACGACCAGCCGGTAGAGACGATGGTCGAGGCAGCATTCTCCCTGCTGCAGCGGCCATACCAGGAGGAAAAGCAGCTCGCGGTGCATCTGCTCGAACGGCTACGACGGCGCTGGCCGCCCGACCTGCGCGCGCGGCTGGAACCGGTCTTCGACGCGGGAGTGCACGACTGGGCGACGTGCGACGGGGTGAGCGGTCGGGTGCTCAAGGTGCTGCTGGAGCGTGACCCGGGGGCCGCGGCGCAGATCGCACGGTGGAGCCGCTCGGCGAACCCCTGGCGCCAGCGTGCCTCGGCGGTGGCCTTCGTGAAGCTCGCGCGCCACGGCGCCCACACGCGCGTGATCTTGGATCTGTGTGACCAGCTGGCGACGAGCCCCGATCGATTCGTCCAGCTCGGGATGGGGTGGGTGTTGCGCGAGCTGTCGCTGGCCGATCGTGACGCGGTGCTGGCATTCCTGCGCCGCCATCACCGTACCCTTCGGCGAGAGGCGGTGTGCTATGCGATCGAGAAGCTGCCAGCACCGCTCCGGCAGTCCGTCCTGCGCGAGCACGCAAAGACGCCGCGCGAGTAGAGGTGTGCTTGCCGCGTCGTGTTCTGGGAGGCAACCTTGCCGCGGCCGAAGCGCTGCCGACGCCTTCGCCACCCTTGTCGTCGCCCCCTCACCGTTTGGAGTCGTGCATGAATCGTGTCCCACGTATCGCGACCGTGATCGTGGCCCTTGCCACCCTGTCGGTCCACTTGCCAGCGCAGGGAGCGACGGCGGCGGCGAAGCCGGATCCCCGGCTCGAGAAGCTCAAGGCCGAAGCGCTCACCAAGGTCGACGGGCGTGCGCAGCTGATCCAGCAAATGGTGGACCAGGTGTACTCGTTCGGCGAGCTCGGCATGCAGGAGTTCGAGACCTCGAAGTACCTGACCGGGCTGCTCGAACAGAACGGCTTCGCGGTGGAGCGCGGGACGGCCGGGATGCCGACCGCCTGGGTCGCCCGCTGGGGGAGCGGAAAGCCGGTGATTTCTCTCGGATCGGACATTGATGGGATCCCGCAGGCCAACCAGAAACCGGCGTTCGGCTACCGCGAGCCGCTGATCGCCGGCGCCCCCGGCCATGGGGAGGGACATAACTCCGGTCAGGCGGTGAACATCGCGGCAGCGCTGGTGGTGAAGGAGATCATGGAGCGGGAGAAGATCTCCGGAACGCTCGTGCTCTGGCCGGGGGTGGCCGAGGAGCAGCTGGCGGGCAAGGCGCACCTGGTGCGGGCGGGGGTCTTCAAGGACGTGGATGTCACGCTCTTCACCCACGTCGGCTCCGACTTGAGCGTGGGGTGGGGACGATCGGGGACGCTGGCCATGGTCTCGGCGATCTTCAAGTTCCGCGGCCAGACCGCGCACTCGGCCGGCGCCCCGTGGCGCGGCAAGTCGGCGCTCGATGCGGTCATGCTCATGGCGCAGGGGTGGGAGTTCAAGCGGGAGCATCTCGAACCGCAGCAGCGCTCGCACTACATCCTGCGCGACGGCGGCGACCAGCCGAACGTGGTGCCGCAGACGGCGAGCATCTGGTATTTCTTCCGCGAGCGGGACTACGACCGCACGATGCGGAACTTCGAGACGGCCAAGCGCATCGCCGAGGGTGCGGCCATGATGACCGACACCAAGCTGGACACGGTGCAGGTGATCGGGTCGGCGTGGGACGTGCACTTCAACAAGGCGGTCGCAGACGCGGCCTACGCCAACATCAAGCGCGTCGGCCTTCCCAAGTGGGACGACAACGACCTCGCGCTCGCCAAGGCGTTACAGCGCGAGATGGGGGCTCCCGACAGCGGACTGACGACCGCGATCAGCCCGCTCCCCGGCCCGGTTCCCGATGCCGTGGTCTACGGTGGCTCGGACGACATCGGCGACATCTCGTGGAATGTCCCGACCATCACGCTGTCGTATCCGTCGAACATTCCCGGCACGCCGGGTCACAACTGGTCCGACGCGATCGCCATGGCGACGCCGATCGCCCACAAGGGGGCCGTGGCCGGGGCCAAGGTGCAGGCACTCACCATCCTGGACCTGATGCTGACCCCCCGAATTGTCGCCGACGCCTGGGACTACTTCAAGACGACGCAGACGAAGACGACCACGTATAAGTCGTTTCTCGGGCCGAACGACGGGCCGCCGACCTTCCTGAACGAGGAGATCATGGCCAAGTGGCGGCCGCTCATGAAGCCGTACTACTACGACGCGACGAAGTACAAGAGCTACCTCGAGCAGCTGGGAATCCGGTACCCGACGCTGAAGGGGGCGGTGCAGTAGCGATGTTCATGAGTTCGCGCGACGAGCACGCGCGTCGCGCACCAGCGTTGACGCGACCGTTCTCGTGGCCCGGCCTGGCCAACGAGCGGCGACGACGACGCGTAAATTCCGTGGGGACGTACGACGCGGCGATGGCCTGTCGACCGACGGGCGCCGCGTCCGCCGCCTCCCCATTTCCACATCCTTCACCCCGAATCGCCATGCCACGCTGGCTGTCCGCGCTCGCCCTCTCTGCCGCACTCGCTGCCCCGCTCGTCCTTCCCGCGCAGAGGGGGGGCTCCCCACGCCCCGACCCGCGCCTCGAGAAGCTCAAGGCCGAGGCGCTGACCAAGGTCGATGCCCGCGCCAAGCTCGTGCAGGAGATCATCGACCAGATCTTCTCGTTCGGCGAACTCGGCATGCAGGAGTTCGAGACCTCGAAGTACCTCACCGGGTTGCTGGAACAGAACGGCTTCACCGTCGAGCGTGGCGTCGCGGGGATGCCGACGGCGTTCGTGGCGACCTGGGGCTCGGGAAAGCCGGTCATTGCGCTGGGATCCGACATTGACGGCATCCCGCAGTCGAACCAGAAGCCGGCGTTCGGCTACTTCGAGCCGTTGGTGGCGTCGGCCCCCGGTCATGGCGAGGGGCACAATTCCGGGCAGGCGGTGAACATCGCCGCGGCGCTGGTGGTCAAGGAGATCATGGAGCGGGAGAAGATCTCCGGCACGCTCAAGATCTGGCCGGGGGTCGCCGAGGAGCAGGTCGCGGGCAAGGCGCACCTCGTGCGGGCAGGGGTGTTCAAGGACGTGGATGTCACGTTGTTCACCCACGTCGGCAATAACCTGGGCGTGTCGTGGGGGCAGTCGGGGTCCAACGCGATCGTGACCGCGCTATTCAAGTTCAGGGGACAGACCGCGCACTCTGCCGGGGCCCCGTGGCGCGGCAAGTCGGCGCTGGACGCCGTGATGCTGATGGGCCAGGGATGGGAATACAAGCGCGAGCACCTGGAGCCGGCCCAGCGCTCGCACTACGTGATCAAGGACGGCGGCGACCAGCCGAACGTCGTGCCGCAGACGGCGAGCGTCTGGTTCTACATTCGCGAGCGCGACTACGACAAGGTGCAGGCCAACTTCGAGGCGGCCAAGCGCATTGCGCAGGGCGCGGCGATGATGACCGACACCAAGCTCGACTCGGTGATCATCCTCGGCTCGGCGTGGAGCGGACATTTCAACAAGACCATCGCCGAGGTGACCCAGGCCAACCTCGAGCGTGTAGGCAACCCGACGTGGGACGCGAACGACATTGCGCTCGCCAAGGGGATCCAGCGCGAGCTCAAGGTCACCGAGCAGGGGCTGGAAACCAAGGTCGACTCCATGCGCGGCCCGGTCGACATGTCACGTTCGTTAGGCGGTGGCTCGGACGACATCGGCGACATCTCGTGGAACGTGCCGACGGTCACGCTGCGCTACCCGTCCAACATCCCCGGACTCCCGGGGCACAACTGGGCCAACGGGATCTCGATGGCGACGCCCATCGCCCACAAGGGCGCGGTGGCCGGTGCCAAGGTGCAGGCGCTCACGCTGCTCGACATCCTGCTCAAGCCGGCGGTCGTGGCCGACGCGTGGGACTACTTCAACAACGTCCAGACCAAGACGCAGAAGTACAAGTCGTTCCTCGGCCCCAACGACGGCCCACCGACCTGGCTCAACGAGGACATCATGGCAAGGTATCGCCCCCTGATGAAGCCCTTCTACTACGACGCCTCCAAGTTCCCCACGTACCTCGACCAGCTCGGGATCAAGTATCCCACCGTGAAGCCGGTGGCGCAGTAGCCAGCGGGGGTGCACCGGCCGGTGCAAGACGCGACACGATCTGTGGGGGGATCACGATTAGGTCGCGTTAACCGGCCGGCGCAATCCGCGCGACGAAAGCAGGGTGAGCTATCGACGGGAGCCGGGCCGTCGGTCATCTTTCTCAGGACTTCGGAGTGGTCGTTCGCTCGAGTCTCGGCGACGAGACCGAGCGTCACGCTTACCCGGCCCCGTCACCTGGATGTGCGTTGGTCCGCTGGAGACGCAGGTGACACGATTCAAGGAACTCCCGACGAGTTGTTCAGAGATTTGCGAATTGTGAGCTGTGGCGTCCAAGGAGTAGCTTGGACCGCTTTGGCGGGTCCACTGACAGCCCGACCGCGTCCTATCCGTCGGTTCCGCCGTCCCCTCCCACCTGACGGTCGCGCGCCCCGGGCGGCGCGGCCTTCCACCGTCGCCACATGAACGACCGTATGCGTCTTCCTCCGATCATTCAGGGCGGGATGGGGATCGCCGTCTCCAACTGGAGCCTTGCCCGCGCCGTCTCCTCGGCCGGACAACTCGGCGTGGTGTCGGGCACGGCGATCGACAGCGTGCTGGTTCGTCGCCTGCAGGACGGCGACCCGTGCGGCAGCGTGCGTCGCGCCATGTCGCGCTTCCCGCTCCCCGACGTCACCGCCCACGTGATGCGCCGCTTCTTCAATGCTGATGGGCGCGTGCCGGGCGAACCGTATCGCCTGCTGCCGATGTATCGGCAGCGAATGGCGCCCCTGCGCCAGCAGATCACGATGCTCGCCTCGTTTGTTGAGGTGACGCTGGCCAAGGAGGGGCACGAGGGCCTGGTGGGGATCAACCTGCTCACCAAGCTGCAGATGCCCAATCTTCCCACGCTCTATGGCGCGATGCTCGCCGGCGTGAACGTGGTCCTCATGGGCGCCGGGATACCGCGGGAGATTCCGGGGGCACTCGACGCCATGTCGCGGCACGAAACCGCGACGCTCAAGTTCGACGTGGAGGGCCTTCCGGCCGGCACGACCGAGTACCTGACGTTCGATCCGCGGGCGCATAACGAGGCCGCGAGCGAACCGCTGGAACGCCCCCTGTTCTTCCCGATCGTGTCGGCGGCGTCGCTGGCCCACAACCTGGCCCGCAAGTCCAACGGTCGGGTGGATGGATTCGTGGTCGAGGGACCGACCGCCGGCGGACATAACGCCCCGCCCCGCGGCACGATGCGATTGTCGGAGAGCGGCGAGCCGATTTACGGCGAGCGAGACGCCGTCGACCTTGCCGCCATGCGCGAGATCGGGCTTCCGTTCTGGCTCGCTGGGGGCTCGGGATCGCCCGACGGACTGGACGCGGCGCTGACCGCTGGCGCCACCGGGATCCAGGTTGGTACCCTGTTCGCCTACACCGAAGAAGCGGGCTTCACGCGCGAGATCCAGCGGACCGTGATCGAGGCAGCGACGGCGGAACGACTCACGGTGCGCACCGACCCGCGCGCCTCGCCGACCGGCTATCCGTTCAAGGTCGCCATGGTGGACGCGCAGCCGGTCCTCCACTCGATTCGTACGCGCGTGTGCGACCTCGGCTACCTGCGCACCGCTGTCCGCAATGACGCCGGGAAGATCATCTACCGCTGCCCCTCCGAACCGATCGACGATTATGCGAAAAAGGGGGGCGCGGAGGGCGACACCGCCGATCGCCAGTGCCTGTGCAACGCCCTGATGTCGTGCATCGGGATGGGACAGGAGCGCGAGGGCTACGTGGAACCGCCGATCGTCACTAGTGGCGACGACGTCCAGTACCTGAACCGCTTCCTGCAGGGACGCGACTCGTACCGGGCCGCGGACGTGATCGCGTATCTCACCCGCACCGCACTGGTTCCCGCCTGAGCCTCAGCGCTCCGCGCGGCGGAGTTCCTGGTTCTCCATGATGTGCACGCCCTTGGCGTCGCGCGCGGCCGCCCGCACCAGCGATCGCGCCACCTGCCGCGCGTGCACGGGCTTCCAGCGTCCGGGAACGAGGAACGCCAGCCTCGAAGCGAGCACCTCGCCCAACCGGAACTCGGCCCGCGCTCCCTCCAGCAGCGACGGGCGCGCGATGGTGATGGCGCGGTAGCCTAACGCGCGCACCGCATCCTCCAGCTCGCCCTTGACGCGGTTGTAGAAGACGCGCGAGCCGGCGTCGGCGCCGAGCGCGCTCACGAGGAGGAAGTGCCGAGCCCCGTGCGCGTGGGCGAGCGTCGCGACGCGCAGCGGGTAGTCGAAATCGACGCGCCTGAAGGCCTGCGGCGACCCGGCCTGCTTGATGGTCGTGCCGAGTGCGCACACCACCTGGTCCACGGCGAACAGGTCGGGGGTGGCGTCGAGCGCCTCGAAGTCGACAACCGCTTCTCGCAAGCGCGGATGACGCACGGTGTCGGGAAGCGGCCGACGAACAAGCGCCACGACCTCACGCACGCCGGGATCGTCGGCGAGCAGGGCGTGCAGTTCGCGTCCAACCAGCCCTGTCGCACCGACGAGCAGGACGCGGCGGCCATCGCTGGCAGAGGCAGTCATGTCCGAAGGTACGCGCCGAAACCGCGCGGGTCGAGCCGACGACACGCCAGCAGACCGTCGCGGGCGCCTGCGCACCTCACGGCAGTTGCCAGACGATCGTCCCATCGTCGCGCCGGATCTCGCGAAGCGATCGGAGCGCGGCGGGAAGGTGTTGGACGAGCAGTCCGTGCAGGTCGTCGCGAAACGGCGGCGCAGTGAACGGGTTGTGCCCCAGCGCGTCCGTGGCGCTGTACGGCACCTCGATCGTCTCGACGCCGCGCGCGAGGGTGGCGAACCGTCCGCCAAGTCCGAGGCGCCGCTCACCGTTGCTCCCCCACGACGACCAGAGGGCGAAGTCGGCGGCCGACGCATAGATCGTCACGCGCGCCGCGCGTGCGCTGAGCGCGGGCAGCACCTGCTCGAGAAACGCACCGGCTGCAAGGTCGGGGGCGACGAGCACCACCTCGCGAAACATGACCGGAGGCATGCGGGTAGCGCCCGCCGCCGAATCGGCCTCGTGCAGCGTCCGCAGGGCAGCGGCGAGCACCTCGGCACCCATGCTGTGGGACACGATGGAGAGGTCGCTCGTGCCCGGGTCCGCACGCAACTCGCGGAGCAGCGCGGCCAGCTGTCGACCCGCGTCGCGCGCGGCGCGCTGATCGCTGCGATAGCTGGCCAGCTGCGCGTTGGATGACCAGGCGAAGAGGATCGTTGCCCCCGGGAACTGCACTTCTGCGGCGAGCCGCGCGGCGCGTACGGCCGCCGACTCGAACGACGTGCGGTAGCCGTGCACGAAGACCAGACGCTCCTCTCGCACGCCCTCGGACAGCCCCTGCGCGAGCTGCCGTGCGAACGCGCTCGAGTCGGTCGCGTCGATGGCACGCAGCGACAGGCGTCGCGCGTCGTCGCTGGCGACGTTTCCGCGAACGGACCGCATGTAGGGTGTGCGCACGGCGCTCCCGGTCGCACGGAAGTCGCCGGACGGGACATTCACCGTCAGGAGGCCGCGGGCGAGGGAGTCGCGCGCCGTGCCATCGAACGAACGACCGGGGGACCGCGGCGTGATGCTCCCCCCGCGCGTGGTGGCGTACGGGAGTCGCACGAGGACGGGGACCGAGTCGGCGGCGCTCCAGCGGTCAATGATCTCGAAGCGCGGAGACGCCGCCACGGTCGTCGCGGTCCCGGCGAGGTCACTACACGTCGCGAGCAGCACGTACTCGCCAGGCTCGGGCATGAGGCGCAGCTCCGCGCCCGCGCCAAGCAGCTCTCCCGGCCCGTTCGTCCAGTGAATGCCGGTGAGGCGTCCATCCTCCCGATCGTCGCATCGGGCCGTGAGCGCCACGGTTGCCCCGTAGGTCGCGATCCCGTCGGGTGCGTTGCCGCTGACGGAAAGCGATGGCGGGGTGTTTGGCCGCTCGACCGGTGCCGACAGGACGGGGAGCGGCGGCGGCGCCGGAGGCGGTGCGGGATGCCCGCACCCGCAGAGGGCGGCGAGCGCGAACCCGGCGGCCCGACGCGGTGCGCCGGCGAAAATTGGGGACATGCCCGTCAAGTTAGCGGGATCGTCCCGGAGGCTGGCGCGCCATAGATTGCGCCGAGTTCCCTCCCCATCGCCGCATGACGACACCTCCCAGTCCCCGATCGCTTCCCATCCTGCGGTCCATGATCGACGCGCTCGATCGCGACCTGCTGCAGATCGTGGCCCGCCGCATGACGCTGGTGGCCGAGGTGGCGGCCGCGAAACGCGAGGGTGGCCTGAAGATTCGCGACGCCCGACGCGAACGCGAGGTCCTCGAGGATCGCACGCGGCTGGCCGATGAGCTCGGACTCCCGCGCGGCGAGATGGAATCGATCTTCCGGCTGCTGCTGCGGGCAAGCCGCGACCATCAGGCCTCCTTGCGCGCCGAGGTCCCGCCGAACGACATCCCGCGTACCGTCGCGATCGTGGG
>Ga0138256_10003065_pt1 | contig 17850 bp, 11 predicted proteins | sample KNB2016incub_MG_FD_105486 | JGI IMG/M metagenome (GOLD analysis project Ga0138256, IMG submission 105486) | Active sludge microbial communities from wastewater in Klosterneuburg, Austria - KNB2014incub_MG | ecosystem: Engineered > WWTP > Activated sludge > Unclassified | place: Austria... | reverse complement strand
TCCAGAACGATTTTGTTTTCAAAGCAAGTGAATTTAATATCCATGGTATCACCTGTGACAGCATCGATAAGAAGTACATCATCCAGAGGATTCAGTTTTTTACAATTGACATGTTTATTGAATGTAAACGATATTTCATCTCCTACATGATAGACACCATCAGATGGCTGAGGACTTCCCACCAGAGAAGGTGGTTGTCTGTCTATTCTTCCCTTGATGATTTGAGAAAAACCAGGTTTGTCGCTGGCATCGCCGGAACATTCTGCCCATGCATGTATTTCATAATTCCCGTCAGAGAGTCCTGCTGTTTCCCAGATAATTTGTGTAAAATCAGGCTGTAATACTGGTGGTTTGGGATCTGGCAGTGTCGAAAAACCCGACCAGTATGGATTGTATCTTACTGAAGTGTCTAAAATATTTATCCAGGCTCCGTTCCCATCAGAAAGTCGGTATTGCACACGGATGCGTTGGAAATCTGTCGAACTCAGGTCATAGCCGGAGACTGTAATGCGACGTTTGGTGCCTCCCTGTATCGGATCATTATTGATAACTACCCAATTTTGTTCCGGGACATTTACCTTTACTTCACTGCACGGTCGGATAAAATCGACGCCGAGATTGATTGAAGAAAAAAACTTAGGGTCATTGTCCAACGGCAATGAAAGGGCAAAATTGCGCGCCATTTCACATTCGGACACTAAAGCAACCTTAAGATTGTTGTACTCATAAGCAATAGGTCCTCTTTCCACTGTAAGGGTAATGGGTACAGATGTGCTATGGGGTACTATATATTGTATAGTGTTATTATTTAGTGGTTGCCCATTGAGTTTAATGATAGCGCCGTCCGGATTACTGCCGGCAATGGCTGTGAAGCCGTAAGTCCAATCTTCATTGGTTGCGCTCTGATTTCCGAGCAACATTTTGAAAACTGCCGGCTCATTAGACGGAACATTGGGGGCCGTATACAAAGTCCCGATACCCAATTGCAGGTTAGGCCCTTCGCGGTTGGCGGATCCAGGCTCCCATGGACAGGAAGACTGACCTGCTTTAAGTTTAAAAGTAGGTGTTAAATATGCTGAATCAATACCAATATCCACAGAAAAAAAGTCTCCCGGATCGTCATCTTTAAGTGTATAACCGATGGTATTTCCGAACTGTACCTCAGAGCCGGAAGATTTTCCGTACGATGATGAAACAGAAACATCGACACCTATTGTTCCACCCAGATCATCAAAATAAATACCTCCCAAAAGGCTGGATTCAAATTTTATTGAGGTGTCTCTGGCAATTGTATTGGATCGAACCGTATCTACAGATGCTGAATATTCATAACTGGCACCGGCATCAAATGAGATATTGCGGATTGCTCTTGCCTTTGATTTCCGGTCATCGTTGTCATTGAGTATTTTATTCCATCTTTGAATGGACTGTGTAATACTGTCAGCCGCAGTGATATTTGGATTATTCAACATTTTGGCTAGATTGGGCAATACATAATTTCGAATATTGAATTCAGAATATATAAAGGTTGTTGCAAAATCTCCTGGTGTGAGGGCCACAGATTCAATGACCGAAACGGTACAGTTATCAAAAGTAACCTGATCTACATTACCGAAAATGATATTCTGAGCAACACCCATGAACACATCACCTCCCCGTTCACCACCCACTATCAGATCACCATCATCAGTGGATATGCGCTGATTGGTTTTCAGGCATGTCTGAAAAGTAGAATCCGACATCCTTGATATAGTGGTTCCTAGTTTTATCGTCCCACCTAATATGGGCCTGATTTCAGTCTGTTTAGAAATAATAAAGCCAGTCTCAATAACAACTTTTGGAATCAGATTAAATGTAGTACCGCCTCCAAATGATCTGTCTACAGCCAGACTAATTCCCGTTGTATAACAAACACTGGAGTCCTTTTCCAAATAGGCAAAACTGCCGTCACCAGGCGGATCATGCAATACCAGGACCGGACGTTCAGGCAGTTTAGTAGTAAAAGTAGGCCGTTTTTCTTTAATTCCGGTAATAACAGCTTGCTTCAACAGACTACCTTTTCTACCTGCTTCGGATGTTCCTATGATCTGCAAGGTTTTAAGATAAGGTGGCGATGGATTTGGGGCTCCAACTTTAAATTTGTATTGCAGATTTCCATTTCGCATCGTTGTATCCAGTGTCAGGTCAGAAAATCCATTGATGATATTGAAATTTGCGGTATCTAAGTAGCAGTCACCACCAACGTACACTTCCTTTAATCTTATATTGATGGTGATATTGTCACCTTTATCCAGGACAATGACACCCGGGCTACACCCTGCAACGGTATCCAGACCGCTGGTTATTTCCGGTACCGGTGGAGCAACATAGATAAAATTGATGATTGTATCCTGTGTGACCAAATTTACCGTTGAACCACCCTGCACACTAAAAGAAGTTTTGATATTGTCATCGGAATGTTCGATGACGGCAACTGTCATCTGCTCAATAGGTGGCAATTGCTGGAACTCATACTCCCCTTCCACATTGTCAATAGTGATAGTGCGTACAAAACATCCATCTACCGAACGCACTTCTACTATACACACAGTTCCCTGGTTTTGTGCATCGCCTGCAGGATGCCGGATTATTGATTTCTTACATTCCGGTTTGCTACCGCCAGCAACTATGCCTTTGACCTTATGTGTAGTAATGTCATTGAAAACAATACCTGCAATCGGATTTACCACATTTGAAGCAGGCCAGGAAGCCGGAACAAATACGTGGTTTTCAAGAACAGGTGTCAATACAGCTGAAGTACCAGGGTCAAAATCTATAACAAATTTTCCGGTAGAATCCGTGAACACCGGAGGGTTAAAACGGACATTATCGACCAATATCTCTACATTTTTTGCAAAACAATCTGTATTTTTATACCGAACGTACCCTGAAACCGGAACTGTGGATCTGTCTATAAAATCTACCTGATCTACTGATGTCACACTTGGATTTAGTGTTACCTGTCGGGTTTTCGGAGTAAATTTGTGAGGGTCTGTCACCTGGTTTGGAGCAAATGACGACCATGTACCATTGACTATGTTACCATTATCTACTAAAACAGAACCTACATTGCTTATCCTGAATCCATTGCCTTCATCCATTGGAAAATAAACTCTCAGGCCCCGTTCCTGTATGTCCCTTGATTGTTGAAAATGATTTATTATTTTTTGGGGAGACAATGTGGTATCATAGACTGCCACTTCATCTATTAATCCATTAAAAAAATCAGTTCGCACATTTCCATTGGTACTTGCCCCAACCACCCAGAGATGTGTTGTATCTGACCAGTTGCCCGTAACTCCGGAAAAAGTGTGGGAGCCTGCAAGTTCTCCATTCCGGTATCCATTGACCATGCCGGAAAGACTGTCAATCGTGAAAGCGAGATGCTGAAATCCTGTTCCAAGATTACCAAAGCTATGTGTATTGCCATTCATGAAAACTTTGATGACATTTTCCAAACCTGAAGCTTCAACAAAAAGCTTAAATTCATTGTTTCCCCATTTTTTTGAGAGTAAACTTTGAGTACCTATGGCACTGGCACTGTTTACCCACATTTCTATGGAGGATTTGGGCGTTAATGCAAAATCAGGCATATTGATGTAAGCACCGTTGCTGCTTTTTATATTGACAGACTTGTGCAGATAAAATGCTTTGGCAGGTTCTGCCAGAAAGGTAGTACCTGTGCCATAGCTGGCTGATTCTATTCGATAATATCCATCGATATTTGTCTTTCCGGCTGTACGGACCGGTGGTATATCTCCGTCAAATACAGCTCCGCAAAAATAAAGTTTCACCCTATTTTTTAAGTCGTATGATTTCAGACCCTGTTCTTCATCCATTTTCCAGTAATGCGAAAGAAAAGGGGTTTGCGATGATGCTGTACCTTCCATCACTTCGCCATAATCGAGTTCATTCAACAGCGAATGATAGATTCTCAATTCATCTATTCTGCCTGTCCATCCGCCCAGCCCCGCCTGACTGCCCAATTTTAATGAATCCACGGTGGTTACTTCATTTATAGGCATCTGTGCTTTCAGTACACCATCGATATATAACCGGCCTATATCTCCGCTACCTTCAAAACTAACAGCAACATGATGCCATCCATTTTTGGTACCATCGTCAAATGTGGCAGAAAGCAAAGGTGAACCATTCACAGATGATGATACTTCAATGCCTTCGTGTTCCGAAGCACTGCTTATAGCCTTCACATAAAAGGGAGCCGGACTCAAATGAATCAAACTTGCATTGGTGGCAGCCAGATCTGTTTTTATCCAAAATGTCATCGTCCAGTCCATTCCTGCGACCGGGAATAGTGGATTGTTTACATCTGGTATTGCTAAAGCCCCATCCGTGGGGTCGAACTTTGCAGAAAAACCCTGCATTGGCATCAACGTCACGATAGCATCGGGTACAGGATTACCACTGGTTGTTTGTACCCAGCCTGTTACCACACCGTTGGGTACCTGAAATCCAAGGGCATAACTGGGAGAGCCTTCACCATAAGCATTTATCCCTCTCACAGAATATTTATATGCTACGCCTGCTATTACATTAAAGTCATTATAGCTTCTGATGTTAGATCCCACAGTAGCCAGAAAGATACCATCCCTGTATATATTGAAACCTTCATTGGGCGAAGGTCCAAGTCCATCCACAGTCCAATTCAATTGGATTCTGTCCAATAAATCTCCTTCAGTAGCATTTACCTTCAACGCAAATGGTGGTAGCAGGTATCTGCCATAAAAACCAAGATAGGTACTATTTGTGTTGTTTTCTGTATAACCTACAAAATTTTGACCTATAGAAAGCGCCGTTTGATACTTTTGGCTTCTTGATTTTGTAACACTTCCAAAGTTAAAGTAGGCTGTACCTTCGTAGGAAGATGTATCTACAGTTGTTGTTGGGTTACAAATAGTTGATTGGGAAAAAATTGGAAATATTGCAGCCATCCATAAGATGAGAACGAAGGATGTATATCTGAGTAACATGATTAAACTTTTAGATAGTGATTAGAATCAACTTTTAAAAGGAATGAAATAAAAATACCTGTTCTATTGAAGAATTTGATAGTTATCTGACCCAAATTTCCAGATGCCCAATGGCATAGCTTTCATCTCCGGTTCCGCCCCCATCAAGAGCTGCACCAATAAATAACCAAAAGCTATTGCCATTTGCCTGTGCAGTCATTTCTACATCTGTCCAGGTGTCAGACCGGTCAGCCACCCCTTGTAAATTCAAAACTGGCCGTATTTGATCCGTATTTAATCTACCATTTGAATTTAAATATGCTGTAATTGTATGCCAACCCACTCTAAAAGTAGATCCATTTACTTCAGTAGCAAAACCAGCTAATGCCACATCACCTATGCCCCAATCCCAGCTATCCAGAAAGTAATACCTGAATTTCACCTTAATTTGAGAGAATGTCCCGGAAATACTAAATTGTTTTTTCAGCATTTCGGTTGGCTGGCCAGGAGTTATCACTCTTCCGGCAAATGCACCATAATCTGGATTAGTCAATGTACCATTTGCCATGGTTTGATTCCACCCCAACCATTGACCAGATACAGGACCATAAGAAGCCCAACCTTGTACACCTCCACTAAAATCATCCACATCTACCAATCTCCATCCAGGAAAACTTCCCCCAGTTAATGTAGAATAGTTTATGCCACCATCATTGAATAAATTTAGCTGATTAGTTTCGGTTGTACCTTGTACATTCAAAGTACCAAATAATCTTACTCCTAAAGAATTTGCTTCCAATCTTTCTGTACCGTTTGTATATAAGGAAACTTCTCCCTCTTGTGTAGAAAAAAGTCCACCATCATTATCGCCTCCATTATGAAATGAATAACCGTTTTTATTGACATTGTTACTACCTGGAGCTCCACCACTGGCTAATACACCGTCAGCTACTCTTATTTCATCAGCCAATACCAATCCCGAACTGGGAAATTGATTGGTACTACCTCTCAGCGCCAAAGCATATGGTGCGGAAGTAAGTTTTATCCTTGGTCTCATCTCTTGTGAGCCAATGGAAACACCCAGGGCGTAATCATCATTAAACGGAAGATTGAGTGGTGCACTTGGATTCTCTCCAAGTATCACACTATATATACCGCTAGTGACCTCTACTTCATCTATGGTTTCCATCCACTGAGCAGCAGGTGGTGTCTCATCTGCAAAGTATATTTTGAAAGTAATAGAATATACCCCATCTTCCAGTGCTACACCGTTGGCTTTTTTGAGTATGCCCTGTACACTTAAGGTAGCCTGAGCACTCATGTATAATTGTACAGATATAAACAAAAATATAACCATCATGGCTCGGGTAATACATGAAGGCACTTTTTCAAACGAACTTTGGAAAGTTTTAAATGGTTGCATTTTTTGATATTTAAAGGTGATATTATTAAGTTCAAAGATAAGCGTAGGTTGATGAGAGTAGATAGGAATATTCTGTCAAAATATAGGAAAAATTCACCATTATTAACCACCATTTAACCAAACACGGCGTTTATTGTATTTTTCTTAACCATTTACAGGAATAAAATTGCGTTATATGATGGTAAGGATTTCTGACAGAAGATATCCGATTTTACATCACCAAATAAAATTTGAAGTCATGAAAGCGTTAAGAAAAATCCAACTAATTGTTTCATTTACCAGTCTGACAGTTATAGCACATGCACAAGTGTCTGTAGGAATAAAGCTAGGTGTAAATTTTGCTGATACCAGGGTAGATGGCCTTCCGGGCAATCTGGTACCTGACCAAACAACTTACACTGGATTTACTGCAGGAGTGATGTCTGAAATTCCTGTGATCAATGCGCTGTCATTCAGACCTGAACTTAATTATATACAGAAAGGATTTACCATCGCCGAAAATTTTGATATTGACCTTATTGGTATAAATATGGAATTAGGAGCAAAAGCAAGAACAAGGATCAATTATATAGAAATGCCATTGCTTATGAAATACAGCATTGGATCAGATCAGGCTAAGCTGTATGCTATAGCCGGTCCCAGCATTGCTTATGCTGCCAATGCAGAACTAAAACCAGTAGCCACCTTCATTTTTGACATAAATCTGCCGGCCATTCCTGTCAATCTGGACAATGGTTTCTACAACAGATGGGAAATATCAGGAGTGATAGGACTAGGTGGAGAATTAAAAGTCGGTAATGGTAAAATATTTTCAGATGCCAGATACAACCTTGGGCTTACCAATATGCTGAACGACCCAATTGTGGATCTGAGAATCAAAAATCAGGGATTTAATATATCCGCAGGGTATGCTTATACCTTTTAAAGATAAATAATTTGATTGAGATTGAGTTGAATTATAAAGCCGTATCACGCTTAAAGAAGTATGATGCGGCTTATTTTTTAGTACCTGCTGAAGATATAATTGACAAATTCTACAGATATGGTATCATAAATCACGGTAGGATTGGATGATATTATCGTGGCGACGACATCATTTGGAAAATCACTTTCGCACAATTTTTTAAAGTATTTTTTTTCACTCTTTCCGGGTTCTATTTTATAGCTGCGCAGAGTAAACTCCTGACAGAAATTTAGCTCCAGAAAAGAATTGTTTATGTTGATATAATATGCAGGATAAGCATCAAAGATAATCTGGTTCCCCAAAAATGAATATCTGCTGTTGATGGTCTGAGTTTCAATAATACTATCTTTTACTCCTACAGTATCCAATCTTCCAAATACCAGCGTTGCTTCATCAGAAGTATTGAATGTGATACTTTTCAAGAGACCTGACAGAAACTCTTGTCGTATAATCCTGTTAAAACTGTCTGCAATTTCATTATTTGCACGGTTAAAAGTTCCCAAAGTATCAGTGACCTTTCTGAAGTTTTTTGTTATTGTATCTATAATAAAAACCTGTTTTGAATCCAGATTGGGGCTATTAAATCTGTAGGTGCTCGGTACAATAAAAGAGGGTGGTTGCTCTTTGGAACAAGATATCAAAAGAGAAATAAAAACAACCAATATTGAAAATAACCCCAACTTTTTAAAATACATTCCTTTTACTTTTATACCACAAAACTAATCGTATTTTCCGAATTGTCCATCATCTGATATGGTTTGATCATGTTCACAGCTAGAAAACGGTAATAATCCAATATTTATTATTTATTCCTTCTTTTAGGCATTGTAATGATGCTTCCAGAAATGTGATAACTCAATCCTGAATTAAATCAACATTTGCTTTAATAAGAATAAACTAGGATGCATCTGCATACATTTGAATCACATTTATTCGGGTATAATCTTTATCTTTGTTTGCTTTAATAAATTCAAAAATGTACAGATTTACAATTTTAATTTTTATACTAATTGCATTTTCAGCCTGTAAACCAAACAATAAACCTGAGTCTCAGGATTTTTGTGCTTCGATACATAGTAGTGACAACTCGTCTATCAGAGATCATCTTGACATATTTGATTCATTATTGTCTGTCAAAACCGGTGCGTTTGTCCTCGAAGACGGAGATGGCTCTATGATAGCAAGAGCCTGGTTAACCGAACATGCAGAAAAGACAATTGATATCCAGTATTTTATATTTTCAGTAGATAATGTCGGACTCATAGCCTGTGATTATTTAGTCAGAGCTGCTGATCGAGGTGTAAAGGTGAGGATATTGGTAGATGATATTATGGTGGAAGCAGATGCAGACGATATTATGATTATGGATGCCCATCCCAATATTGAAATAAAAATATACAACCCCGGCACAAATCTGGGTAAAAATATATGGCAAAAAATAGGAAAAATAGTTACTGATTTCAGGGGGATAAATCAAAGAATGCACAATAAAACCTTTATCGCTGACGGCATGGCTGTAATCACGGGCGGACGCAATATTGCTGATGAATATTTTGACTACGACCATGAGTATAACTTCAGAGACAGAGATATATTTTTGCTGGGAAAAGTTTGTAACAAGATCTCAACTTCATTTGAAACATTCTGGAATCACATCCTCAGTGTACCTGTAAAAAACCTGATTTCTGAAGAAAAAGCAGAATATTCTGATCCGAAAAGATATGTTAAACTTCATCAATATGCATGTGACACTTTAAATTACTGGCCGCAAGTCAGATCAAGGGTAGACGAAATTCCGGAAGCATTTAAGAATATTGTGCAGTCAGGTGATCTTATTTGGTCAGACAGTGTTTATTTTGTGTCAGATGATCCCGGAAAAAACGAAGATGTAGAAGGACTTAAGGGCGGAGGGAAAAGCACAGAAGAACTCATAAGATTGGTCAATAATGCCCAAAAAAGTATCGAAATACAATCACCTTATTTAGTCACCACTGAATTGAGCAGGAGTGTATTTAAAAAAGCAGCGGAGAGAGGAGTCAATATCCGTATTCTGACCAATAGTCTTGCATCCACAGACAATCTGGAAGCATTCAGCGGTTATCAGAGAGATCGAAAAAAGCTCTTGGAGACAGGTGTCAGAATCTTTGAGTTCAGACCGGACGCCGCGTGCAGGTATCATGTGATGACCGGTGCTTTACAAAAAAAACTGGACTTCGCCCCGATTTTTGGCCTGCATTCAAAATCTATGATTATAGATGGCCATATCACAGTGATCGGCACATTCAACCTTGATCCGCGCAGTGCCCACCTTAATACAGAATGTATCATTGTGGTACATAATAAAAAGCTGGCTGAGAGCGTATCAAAAGGTTTTGAAGAAGAATTTCTTCCTGAAAATGCATGGGAAACAACCAAAGACTGGAATCCTGACAGTAAAGTAAGTCTTAAAAAAAGAGCTGGTACTTTTGTGCGCAAAGTGGTACCAAAGTCCATTTTGTAGAATCTATGTCACCAAATCCTTTTTAAAGTTGATGATGAACCTCTTTTCAAAATGACATTACCTGAGATATCCATGTGTGTAAAAGGAACTGACGGAAAAAATATATCCGTCATTACACACTGACCACCATCAGCAAATAACTCAACAGATGCATGATCAAGATAAATCAGCATATCCACCTGAGAATGTATATATCCTGTACTTCCGTAATGCTTACGGGCAAAATCCGGATTAAAATCAGATTTTCCGGCAAAAGTTCTATCTACATAATAGGATTTCGTATTTGCATCATACCCTACATCAAGGTATTCACCATTGGTATTTGAAAACCGAATATTTACTACTCCGGAATCCGGTTTTTCAAATGAAAAATCAAATTTTGACGTACCGGAAATGTCCGTCACAAATGGATTTTCTTTTAAGTTATGCGATCCGATGGTTGTGGTTTTTGATTCTATTGCTGATAATTCGTCCACAGGCAAAGAATGCAACATATAGTCATTATCTTGTTTAAACAATTTCAATTCGCGAGGCAATGTCATGGCACTTCTCCATTTTAAAGTAGGTACCTGTTGTGCATATTGCCAGTTGGACATCCAGCCTATGGATAATATTCTCTTATCCGGCGACCCTGACCAGGTCACCATTGCATAATTGTCAGTGCCATAATCCAGCCACTTTTGATTCTTATTATCACCTGTAAATGTCTTACCATCAAAGTCCCCCACAAAATAAGCTGTTGCCGTTCCGCCATTGGGTGCCTGTTGCTGTATACTGGCTATCAGTACCCATTTTTGTTCCTGAGTTCCTTCAATCCTGATCGGAAACAGATCCGGACACTCCCACAATCTTTTATCTCCGGGAATACCAAAAGTGCCCGTTTGAGTCCAGTTTTTCAAGTCAGGAGACATGTAAAACAATGCTTTGTCATAAGCCGCCAGAACCATTACCCATTGTTTATTCTGATCATACCAAAACACTTTCGGATCTCTGAAGTCCTTAATGCCGGGATTTTTTACCACCGGATTACCATCAAACTTGGTAAACGTGCGTCCTTTATCATTGGAGTAAGCCAGAGACTGGTACTGAAAGTCCACACGACCTGCTTTTTCCCCCTCGATATGATGATGTGTAAAGATGGCTACCATCGGGTCTTTTCCGTCTTTTCCCAAACCGCTTGTGTTCCCTTTGTCCACTACGGCACTTCCTGAAAAAATATAACCCAGACTATCAGGATATAATGCTACAGGCAAATGCTCCCAATATACCAGATCTTTACTTACAGCATGTCCCCAGTGCATAGGTCCCCACACGGTCGAATCCGGGTAATATTGATAAAAAAGGTGGTATTCACCATCGTAATACACCATGCCGTTTGGATCATTCATCCATTTTGCCTCAGGGGTAAAGTGGTACTGAGGACGGTATTTTTCAGTATAGTAATCTGTAGATGGTGGTTGGCCATTTTCCTTTAAACTGCTTTTACAACTGAAAAAGCAACAAAAGAATGATAAACATCCAAGGAAAAAATAATCTGATGTTGTTTTCACTATATTTGGTATTTAAGAACATTTGTAATGCAACTGAACAAGACCAGTATCAAAAGGAGTGGATTTAAATAATGTAAGTTTTTGCTCAGGCCGGTCTTCTTTGAATAATCTGATACCATCTCCAATTAATACAGGTACTACGGATATGATTATCTCATCAATGAGTTTATTTTTCAGCAACTCCTGCACTATTTCTGCACCACCATCACAATATATCGTTTTTCCTTTCTCTTTTTTCAGATCAGTAATCAGATCACTTATTAATCCTGAGTAATATATTTCATTGTACAAAGGTTGTCTTGCCTGCCTTGAAAAAACAATTGTTTTTTTATCCTGATGCGGATTTCCTTGAACCATAGATATCACCTTGTCGAATGTTTTTCTGCCCATGATGACCGTGTCCACCGTCGAAACAAATTTTTGATACCCATAATCTTCACCTTCCTTTTCTACAAGTGATAAAAAATTGAGATTATCTTCAACACCAGCTATAAAACCATCAAGGCTCATGGCTATAAAGAGAACCACTTTCCTTTGAGATATCATTTCATATTAACATTTGATGCAAAAAAGTGTAAAGATAAAATAAAAACTTTATTTCAGTTCGGGTAAACCTAATTCGTTAAATTTGCTTTTTTTGCTTGCCAACTTTTCTATTTCGTTCCATTTTCTCGGCGACATACTTGATAAATTTTCGAATCCATCTTTCAGAATCAAAATGTCATCTTCAATTCTTACGCCAATGTTCCACCATTTTTTATCACAATTGCTGTTGGCAGGAATATATATGCCAGGCTCAACCGTAATGATCGAATTGGCTTTCAAGTGGTCGTACATTCCTTTATCATGTACATCAAGACCCAGATAGTGGGAGCAACCGTGCGGATAGTACATTCTGGCTTCACTTTCATCCTTTATAATACCCAACTTTAATAATCCTTTGGCAATAATGGCTCTTGCTGTATTTTCCACCACATAAAATGGTGTACCTTCCTTACAAATTTTAAACACTTCTTCCTGCGCTTCATACACTATTTCATAAATCGCCCTTTGTTCCGGACTAAACTTTCCATTGGCAGGGAATGTTCGTGTCACATCGGCCGTATAACCGTGATATTCGGCACCCACATCCATCAGCAGAAGATCATTGTTTAACTTTTTTCGGATGTTGGCATCATAATGCAAAATACAACCATTGGCGCCGGCACCAACAATAGGGCCATAACCTTCGTCTTCAGCACCATAGTGTTTGTGAACATATAAGTGAATACCATGCGCTTTATTTTCACTCATTTCAGGCGTGGCTGATTTGATCACTTCATTGTGCCCTACACAAGAAAGATGTATTGCTTTACGCATCAAAACAAGCTCTTCTTCTGTTTTTACTTCTCTTAAAGTTCTTGTGATGTCATTAAAAAAATCAATTCCTTGCTTTTGAATATTTATTTCTGATTTAATTTTTTCAATTTCAAGTGAATCCGGGTTATTTATTACTCTTCTGACAATATCGTCATTTCTTATTTCCGAATTTACTAATGACATTTTTTTACAATATGGTATAAAATATTCAAGATCCTGTACAGATAACCATTTCTTTAACCTCTTGTGGAGATTTTGCAATTTTATCTTCCCTCTATTATAGTTAATATTTGCCTTCTGCATAAAACTATTTGTCAAACCATATAGATCATATCCTGTTTCGTCATCTGTGATGTCAACCCGGAACTCATCGTGTATGATGTATTCGAATTTGCTTAAATCAATGGCAAAATCCTTAAATTCTTCACCACTATAAACGTGTGTGAATCCAAGTTTTTCTTTTACTCCAGTGGGTCCAAGACGGGCACCTTCCCACATTTCCATAATAGCATCCCTTTTCCTTACAAAAAACAACTCAGTGTAATTTTCTGTTCCATTGCCCTGCATTTCTTTAAAAATCAATAAAACTGCATTCGGTTCTTTATATCCTGTCAAATAGTACAGGTCCGGGTTGGGATGATAAAAGTAATTGACATCGTTGGAAAAAACTCTCTCTGAATAAGAAAAAACAGCTGCAACTGAATTTTCAGGCATTAAAGCTCTGAAGGCTTCTCTCCTTCCTTTATGAAAATCCTTTGACAAATAGTCATCCGGCAGATCCGTTTGTGACTGTGAAAACGGGATAAATAAAATCATCCAAACCACGAAAAAAAGATAATTCTTCATAAAAATGTTATTATTTCGATATAAAACTACACCAAAAAAAAATGAAGGAATAGATTTGGAGATTTTTTTTGTCAATAAAAATAAAATTAAAGGTTTCCTTATTTCCGCTTTTCGATTTACCTACTGCTCTTCACTAATTAGTTTACCTTTAAGTACAATCCTTTTACCAGTAATAACACTCATTTTATCCTGCAAAAATTCACAATCCAATATGTTATTTTCAGTAGATCTGCGACCGGAATATACATTGATCAGGAGAGAGATATCTTTATCTGCCAGCTTATTTAATACAGAAGAATGAAATCTGACATTCTCAAATCGTGCAATTCGCTGGTCAGTGAGTTCGACATTATAGTTTTGAATACTTATTTCTCCCATAAATTGATACTCATCAGATGTGGTATCTTTTGGTTTGCCTGAAAACATCGCACTTACAATGACCGTCTCTTTATCAGCTTTCAATTTGACTTCTGCTTCTGGACTCAGATCCAATGCTATTTCAAAAGATGGAATCCTGACCGAATCTCCTTCCATGATCAAATATCCTGCATCAGTTGTAATGGCAGTTTCAGGTTTAGTAGTATTTTCTGTCTGTTTTCCATTGTTTTTACACGATAAATGGAATACTAGCACAAAAAGTAAAAAAGAGTATTGGTATCGATACATACACAAAATGAGTTTACATTATTTAGCGATTCTGTTCATTAGTTGAGTACCGGCAACGACAGATATCCATTGTATTCAGTATCTGACTCAAATGTGACTTCACTGTAATCCTGTACCACATTGTACAAGGTATCCCGTTCGATAGGTCGTCTTCCAACACGTTTGATCATGTTGACCAATTGCTCCGTCGACAGTGCTGGATTTTGTTCCTCTGACCCCGCCATTGAGTAAATTTTTGTTGTATCGTCTATGGTACCGTCTATATCATCCACTCCGAATGATAATGATAGTTGAGCCATTTCCCTTCCTATCATGGGCCAGTACGACTTGATGTGATCAAAATTATCCAGATATATACGTGATATGGCATAATTACGCAAATCTTCGGGTACTGTTGACTCTGTCAAATGGGACAGCTGGTTGTTTTCATTTCTGAATTTTAATGGTATAAAAGCTTGAAATCCACCTGTTTTGTCCTGCAACTGACGTAACTTATCCAGATGATCTACCCTATGTCCGAAATTTTCAATGTGCCCGTATAGCATAGTCGCATTGGATTTCCTGCCCAATTCATGCCAGACTTCATGTATGCGCAACCATTGTTCACCGCTGCATTTACCTCCTGCTATCTGGTCTCTGATTTCAGGATGAAAAATCTCTGCTCCTCCACCCGGCATCGAATCCAACCCGGATTCCAACATTAGTTTCATCCCTTCTTCATAGGATAGTTTATCTTTCTTAAAAATGTAATGATATTCGACAGGTGTCAGGGCTTTGATATGCAGTTCCGGCCTGTGTGCTTTTATAGACCTGAAAAGATCAGTATAAAATTTTACATCATATTGCGGCAAGACACCACCCACGATATGGACTTCAGTCACAGGCTGCTCATCATATTTCTTTACAAAATCCATCATTTCATCGAGTGTATATTCCCACCCTTCTTCCCGCTTTTTAATCAGTCTGGAATATGAACAAAAAGTACAAGTATACAGGCACACATTGGTGGGCTCTATATGAAAATTGCGGTTAAAAAAGGTATTATCACCATGTTTTTTTTCTCTGATATAATTGGCGAGAATGCCGGTAAATCCTACTGTACCTTCTTCAAATAGTAAAAGTGCATCGTCATTATTTATTCGTTTGCCATCCGCTACTTTTTGCACAATGGCTTTCATATCTGATGACAATAATGCATCATTGAGCAGCAAATCAAGATTCTTTTCCACTTCCATTCCGGATATTTTATTTAAAAAACACTCAAAAGTAAAATTTGATGTGCAAACAAGTCACTTTTATTCAGGAATCCTTTTACTTTACGTGTTAAATCATCGAAAATTATTCATGCTTTCTATCGTTATTCCTATTTTCAATCAGGACGTCAGATCATTGGTCTATACCTTAGTAAAACAATGCAACAAGCTGGATATTAACTTTCAGGTCCTTTGTTTTGATGATGGATCCGATCAGAAATATAGAGAATTAAACAAAGAACTGGCATTTAAGATCAACGTCAACTATACCGAAATGCCTGAGAATCTTGGAAGAAGCAAAATCCGCAACTGGCTGGGTAAAGCAGCTTATTATGAATACATCCTTTTTCTGGACGGCGACAGCACCATAAAATCAAAAGACTTTATTAAAAAATATCTGGATTATCTTCCCACTGATGCTGTTGTTTATGGTGGAAGGCAATATGCTCCGAAAAAGCCAAGAGCTAAAAAAAAAGTGTTGCATTGGAAATATGGTAGCAAAAGAGAATCGCTTTCTGCTAATAAAAGAAAAAAAGACCCCTATCTCAACTTTCAATCCAATAATTTCCTGATTCCTGAACGGATTTTTAAAAAATATCTATTTGACGAAAAAATAGACGGGTACGGATATGAAGACCTTCAATATGCTTTTGATCTCAGGAAAAATGACATTGCCATAAAACATATAGATAATCCTGTCATTCACGATGGACTGGAAATCAATACAGCATTTATTAAAAAAACTGAAAATTCCATCAACAATCTTGTGGCATTGTATAAAAATGACAAAAGTTTAACTACAAGATTGACACGGAGTTATGATAAACTAAATGATTACGGACTTTTGACATCCTTTGAGTGGACATACCGAAAAATGGAGGAAAAAATAAGAAAAAATATGTTGTCAGAAAATCCATCTATATCTTTGTTCAACATGTGGAAACTGCATCTATTTATTGAAAAATTGAATGTAAAATAAAAACCAATGAACATGAAAATCCAATGTCTTATTTTCTCACTTGTCATGTGTATTATCTCCTGTAAGGAAAAATCAATAAAACAGGTAGATTCGCCGCAACCCCGAATAGAAATTTATGATCCGGAGATACTTACGATTCTCGACTCCAGCACTGTCATCGAGGTGCTGGCAGATGGTTTCAAATGGTCAGAAGGACCTCTTTGGCTGCCTGATGAAAACAAACTGATTTTTACTGATGTACCTGAAAATACGATTTATTCTTGGGATGAAAAAAGTGGCAAACAACTGTATCTGAAACCTTCCGGCTATACCATCATTAATGATAAAGGTGGCAAAGAAGGAGCCAATGGTCTTATGTTGGACAAAGAAGGACATCTTATCCTTTGTCAGCATGGCAACAGATCAGTTGCAAAAATGATCGCACCATTGAAAGCGCCCAAAGACAGCTTTGAATTCCTTACCACAAAATATCTTGGTAAAAAGTTTAACAGCCCAAATGATCTTTATATTACCAAAGAAGGTGATATATTTTTTACGGATCCTCCTTATGGATTGCCGGGTCAAGACAAAGACAGTATCAAAGAAATTAATTTTAACGGAGTATACAGACTTAAAAAAGACGGATCTGTAACTTTGTTGGACAGCCTGCTTACCAAACCCAACGGCATTGTCATGTCTCCGGACGAGCAAATCATGTATGTAGCCAATTCTGATCCCGACAATGCCATATGGATGAAATATACCCTGGACCAACAAAAAAACATCACTGAACGTACCTTGTTTGCCGATATAACTCATCAGGTTCCTACCCAAAAAGGATTACCTGATGGCATGAAAATCAGCAAAAAGGGATATATATTTGCATCGGGACCCGGCGGTATCCTCGTTTTCCACCCTGATGGCCGTCAATTAGGCGTGATCAATACAGGCCAGGCTACGGCCAATTGTGCTCTGGATACAGATGAAAAATATTTGTATATGACTGCTCATAGTTATCTGATGAGAGTGAGATTGAAGTAGTGAGTGAATGAATCTGGTGATCGGTGATTTGACCGAGGAGCATTTCGGCTGAAAGCACGAAATGACCCTTCAGCAAATCATGGGATGAGTTGGAGATTGATCGATCGGTGTTTAATTAGGCGTATATGTGATTTGCTCAGGGGTCACTCTGTGCTCCCCGGTCAAATCAAATGTTGACAGATGTGCAAGTGATTTGACCGAGGAGCATTTCGGCTGAAAGCACGAAATGACCCTTGAGCAAATCATGTGGGATGAGTTGGAGATTGATTGATCGGTGATTA
>Ga0138256_10003064_pt1 | contig 17857 bp, 13 predicted proteins | sample KNB2016incub_MG_FD_105486 | JGI IMG/M metagenome (GOLD analysis project Ga0138256, IMG submission 105486) | Active sludge microbial communities from wastewater in Klosterneuburg, Austria - KNB2014incub_MG | ecosystem: Engineered > WWTP > Activated sludge > Unclassified | place: Austria... | reverse complement strand
GAGGAATAGGTTATAGACTCGACCGTCATTTTGATTTTCTTCTTGCACACGATAAGAATTTTATCGGAGAGGGATATCGTTCTTTGTTGCTTTCTGATAATGCATACAATTATCCTTTCTTAAGGATACAGATGTCATTTTGGAAATTCCGTTATGCAGTCTATTATGCGGTGATGCAAGATCTGCGAACGGCTCATGATGAAAACGTCGGCTATTTTAAAAAGTATTCGACGATGCATCATCTGGATGTCAATATTGGAAAAACCAATTGGCTAAACATCGGACTCTTTGAAACGGTCATGTGGGCGCCGGCTGCTTCACGAGGTTATGAATTACACTACCTTAATCCTATTATCTTTTTACGTCCGGTCGAAAATTCCATTGACTCACCTGATAACGAATTACTGGGAATCAATATGAAATTAAGAGTGACCAAGAAAATTATTTTCTATGGGCAAGTAATGTTGGATGAATTTTTATTGAAAGAGGTAAGAGCAGGAAACGGTTGGTGGGGAAACAAGCAGGCCTTCCAGCTTGGAGTCAAAACGTTTGATTTGTTGAAAGTCAAGAACCTGAATTTTCAAACAGAGTTTAATCTTGTCAGACCTTATACCTATCAGCACAGAACGAATTCGCAAAATTATACACACTTCAACCAACCTCTTGCTCATCCTTTGGGAGCTAATTTTGCGGAATCGGTTTCATTTATTAATTACCGCTGGAGAAATATATTTATTGAACTGAAAGTTCAGTATGCAAAAATGGGAAAAGACACAGCCAACAGTAATTTAGGGAATGATATTTTCAAGAGCTATGAAACCCGTTCTCAGGAATACAATAACAGAATGTTTCAGGGACTGGAGAGTACTTTGAATTCGGTAGAGCTGAGATTAAATTATCTGGTAAATCCTAAAACCAATTTCAATGTGGAGTTGGGTATTGCTTCCCGACAATTTCAAAATATAAATTCTGATGACCGGTCACTTTTTATTTATGCAGGGTTGAGAATGGCTTTGGAGAATTATTATTTTGATTTTTAGTGTGGAAGGAATTGAATAATTCAGTTTTCCTTGATTTTACACATATTTTCAATTTTTAGGCGAATAAATTTTATTTATAATTCGAGTATTGCTAATTTATTAATTAAAGTATATTTGTTTAATTATTATTCAGATATACCATGAAAAGAAACTTTATCTATTCAATCGTTTTTTGTTTTTTAGTATTGTTTTCATTTCCAATTATTGCTTCAGAAGCATGGAGTAAGAAAGCTGATTTCAGTGGAGGTGACAGAGAATTAGGAATTGGTTTTTCGATAGGCAGCTATGGTTACGCCGGATGTGGCAGGAATCCTGCAGAAATGAATGATTTTTGGCAATACGATCCTGTATCAGATTCATGGGCACAAGTTGCAAGCTATCCGGGTTCAGGCCGCTATGGGATGGTTGGATTTTCGATAGGAAATTTTGGCTATGCCGGAACCGGTTGGATAGGTATAGGAGGAGGAGCAAATCAGTTTAGGGATTTTTGGCAGTATGATCCGGGTTCAAACAGCTGGTTGCAAAAGGCAGACTTTGGAGGTAGCGGACGCTATTCCGCAGTTGGATTTTCTATTGGTTCTAAAGGATATGTCGGACTGGGTTATTCTCCGATAAAAAATGATTTTTGGGAATACGATCCAATCGGAGACAGTTGGATTCAAATGGCAAATTTCCCATCGAACAGATTAGCAGCGGTTGGATTTGGTATTGGGGCCAAAGGTTATGTTGGAACCGGTTATGATAACAACAATAACTCTTATCGGGATTTTTACGAATTTGATCCTATGGCAAATTCCTGGACTGTAAAAAGTGATGTCCCCGGACTTTTTCGAAGAGGAGCCGTTGGCTTTAGTGTTGGGTTGACCGGATTTGTTGGAATGGGATACAATGATACTACCTATTTGACAGATTTTTTCAGGTACGATCCCGGAACAGATATTTGGACTGAAGCAGCAAGTATAGGAGGAGTGCCACGTTATGGCGCATTTGCATTCAGCATGAATAACTACGGATATGTGGGTACTGGTTCCTATGGAGGAATTATTACAGTAATACCAACTCATGATTTTTATAGAATTGAAGATTGTGGAGGAAGTGGCGTCGGAATTTTTGGGAATCCGGATCATGCAAATAGTATTTCCATGTTGGTGACTTCTAATCAACACAAATCACTTCATATAAAGTACGATCTTGGCTATGAAGAGACCGCTCTGTTTCAATTGTTTGATGCAACGGGCAGACTTGTACTGCAGTCTACACTTTTACCTGGTCCTAACTCAACAAGTTTTTCTGTCCTATTGAGCACAGAGATTTACTTTTATTCTGTAAGCAATGATGGTAAAAAACTGGCGAGTGGAAAAGTTCTTGTAAATTGAACATTTATTTCTGTGAACTGGATTCCATGAAAGGAATACTGTTCTTATTAATGCTTGGTGCAGATTAAATTTTGAGCCTTGGCCAAGGTTTTTTTAATGAGTTGCAGTTAAAAAGGAGCAAATACTTCTGTAAGTTTTTTATCTGATGATTCAGAAGCTGGCAAAGACCTGCAGTGAAAATATAGCATTAACCTCTGAAGTGACTTTCCTCAATAAAATTGGACCTATTATTTTTTTTTAAGTTCCCGTTTAATTTTTAGTGTAATTTTTCTGTAGATTTAATATCGTATATTTAATCTACTCCACATGAAAAAGCTCAACTTAATTCTTGTTTTCACTTTGTGCAGTATTTTTTCAACAGCAAAAGTCAATTTTGTTGACTCAAGAGCGCTTGGTAATATTGATTATAACTCGCTTGAGTTTATTCGCTCACGTAATATTAGTGAACTCTTGGTTTCCGGAGCAACGACGGGAACCACCGATGTATCATTGAATAGTTCTGTTCAAATGCTGCTAAATGCAAATTCACTTCAGGATGTGTTTTGGATGAATGCTTCCGGAGATATTCAGAATACCCTGCAGTCTGCATTCATGGAAGGAACCGCTTATGATTTTATTCAAGACATGGAAGTGATTCGCAACGGATCCTATAAGGCTATTTACGGAGCCAATTGCGGAGCCGGAGTTGTGAATGCTCCCCTTGGTCCACCTGTTAATTTCAGTTCGGTTGGCTCACTGATTTTTGGAACAGATTTTTCGGATGTGGTAACGGCAATGATTAAGTTGGAATCAAGCAGCGGTTGTGGTGTCACTCAAACAAAACCCGCCCAGAACGATTGGTTAATCTCTGGTTCTTATGGAGGAAATTTGAGTTTGGGAGGACCGCTCTTTAGTTCTACTGGAACGAGGGATGGATTTATCGGTTCCTGGAATCCTTCAACCGGTAATTCAAATTGGTTTGGAGAGATAAAAGCCTTTGGATATAATTCTGTAGACAGGATTTATTATAATGAATCCTCAAATGAGATTGTAGCATGTGGTCAGTTAACAAACTCAGGTACCTATACAGTGAACGGCACGAACACTGCATTGACCACAAGCCCTGTCGGTAATTCGGTTTTTTTAATGCGCCTGGATGCAAGTACCGGCGCTTATCTGAATCATACGGTCTTTGGTTCTTCAAGCAATGTGAATCCATTTGGTCTTTTTGAAAGCACCTCCGGTGTCTTTTTTGCCGGCAACATGAACGATAATGTTTATCCTGATCCTGCTGATTTATCGAAGGTCGAGTACAGCAGAGGATCGGTCGATAAATTGGTGCTGAAATATGACGCCAATTTCCAGTATCAGGCAGGAAGAGTCTTCGGATCGGCAGAGGTTGATTTCGGTAAAAGTTTTCGAAAGTTTTCCAATTCACAGAATGACAGGATTGCAATTGCAGGTGCATACACACTTACGTCGAGAGCAGTCATTGACCAACAGGCATCGGTGTTTATCATTGACGAATCATTAAATCTTATCGATTCAATTCTTTTTGGCGGAAAGGGCTATGACAGTGCCAATGATGTTGATGTCGACTCTCTTGGATTTATGTTTGTTGTGGGAGCGATCCAGGATACCGCTGACATGGATCCAGGCCCGGGCTTATTCAATTTAATTTCTGCAGGGGGATATGATGCCTATATATCCAGGTTTGATGCCACCTCTTTAGGAATGTCAAATCATGCCTATGTCGAGCCGGAGCTTATCGTATTTCCTGTTCCGGTAAGCGATGCTCTTAATGTTCAGTGGTTGTTAAATTCGCCTTCATCAGGAAACATTTCAATTTACAATCTTAGAGGTCAAAGAATTTATTATAACGAATTTAGTCGCACGGAATGGCAGGAAGAACAAATTGACATCAGTACTTACTCGAATGGAGTTTACACTCTTGAGTTAGTGAGTGATGCAGGATTGATTCACAGAAAAATTATAGTGAGTCGATAGGCTGCAGTTCTTTGGCTGTGACAACAAACTATAGAATTAAACGGTTACAATATTTAATTTTTATTTAGGATAAATCTCCCACCTCCTAAGAAATTCGAGTTTTTACTGAGCTTAAATATGTACATCCCCTGGGAATAAATATTTTCATCTAGCAGCATTTCGGAATTACTGATAGTCTTTTCCTCGACAGTTCTTCCGTAAATATCAATAGCTTGCCAAACAATAGGGAATTGGATGTTGGCCTTATTTAAATCAAGATGAATTCGTGCATTGGCTGGATTAGGGTAAACGTTAAGTGAATTTTTACTTAAGATTTCTTCAATCCCGATGGCACAATTTAAAAAGTCCAAATGCAAAGGAATATTTTCAAAATACAAATAAGTAGGACAATAGGAATTATGAACTCTGATTTGATAATCGCCGGATTCAGTGACGAACATACTGTCATCCGTAGCAAAAGGAATATCAATGCCATTTTTATTCCATTGATAATAAAAATCATTGCCGGCAGGCTTGTTTGGTTGAAGAATTAATAGAACCGTATCACCCTGACAAAGGCTATCCATTCTTGTTGATGTGCTAAAACTGTCGACTCTGAAAATTATAAAGCCTGCATTAAAATTTTCCACATAAGCTGCAGGAGACCTTTCTGTGCAATTATTTAGTGTTGTTTCCACACTGAATAAATATCCGCCCGATGGGATTAAGTATTGATTTGTATCTGCAATAAGCGGGTTCCCATTTTCATCCAACCATTGATAAGCATCGAAAACTTGCGTCCATAAAGTGTCTTGTGAGTTTGGGCATTGAATTAAACTGTCAGGTAAAATCCGCGGACTGTGGCTGCAAAATGTAGCAGTTTTTTGATAAGCTGAGGTGAATGTTGTATCGAGATCACAATTAGAGGCTGTCAATGTTATGATATAAGTTCCATCCGCTATATAATTATGTGCAGCTTGTTGTGTGGTGGATATGGCCCCATCGCCCCATTCCCATAAATAGGAATCAGCATTCATTGAATGGTTAGTAATGATGACTTCGTTTGTTCCGTTGCCTATACTATAATTAAAATTAGCAACAGGTTGATGATTTGAAAAATCCCAATTGCTTATATTGTCAAAGACAACTGTTTTAGCTGCCTGCCTGATAATGGCTGCTTCGCTTGAATCAATTCCTGGATTATAATTGCTTAGAGAAGGGTCTTTTCTGAAAATCACTGAGTAAAAACTGGCGGCCGCAGCGAAAGAACCTGCAAGAGAGGGATGACTGCCATCCGAAGCATACAATTCAATTGCGGGATAATTCTGTCGGATATAACGCCAGAGATAACCCACCGGAGAAACTTCCGCATTATTTAGAGATGCCATCTCCAGGTAGCGCAAGTAGAGGAGACTGTCCATTCCTTCATAAGTACAAACAGGTGGCCACACAGCACAATTGCTTGCATCGCCATTTTTTCTTCCCCATGTCATGTAAAACATTTTGCGGGCGCAGGGATTATATTGTTCAATTAATGCACTCAGGTTAGCCGGACCATTGCTCAGGTAATCCTGAAATGATGGTAGCTGACTTTGTTCTTGCATAACAACATAATCCCATCCACCATTTATTATTTTTCCGGTGGAGGTTGTATTTGTAAAATGCTGATCTAAGGTGTAGCCACCGGGTGTGTTCGACTCGAAAGAAAGCGTATCATTCATGGACACTGCATAGTCAGAAATAAGTTGGGGTAAATTATTTACCTGAGTGTAACTGTTGCCCAGAAAGAGTGCATTTCTATCCAAGGCATGCACTGATATGCATTGGAGATAAAATAAAACGGTTAAATACGAGAAAAGCGAATTCGAATTATAAGTCTTCATTCATTCTGTGTTTAGAGGAGCACTAGCAGTAGGCTTACGCAAGGAATAAATTTAATCAAAGATAAGATTCCATCCGATTTATTTCTTCGAAGTTATGTTAATATTCGTGCAAGAAGATGAATATGACGATTTTATTATTTATTTCCATTCTATAATAGTTACCTTTGTTATCAATCGGAATAATTCATTTTGTCAGACAACAGTAAAAAAATAAATCGATGAAATTAAAAATATACTCATTTCTTTCCCTTTTTATATTCTTTACGTTAAGCCACGGTGCAAGATTACTTGCTCAGCCACTTTCCGGAAGCTATTCTATTAATTCAGCAATAGCTACCGGTGGGACAAATTTTCAGAGCTTCAATGATTTTGCAAGCAGTATAAATTCCAATGGCATTTCGTCCAGTGTGATCGTGACTGTTCAGCCTGGATCAGGGCCATATCAGGAAAGCGTTATCTTTAACAGCATCAGTGGTGTGAGTTCTTCATCCACTATCACTTTGGAAGGAAGCGGAGAAACGATCACTGCACTCACCAATACAACGGATCGTCATGTAGTTCGATTGACAGACATTCGTTTTTTTACAATTAACAACTTGCACGTAGTACGTGATCCGGCTTCGACGGGTGGATTTTACGGCATTCATATATTTAATACCGGAAGTGATATCACCATAAGCAATTGTGACATTGATATTGGCACCTCCAATAGCACCTTACATGGATCAATTGTAGCATCAGGTTCTGAAACCAGTATTCTTACGACAGGTGATTTTCACAGATTAACCATTACAGGAAACGCAACGCACGGAGGAGGATATGGAGTGACAGTATTTGGCTTAGTAAGTAATCTTGCTTCTGACATATTAATTGAAGACAATGACATCATGGATTTCCATGACAATGGGGTCTATCTTCGTGAAACTGATGGAGCTTTGATAAACGGAAATCGTTTTGATAAAAATACGGTTAACACAACCGGAATTAATGCCATTCAGATTGCACAGGCGGCTAACATAAATACAACAATCAGTAATAATTTCATCAAGATCTCTCAAACGACTAATGGAAGCATGACTATCCGCGGGATTTATTTGTTTAATGGTACGGGTCATAAAGTATTTAATAATGTGATTTACGATGTGAATCTCGTATCCGGGAATTTTGTAGGTATTGAGATTAGAACAGGTGCAACTGCACCTAAAATATATTTCAATACGATTTCAATTGATAACCCAAATGCGACAACAGGAAATCTTTATGGAATTAAAGAGGAGTTGAGTAACACCAACACGGAGATTCGCAATAACATGATAAGTATTTCCCAGCCAAGTTCCGGAACGAAGGCTGCCTTGTATTTGGGTGCAACAGCGACTTTGAGTTCTGCTTTTAATTCAGATTATAATAACATGTATGTTCCCGGCGGAAATATCGCAATTAAGGGAACAAGCACCCCAACCACTTACCGGACACTTAGCGATTGGCAGAATGTAAGTACCCAGGACATGAACAGTTCAGACCTTGATCCTGCATTTGTTTCTTTGGCAGATCCAACCCCAACCAATCTTTCACTGGATAATACAGGAGTTACAATAGGTGGCTTTGACGTTGATGTTTTTGGGACTCTTCGCAACTCTCCTCCTGATATTGGTGCTATTGAATTTGTCGGAACAGGAGTAAATGGCATCAACAGTATTTCCAGTCTGGACTTGTATCCAAATCCTGCTGCAGATTATATTGTCGTAAAACTTCCTAAGCTACAATCAAAAAATATCAAGCTTTGTATGTACTCACCTCAAGGGAAACTTATTCGGGAGTTGAATGAATCAATTCTACCCGGGAGTGAAATTCATGTTAATACAGAATCATTGAGCCGGGGATTGTATTTTATTCAAGGAGTTGCTGAATCAGAAATTGTTCAAGGTTCTTTCCTGAAGATCTTGAATTAATTTTTCACCAATTAATTGAAAATGTGCAGAAATCTACTGCGCATTTTTTTAGCTGATTAAATTTGAATTAATCTATAAACGATAGCCAAGGCTCAACAGAATTCTTAAATCAATCTGATCTGTTTTTTCTGTAGGGTATAAATTCTCATGTCGCTTTAGGCTCATTGCATACCTTTTGGCATATCCCAGGTAACTGGCAATATCTAATTCTGCTTTTTGACTAAGTAAGACGCGAAATCCACCAGACACTCCGCTTTTAAAATAATATCTATTGTAATCCAGATATTCGCGTTCATATATCCATCTGTCAATTTTAATTTTTGAGAATTCGAGAAAGGAGTATAGGCCAAGATGCAGGAATGCTTGTTCGTTCATCTCCAGATAACCACGAATTTCCGTACCTGGTTCCATTACTTTCAGACGATATTCTCCGTCTCCGCTATTTTCCATATTCACATTGATTAACATGGTATAGCAGGTATTGAAACAAAATTCTGATGATAATCCGAGCTGAAATGTTTTTTTTTCAAGAACTGTGTTTAGAATGGGGAGAATATCCGTTCTTAGAATTACAGAAGCTCCGTCTTTTTTTAGCTTGGAGTTAAAATTTCCTTTTTGCGAAAAGACAAATAGGGGAGAGCAGAGTAGAATAAGGAGAAAACGCATGCATGTTTTTTTTGATTCAACGTTTGTTGAATGGGTTTATTGTCGGAAGCATGAATCATCATTGATTCAATCCAAACTTAATTCGATTAAATTTTAAGATTGGGGAGGCTTGTTTTTCTAATTTGTCTTCCATTTACTCGCTTTGATAATCCGCTGCAAGTTGAATTATTTTACAATTCTTTTGAATAGCGTGATCTATTTTCATTAATGCGTTCAACTGCATAGCATATAGGTTTTATTTGATGTGGCAAGAGGCCGGGATTTTTTTGTTCCTGCCAAGAGACTCTCGTGCAATTTCCACCAAACTTTCGAATCATTCGTATATTTGCCGCATATTCGCTTCCCGGTGTACTATCTCTTATATTCCTTCCTGACGTCATTGTTGATTGCCGTAATTTCTATCCCTTCCATTATTGGGATAGCAAGGAAATTGGATTTGTATGACGAGCCCGGTGAAAGAAAATTGCATACGCGCAAAGTCCCGCTTCTTGGAGGGCTCGCCATTTTTGCTGCAACCTTAATTGCTTTTAGTATCTGGGCTTCACCTTATTTCGAACAGAATAATCTGTTTATTCTGGCAGCTCTTTTTATTTTGTTCTTTATGGGACTGCGGGATGATATTATTCCGGTAAAACCTGTCTATAAATTAATCGGCCAGATTCTCGCGGCCTATCTGGTCATCTCCTTTTGTGATTTGCGATTTACAGGGATGCATGGTTTGTTCGGAATTCATACGGTAAGTCCGACTATAGGTGCATTGATCACGACAGTTGTGATTTTGTTTTTAATAAACTCCTACAATCTCATCGATGGATCGGATGGATTGGCAGCCGGATTGGGTTTGATCGCTTCACTCAGCTTTGGACTTTTATTTTATTTGTATCATGATTTATTCATGGCTGTACTTTCCTTTTCCCTTGCCGGAGCATTGATAGGATTTCTTTTCTTCAATTTTCAACCTGCAAAAATTTTCATGGGCGATACAGGTTCAATGACTGTTGGATTTATTCTTTCAATTCTGGCAATCCGTTTTGTTGAGCTTAATAAATCTTCCAGCACGTTGGAATTGTTTAATCATCGATCGGCACCGGTGGTGGTTCTGGCAATTCTTATTATTCCGACAATTGATGCACTCAGAGTGTTTGTGCTTCGAATTCTGAAAAGAAGATCACCTTTCAAGGCTGATCGACTGCATATTCACCATAAACTTCTTGAGCTCGGATTCAGCCAGGAGCAAGTAGCACTGGTGCTTTATTCAATAAATGTGCTTTTCATAATCATGTCCTGGTTCCTACGATTTGAGAACCCAACAACATTGTTTTATGCATTCATTTTCAGCGCTTTACTCTTAACTCAGCTTCCGCACTTTCTTTTGTATTACCGGAAAAAGCGGATGATTGTGTGAAAGTGCAACCCAATTGATTCTTATAGGTATAAGTATGGCTAGGCATTTATCAGCGCTTTACCACACTCATGGCTGTTCCCGGCTCAACTTTACTCTTCATTTTCGGTACAAGACCGGAAGCCATTAAATTAGCTCCTCTCATTCGTGAATTTCGTCAACGCCCTGATGTAAAAGTTCTCGTTTGTGTAACTGCCCAGCATCGGGAGATGCTGGATCAGGTGCTTTCATTTTTCGAAATCAAGCCTGACTATGACCTGAACATCATGACAAAAAATCAAACCTTGTTTGACGTGACGGTTGTTGGATTAAAAGCTCTGGAGGAAGTACTCACACATTCAAAGCCTGATTTGGTTTTCGTGCAAGGAGATACTACCACTTCTTTTATCGGAGCATTGGCAGCTTACTATAAAAAAATTAAAGTGGCGCATATTGAAGCCGGACTGAGAAGTGGAAATAAGTATTCTCCCTTTCCTGAAGAGATGAATCGTGTACTCGCAAGTCATTTAGCAGATTTTCATTTTACTCCTACCAGACAGTCTGTGGGAAATCTTGAAAGAGAAAACATCAAAGCGCATTTGTATAAAGTGGGGAATACAGTAATTGATGCTTTATTTCTTGGCCTTGATTTGATCAACAAACAGGATGAATCTGCTTTCGAGAAATATTTCCCTGGTGTGCAATTGCAGAAGCGTATTGTTCTTATCACCGGACATCGTCGAGAGAGTTTCGGCGGTCCCTTTGAAGATATATGTAATGCTATTCGTGAGGTGGCAGGTCAGTTTGAAGATGTTGAATTTGTTTATCCCGTTCATCTCAATCCAAATGTTCAGGAACCGGTGAACAGAATTTTGATGGGATTATCGAATGTTCATCTCATTGCACCTCTCGACTATCCCCAATTTATTTGGCTTATGAATAAATGCCACGTCGTACTTACAGACAGCGGTGGTTTGCAGGAGGAGGCACCGGCTCTAGGAAAACCGGTTCTTGTCATGAGAGAAGTTACAGAAAGAAAAGAAGGAGTTGATGCAGGTACCGCCAAATTGGTTGGTACTGATAAGGCTGTAATCGTAAAAGAATTGACAACTTTGCTTTCTGATGAGAGAGCTTATCAGGAGATGGCAAAGGCCGTTAATCCATATGGAGATGGCACAGCTTGCAAACAGATTGCTGATCTGGTGATGAAGATATTGCCCCGGAGTTAAAAAAATAAAGAAAGAATACGATGAATGTAACTATCATGGGTCTTGGTTATATCGGCCTTCCTACAGCTGCTTTGATAGCAAGCAAAGGAATAAATGTTCATGGTGTAGATATTAATAAGCAGGTTGTAGATACAATCAATCTGGGCAAGATTCATATTGTTGAACCCGATCTGGAAGGACTGGTTCATTATGCTGTTCAGAAAAAATTTCTCAAAGCCTCTGTGAAAGTGCAGGCTTCTGATGTTTTTCTGGTTGCAGTTCCAACTCCTTTTAAAGCGCAGCATATTCCTGATTTGTCTTATGTTGAGAATGCTACCAGAATGATAATTCCAAAACTTAAACCCGGAAATCTATTCATCATTGAGTCAACAAGTCCGGTTGGTACTACTGAGAAAATGGCTAAGCTTATTTTCAAGGAGCGTCCTGAGTTAAAAGATAAAATCTGGGTAGCCTATTGTCCTGAAAGGGTTCTTCCCGGTCATGTGATCTATGAGTTGCAGCAAAACGACCGTGTAATCGGTGGTATTGATGAAGCCTCAACAGAAGCGGCCATAAATTTCTATACCAAATTTGTAAATGGAGATTTGCACCGTACTAATTCACGCACTGCGGAAATGTGTAAACTGGTGGAGAATGCTTACCGGGATGTAAACATTGCCTTCGCCAATGAATTATCCATGATCTGCGATAAAGCGGAAATAAATGTGAATGAATTGATTGATTTGGCAAGTAAGCATCCACGAGTGAAAATATTGAATCCGGGTCCCGGAGTTGGCGGACATTGTATTGCCGTAGATCCCTGGTTTATTGTTTCTGAGTTTCCGGAAGATGCAAAGATCATCAAGCAGGCACGACTCATCAATAAATATAAACAAGAGTGGGTATATAAGAAAGTTAAATCCGTCGCAAAGAAGTTTCAAAAAGATAAAGGGCGGATGCCAACAATCGCCTGTATGGGTTTAAGCTACAAGCCCGACATTGATGACATGCGAGAATCGCCCGCTCTTGATATTTATACAGCACTTGGGAAAGAAAAATTTAAGTTGCTCGCCGTTGAACCGAACATCAGAAAAAATTCAACACTTGTTACCACGGAAACACTGAAAGCCATTCTGTCTGCTGATATACTCGTGTTTCTTGTTGCCCACAAAGAGTTTCGTTTGCTTTCTGTTCCTTCAGACAAGATAGTACTTGATTTTTGTGGTGTGACGAATCGATAATCCGCCTCTCTGGATTTTATTTTACGAATTAGAACGATTAATGCTCAAGTTTATTTCTTCCATTTTTCCCGGAGACGGTTCAGCCGTGATGCGAAAGTCCATCGCTCAATCGCTGATCATCCGTTCGGTAGGATTGGGCTTGATATTCCTTAGTCAGATTTTATTGGCCAGACTTATGGGTGTGAAAGGATACGGAGAATATTCCGTCATCATCACGGCCTTAAATTTTGTGGTCGTCATAAGTCTGTTTGGTTTGGACACCAGTGTGCTTCGTTTCTTGCCCTCATACCTTCAAAAGAAAGACTATGCTGCCGCACACGGATTTCTTCGATTCAGTTATAGGTTGATTTCTGTCTTGGCTGTCATCTGCGCAACAGGAGTTTTTGTTTTTTTACTGAGTAATTCAAAAAAATATAATATTGGTTTTTCTGAAGCTGTTTTTTGGTCTGTACTTGTAGTTCCTTTTCTGGTTTTCGTAAATCAGGCCAGCTCTGTACTAAGAGCCTTGCAGAAAGTAAAAGCCTCTTTGCTGCCGGCCTATTTCCTGCTTCCTGTAGGAATGGGGCTTGGCTGGGGCTATTATTATTTCTCCCATCAAAAATTACCTGTCGATGCGGCGATGATGATCAATCTGATGGTAACCATCATTGTTTTCATATATATATATCGTAAGGTAACTTCCGGTGTGAACAAGATGATACCTGTCGCCGATCCAAAACCGGAAAGGAAGCTTTGGATGATGGTTTCATTGACAGTTCTTCTTACCTCATTGCTTAATTTATTAATCAAACAGTCGGATATTCTCTTCGTTAGTTACTTTTTAGGAAATACCGCAGCGGGGAAATATTCAGCAGCTGCAAAAATGGCGACATTGGTTGCGCTGGGACTTTCTATTATTGACTATGTTTATGTTCCTAAGATTGCCGCGCTTTGGGAGAGTCATAAACTGATCGGGCTACAAAAATTGATTAGGGAAGCTTCGAAGCAAATATTGGTAATTACAATACCTATTTCTATTGTGCTGATTGTAGGAGGGAAGTGGCTGCTCGGACTGTTTGGTCATGCCTTTGAAGCATCATATGTTCCATTGGTTATTCTTGTTTGTGGACAAATGATAAATTCGCTCACCGGAATGGTGGGCGGCGTACTTATGATGACCGGTCATCAACGTGTTTTTTTTCTGTTCTATTTTCTTTCTTTCGTTATACAGGCTTCATTGAATTTTATTCTGATTCCAAGTCTTGGAATTATAGGAGCGGCCATTGCAACTGCAAGTGCTATCATCATCCTGAATTTGATGGGCTATTTCTTTATTCGGAAGAAAATTCATATTTCGGCATCAGTTTTCTGATAGCTTTCAATAAATGGTACCTCAGGCAAATTATTTAGTAAATTCGCCCGAGTGATTACAACATCCCAGAGTGAACAGACTACTATCCGATCGACTCTATTTGATAGAGTATTGATTTTTTTGTTGGTATTCAGTATTTATTTTGAAGCGAATCTTCCATACATAGGTACGGCGAGCACTCCCTTTCTTATTTTTGGATTTACCTTTGTATACGTTGCCGCGACAAGGATCAAAACCTTGCTCCGTTTATTTTCGGGAAAATATTTTATTGCTTCAGTGCTTTTTGCAGCTATATGTATATTCATGGAGACTTTGCATCCTTTTGCCTCCTATGAATTTATTTTTCGTTACCTTAATATGACCCTGGGGATTTTCTGTATCGCCGTATTGTGCAGAGACCAAACCGCTATGGATGTTGCCTTGTTCACTTTTGTTTTAGCAAGTGCATTGCAATCTGTTATTTTGATCAGTGGTTCCTTTCATTTACTCAGCGGATTTAACGCTTTAGGATTTTATGATGCGTCAAAGGCAAGAATTGAAGCATTCGAGGAATTGTTTCTGCGAGGCAATCTGAATGAAATCTCATATTTCTCGTCTATAGGAGCAATGATGGGAATGATTTGGATTTACTACGAAAAAAACAAATGGATACGTTGGATGCTTATAGCTTTGACAGTTCCGTCCATTCTGGGTGTGTTCTTTCCTGCTTCCCGAACGGGTGCATTAATATTTTTTGCTTCAACACTCATCTTCATTTATAAGACCAAAGTCAAAATCAGCAGATGGATTTTGCCTACCGGATTTCTAATTTTATTATTGGTTTTTGCAATTCCTGATGTGATTTGGGTACGGCTTTCCTCCCTGATGCATTTCTCAGAATTACAGGAATCGGATTCACGTACAAAAGTATTTTCTGCGATCATTACCCACATTGATCAGTATGCCCTCACAGGTGTGGGTGCAGGGAATTACTGGCATGGATGGGCAGTATCTGCCGGTATTACCAATCGTTTTACGACGGATATAGCTATGGCTGCGCATAATGCATATTTTCAATTGTGGATGTATTGGGGTGCTCCGGCACTGATTGCTTTCATTGCTTTGGTATGGTTATTTGCGCAAGCGGTTCATCGGAACATCACCGGTGACAGATTGAAATCAAGTTTGTTTATTTTCTCTCTGATGTTGCCAATGATATTTTTGTTTTATCACTCATTTTATCATAAATCATTTTCGATTGGATTGGGAATGCTGATTGGTTCCAGGTTCTGGAATCTTTTTGATAGTACTGATGAGCAAAAACCAGTCATCTGATGCAAACCCCAATTCGTCATATTGCAATAGTTATTGGTTCCATGCGTATGGGAGGCGCAGAACGTGCAACCTTGAATTTAGTCAATGAACTTGCTTCCCGTGGAATTCAATGCGACCTTATACTTGTGCATGAAGAAGGTGATTTTTTAAAAGAGTTGCATCCGGATGTCAATATTGTAAGTCTGGGAAGAGGAAGAACCTTGTTTTCCGGTTTGGCACTTTCTCGCTATCTGAAAAAAATAAAACCTCAGTTGATCATTGCTAACCAGACGCATGTTCATCTCCTGACTCTGTGGGCAAGGAACAGGGGTGCAAGAAAAATTCCTGTCATACTCAATGAGCACAGCATCTTTTCCAAAAACTTATTGAAAGGTACCCGAAAAACCTGGCTTATAAAATATTTGGCTCATCGATGGTTTCGTTCAGCTAATGCTGTAACGGCAGTTTCAGAAGGGGTAGCCAATGATTTTTTAAAAAACTTTCCGGAACTGAGAGCTAAAGTCAATATCATTTACAATCCTGTTGTTACACCTGATATAATTAAAAAAAGTTTCGAAGCTATAGTTTATCCCTGGACAGATCATATTTCTCTTCCGGTAATTCTTGGAGCAGGACGCCTCGTGGCAGACAAAGATTTTGGAAACCTTATTGAAGCTGTATCATTGGTCAGAAAAACTACGAGAGTAAGGCTGGTTATTTTAGGAGATGGTGTAGAGAAGGACAAACTGATTCAATTAGCAAATCGATTAAATTTTGAAGACGATATTTTATTTGAGGGAATAAGTCAGAACCCATTTTCCTGGATGAGGTCTTGCTCTGTATTTGTTCTTCCTTCGAAACGGGAGGGGCTTCCTATGACTCTCATTGAGGCACTTGCCTGCGGTTGCAAAGTCATAAGTACAGATTGCGCGAGCGGACCCCGGGAAATTCTAAGGGATGGTATGTATGGTAAATTAGTGCCTGTTGCAGATTCTCTTTCCCTTGCAAAAGCCATTCTTGAAAGCTTGGACAATTCCGGAACTGGACTTAATCATGATGATGCGATAAAACCTTTCCTTGTATCGACAGTATGTGAGCAGTATCTTGCATTGATGCAAAAGTTGATTTCTGCAAAAAAGATCTGATGCAAGAAAGGAATGTAGTTTTAATTGGTCCGATGCCCCCTCCGATTGGCGGCGTTTCCACGCACCTTTCAAGATTGCTTCTACGAAGTAGAGAAGAGGACAAGTTAAACTTAAGTGTCTTGGACATTCGTCGGCTTCGTTTGCATAGTCTGGATGGTTCATCACGCAATCTGTTCAGCTTGTTGATATGTTTGCTCAGAGCTGACATCATTCATGTTCATATCAGCAGGAAATTCAAGCTTTTTCTGGTTCGCTTTTCAAAAATTTGTGGAAAGAAAGTAGTATACACTCATCACAATTCGCGAAATCTGAACGAAGCATTAACCTTGTGTACTATGAAATCGGTTGATTAGGTAATACTTGTTTGTCCATTACAAGAAAAATTTCCGACGGATATTCAGGAGAAATGCACAGTGATACCTGCATACCTTCATGCACATGATTCCAATGAGCTACCTGCAGAGCTCATTTCCCAATTTACAGAAGACATAGTTTTATTTGCGCATTGCTATCAACGAAAGCCTGATCCTATCTTGATTGACGGCAAAGATCTGTATGGCTTTGACGTAATTTTGAAAGCCCTCGATTCGATTATGCTATCACAGCCTGATTTGAATCTCCTCTTATTTTTGGCTGACCCTGCAGATGCTATGAAGGAATATTACAGTTCACATCTTCTCGCGCTGACGAGATTTTCAAAACTGAAAATAATTTACTGGAATAAGCAATTGAATTTTTCATCCGCTTTGAAGCACAGCACTATGCTCATCCGGGCAACCCGCTCAGAGGGCGATGCTATTTCGGTACGCGAAGCTTTGCAATCCGGCGTACCCGTTTTAGCCAGCAATTGTGTGCAACGGCCGGAAGGAGTCATCACATTTGAAACCGGAGATCATGAAGCATTGGCAGCAGCGATCATTAAACAAATTGGCAGTCCGGCGAAAAAATTATTTCCCCAGCCGGATTTTGCTCCGGAAATCTTTAAAATTTACAATTCAATTTGAATTTAATGTTTTCGATCAACAATTGAAAGCGGATATTTATTTGTCAGAGCTATAGGATTTGTTGGCAATTTTATTAACTTTGATTTATTCCATTTTTCGATTCAGGCTCCTCATGAACATTCTTCGCTTTTTACATACCGTTCGTAATTTCCAGGCTGATCAGATCCGGCAGAAGATGGTATACAGTCTGGCAAAGACGAAAGCAGCCAGAAGTTCGCATATGTATTCACTGGCTTATTCAGCCACAGTTTTCCCCTTTAACTATCAACAACCGGCAATAATCTGTAAATCTTATGAACCGGGCAGGTTTACTTTTCTCAACAAAGCATTGGTATTTGATGAGAGCCCTCCATGG